>Ga0209510_1002300_pt1 | contig 19799 bp, 14 predicted proteins | sample BiotimSIPDNA_FD_185749 | JGI IMG/M metagenome (GOLD analysis project Ga0209510, IMG submission 185749) | Anaerobic biogas reactor microbial communites from Washington, USA - Biogas_R1 time_0 SIP DNA (SPAdes) (version 2) | ecosystem: Engineered > Bioreactor > Anaerobic > Unclassified | place... | reverse complement strand
TGCAAAGCTCATTGTCAGCCACTTGTAAACAGCAATCTTCTGCTTTAAAATCACTTAAAATAACCCGTTATTCCTGCGTGATTTTGCATTGAATCTTACTGTTTACAAGCGGTCTGAACTCAAAAACAAAGTCTAACTCAGGTTATTAGCCGATTAACAAGAAAACGCAAAAAAGTGCATAGGCCAAAATTAAAAGCGAATTACGGCTGCCTTCGCCCTTTTTTTGTTTTATCTTTTTGGTTATAAAAATTTCCAAATATCTTCAATCAATAAATTATCAAAAGTCTTAATGTGTTCTTTTAAAATGTGTTCCGTTTTCATATTCGGTCTAATGTCACAGTAATAAACCCCATCAAGAGGATTAAGCTTAACCGTATATCCTTTGAAATGTCCGGGAAGAAAAGTCGAATTAATTCCGTATTCACTTTCCTTTTTTGTGTTTTTTCTTTGAACGTCATTTAAGAAAATTGCAATATGTGGTGTCGCTTTTTCTGTAAGTTTGTTGTATAGAAATTTGTCAATAAATATCTTGTCAATACGGTCTTTGCTTGATGTTTTGATTGAGCCAATAACTTTAACATCATTTTCTTTCTCAATTATTAGGTCGTGTTGGTAGCTCATATTGAAAGTTGGTTTTCCATCAACAATTACAGGGACTTGAATTGTTCCTGATTTGCAGTCAATCCCTATTTCACTGATGATTAAACGGATAAAATGCTCAAACAAATCACCGTTTAATTTTCGTGCCGTATTAGATTGACCAGCAGGTAAACCGTCTAACGCAGAGCCAACCGATTGTTGAATAGTGTAAGTTGCGTTGTTTAAAATGTTTCTTAAAGCTTCATCTTTCTTGTTTATTGTCTTGATGTTTTTCAGTATACTCAAAAACTCTTTTGATGATTTTGTAAACTCTTTTGCATCATACATCAGGTTAGAATTTATCGGTCTAGTAATTTGGAAGTTGCCTTCTTTTTTATATTGATAGAACCGATAATGATTTTCGTTTTGCGATACAATAATCGCTTGTAAATTATCTGCAATGAAATTCAAATACTCATCGCAAAAAGAGATGTATGCTTTTAGGTTAGTGAAATTACTTTTATCCTTCGCTTTATTCACAATTTGTTTTAAATTCATCGTATTGAGTTTCTTCTTTTTTGGTTTTCAAAATCGTATTTAATCCACTTTTCAATGCTCCATTCTTCAACAAGTTCAATTCGATTAGCTGCCCAATCCAGATATTCGGGAGATAAATCACATGCCATCCATTTACGTTTAAGTTGTTCCGCACATACAGGTGTTGTACCTGAACCACAGAATGGGTCTATAATGGTATCTCCAATATTTGATGATGCTAATATAAGTTTCCGCAATAATTCTTCTGGTTTTTGTGTTGGGTGAGGTGTCTTTTCATGCATTCCATTACAAGTAGTAGGAACTTCAATTATATCCTGAGGTATTTCTAAAACATCCTTCGGCTTTGCTCCAAGTGGATTAGGTTCCCAAATATTATTACCATTTTTACCATTACCATATTGACTCGTTTCAGCTTGTGGATGGCTTGGATACTTTAAAGTATGCTCACCATAAGGAATTCTTATAGAATCTATATTGAAAGTGAAATTTTTCGATTTTCTAAAATGCATAATACTTTCATGACTTCTACCCCAGTCTGACCCTAAATTTGCTTTATTTTTATAATTCCAAATTATCCAACGACAAGACTTGAATAATTTTGAAGTTGGGTGCTTCAAATCTGCAAGTATTTCGGAAAAACCGCAAATAAATAATGTTCCTGTTGGTTTTAGAACACGTGCAGCCTGTTCAATCCATTTCATGGAAAATTTTATATATTCTTCCTGACTTTCAAATGTATCCCAGTCGGCTTTCTTAATATTGTAAGGCGGGTCAGCAAATACCATATCTACACTTTCATTTGGTAATGTCTTTAACCATTCAATACTATCACCTTGCCAAAGCTGCCCATGGGGATGTTGATAAAATATTGTTGGAGAAACATTGTTAATAAAATTATTTTCAATCCGTTCTCCTTTAAGTAAGACTTCACCAAAAAACGTTGGTATTTCTTTATTTCTTGTCATAGTCATTCCCATTGTGTAAAGTTTTTAAGTAAGACACTTTTTCTTCAGCGACCTTTAAAATATTTAAGTCACCATCTTCGTCCAAAATTTTATAAGCAATTTGGTCGCTCAAAAACTCAGTAAGCAATTCTTTCTCATTTGCGTGAAAGAAAGAAGCTAAATTTTTGATTAGCTGCTTCGTCGGAGGTCTTTGATTTCGCTCAATCTTAGCAAGTAGTGAAGAATCAACGCTTATTGTTGATGCAACTTCTCTCAATGTCAATCCAGCATTTTCTCTCAAAGTTCTGAGATGTTCTCCAAAATTTGTATGAATCTTTACGTTCTCCATTCAGGACGAATTTTGTCCAAAAGTAATCTATTTTTATTAATTGGACAATTGTTGTCCACAAAACTTTTCCACAATTTATCAAGTCAATTAATTTTCCCCTGTAATGTCATTACTTGCACGTCTTTTTTAGGGTGAGGCATTACATGTTTGCTATTTGTTGTCCCCATGCCATAGCTCGCTCTTTTTCTCCATCTTTTAGAGGCCCTTGTTCGCCAGTTACAAAGAAACCCTCGGGCGGTAAAAGCAGTTTAGCCTTTCGCCTCACTAACTGATTTGCCATGGTTTTTGCAGCATAGCCGCCAGTATTTACAACAAACCTGAAGAATCGTGATTTAATGGTTTCTAGTGCTATGCGGGTATCGAAAGTGGCTACTTTGAGCCCTGTAAGCGTTGCCGGCAAATTTTTCAAGAAAGCAGTCGTGACATCCGATGGTTTAAAACCACGCGTGGGCGAGCCAATAATCAGGTGGGTAACACCCTCCAAATCGGCTTGAAGGACTTCGCCAGTCCGCTTTGCTACCGTTGTTTCAGTATCGAATGCTTTGGCAATAGCCAATCAAATTTGCTCGGTATTCCCAAAAAAAGAATCATAAAGAATAAGTGCTTTCATTGCAAGGTGATTCAGTTAAATAAATTAATCTGATGAAAATAAGAAATTTACAATCTCCATAATAAAAATATCGGGCAAATGCCTGTAAAAACCGGCAGAAGAAATACCACAACATCAGAACAAAAAAATGCCACCCTCAAATCCAGGTGGCATTTTCTTATTTTCGTCACAAGAATTTATTTTCTTCGCTTGCTTTTCTTTTCTGTCTTAGGCGGTTTTTCCTCGGCTGGTTTAGTTACCGGCGCTTCGTTACCTATCACAACACCATCTTCAACCAGTTTAAAATCAATTTGCTTTTTCTCAAGATTTGCAGATACTACTTTTACTTTTACTTCGCCACCCAACTGGTAGCACTTGTTGGTATGCATACCCGAGATGCAGTAATTTTTTTCATCGAAGAAGTAGAAATCGCCGGTAAGGTCACGGATTGAAACCATTCCTTCGCACTTATTTTCATCGAGCTCGACATAAATGCCCCAATCGGTAACACCCGAAATAACACCGCCATATATCTGCCCCACTTTGTCTTGCATAAACTCAACCTGTTTATATTTAATTGAGGCCCTCTCGGCATTCACAGCCCGTTGCTCCATGTTCGATGAATGTTTACACTTTTCTTCAAATGTTTCGGCATTCACCGATCGCCCACCAACGAGGTAACGTTCCAACAGACGATGTACCATTAAATCGGGATAACGCCTGATTGGCGACGTAAAGTGCGTGTAATATTCGAACGAAAGCCCGTAATGGCCAATATTCCGGGTTGAATAAACCGCTTTGGCCATTGAACGTACAGCAAGTGTAGAAATTACGTTCTCTTCGTGACGACCTTTTACCGACGAGAGTAAGTTGTTGATCGACTTCGAGATGGCTCCCGGTGCATCAAGACTAAGCCCATACCCGAATTTTCCGATGAAATTATTGAACGACTCAAGTTTGTCGGGATCTGGACGGTCGTGAATTCGGTACACGAAAGTGCGGGCTTTCGATTTATCTTTCACTTTACCAATAGTTTCTGCCACTTTCTTGTTGGCCAGAAGCATAAATTCCTCAATAAGCTGATTCGATTCTTTGGCTACCTTAAAATACACTCCAAGAGGTTTCCCGTTTTCATCGAGGTTGAATTTTACTTCTGCCCTATCGAACGAAATAGCTCCGTTTTGATACCTTCCCGACCGAAGTTTTTGCGCCAGCCTATGAAGGGTAAGCATTTCATCTTTTAGCTCACCTTCGCCTGTTTCGATAATTTGCTGGGCTTCTTCGTAACTAAATTTCCGGTTTGAATGAATCACGGTGCGCCCAATCCAGTGTTTGCGAACTGTGGCATCGTCGTCGATCTCGAAAACAGCAGAAAAGCAAAGTTTATCTTCATTCGGATTGAGGGAACACACACCATTAGAAAGTCTTTCAGGGAGCATAGGCACCACCCGATCAACAAGATACACAGACGTTGCACGCTCATATGCTTCATTGTCGATAAGCGAACCAGACTGAACATAATGGCTTACATCGGCAATGTGAACACCAACCTCCCAGTACCCATTTTCGAGTTTTTGTATCGAAAGAGCATCGTCGTAGTCTTTCGCGTCGCCCGGGTCGATGGTGAAAGTGGTTATATTCCTGAAATCGCGACGCTTGGCAATTTCCTCAGAAGTAATTTCCACCGACAGTTTTTCAGCAGCACTGTTCACCTTCTCAGGAAATTTATAGGGCAAGTCGAACTCGGCCAGAATGGCATGCATTTCGGTGTCGTTGTGCCCTGGTTCTCCCAGTACATCAACAATTTCGCCAAAAGGATTTTTTGCACGAGCAGGCCAGTCAGTAATTTTAGCTACCGCTTTTTGCCCTTCTTTTGCCCCTTTCAACTTATCTTTCGGAATGAAAATATCAAAGTTGTTTTTCCCCGACGGCACAAGAAATGCAAAATTTTTAGACATTGAAACCACCCCTACAAAATTGGTTTTTGCACGCTCAATTATTTCAACCACTTCACCTTCTGGCTGTTTGCGTTTTCTTTTCGCATTAAGGTAAACCCTCACTTTGTCGCCATTTAGCGCGCGGTTCAAATTTGGCCCGGCTACAAAAATATCCTCCTCCAATTCGTCGGAAACAATAAAGGCGTAGCCTTTCTGAGTCATATCTACAATGCCCACAACGTAGCCGGTTTTGACGATGAGTTGAAACTTGCCGCGCTCTTTTTGCTCAAGGTAACCGTCGTCTGACAATTCTTCAATAGCGACATTGACAAGCTGTTTGGTAGAAAGATCGCTAACAGCAAGCATCGAAGTTATTTGCCGTGGGGTAAGAATTTTCTCCGAATCTTTGTAGAAAAGTTCAAGCACCATTTGCTTCAACTCTTTCTTATTTATGCCCTTCTTCATTTTGAAAGAGCTTTTGTCTTTTTTTCCCATAATCGGATAGTTAATATTGTACTACCAGTCGACAGTATAATATAATGCTGTAGAAATTACGCTGTTAAACTGGCTGTATGGTGAATAATAAAAAAGTTTGTTATTGGTTGTATAAATAGGTAATGCCGAAAATTGGAACCGGAAATCGAGCTTGAATTTTGAAGCCCAATCGCGCCTTACCATTTGTTCAAAGTCGATGCGTATACCTGCAAAGGCGGCAATTTCCCAACTATGAAGGTTTTGGCTTAACTCAATTTTCCCAAAGCTATCTTCGGCCGATCGGTTCACTAAATAATTAAAAGAAAGCCCCATAAGAAACGAATAATAATCACTGTTGTGATATCCGAAAGCCACAGGTATATCAATATAATTAAGACGGTAGATATACAGGTAATAATCGTTTTTTTTCGAAGGGTTCATACGGCTACCTTTCTGGCTGTATTTCAATTCCATCGTCCAATAGAAATTGTCGTTAAGGGATGTTTGCACCCAGGCACCAGCCAGCAAACCCATCTTGTGAAACCCGTTAGAATACAAATCGCCTCTAACCTGACTCCCGTTAAACCCTGCCAGCAAGCCTCCATCGAAACCTTGTGAAAGCCCTGGTTTTGCTAAAACAATAAATAATACTAATAATAAAATGCTCCTGAATGTGATTCTTCTTTTTACCGTTACCGAAACACGTGAAGAAAATTTATTGTTTAAACTGCCAGAAGTCTGGATTATATATCCCTTGTCTGTTCTGCTCATATAAAACTATTAACAACTATCAATCAACAAGGTGTAATCAAAAAAGCTTGCTTCTAAACATAACAATAACTACTCAAATACGGAACAAGCAATGAAATACAAAACCTTGTAAAACTGGAAATCAGTTTCAGGTTATGAATTTACAATAATTTTTGGAGTTCTTTGGTTAATATTTCAAGCCCCTTTCCTGCTTTTTCCTGAATGAAAATAACTTTTTGGTAAACATCAACCGGTTTGGGATCGATAAGAAAAACAGGGGTGTTGGGTTTAACGTAATGAATTAGGCCTGCCGCTGGGTAAACATTCATTGAAGTGCCAATTACCACGAAAATATCAGCAGCCTTAACCATTGGAATTGCCTCGGAAATAGCAGGGACTGCTTCACCAAACCACACGATGTGAGGTCTTAGCTGGCTCCCTTTGGTACACTTTTGGCCCATCTTCAGTTCCCATCCATCAATATCATAAATTAAATTTTCATCGACCGAGCTACGTGCTTTTTTCAGTTCTCCATGTAAATGAAGAACCTTTTTACTCCCGGCTCTTTCGTGCAAATCATCAATATTTTGAGTGATAATATCTACGTCGAAAAGTTCTTCAAGTTTTGCCAAACCTACGTGCCCGGCATTAGGATTACAATCAAGTAACTGTTTTCGGCGTTCATTATAAAAACGCATCACCAGCTCAGGATTCCTTCGCCATGCTTCAGGGGTAGCAACATCTTCAATGTTGTGCTCTTCCCAAAGGCCATCTGAATCGCGAAAGGTTTTAATCCCACTTTCCTGGCTCATGCCTGCCCCTGTCAAAACAACCAATTTTTTCATCGCAGACAATTATTAAATTACCGGACTCTTTATTTTATAAAATACCTGAAAAACTAGCAAAGCAATTGAAAGCTAAACGTTTTGCAAAAGTTATTCTTCACTTTCGTACTTGAATTTCTGCAAAATATGCCCCATACGATCGCGTTTCGTCTTCATATAGAACTCGTTATATTCGTTGGGTTCTACCTCTATAGGAATGTTTTCAACCACTTTAAGGCCATAGCCCTCAAGTCCAACCCGTTTAACTGGGTTATTGGTTAAGAGCCGCATTTTTTTTACTCCCAAGTTTCGTAGTATTTGAGCACCAACGCCATAATCGCGTTCGTCAGGCGCAAAACCAAGATGCACGTTAGCCTCAACCGTATCGAGGCCTTCTTCTTGCAGCTTATAGGCTTTAATTTTATTTAGTAGGCCAATGCCACGACCTTCCTGGTCGAGATACACAACAACACCTTTACCTTCTTTTTCAATAAGATCCATTGATTTATGGAGTTGTTCTCCGCACTCGCAGCGCATCGACCCAAAAATATCGCCTGTTATACACGATGAGTGCATGCGCACCAAAATGGCCTCGTCTTCGGTCCACTCGCCTTTTACCAACGCTACATGTTCCTTTCCGTTCGATTTCTGCAGGTATGGAATTATGCGAAACTCTCCAAAATGCGTAGGTAAAAAGGCTTCAACACCGCGTTTGATAAGACTCTCTTCTTCAACTCTATACGCAATAAGATCGGCAATAGATACTATTTTCAGATCAAATTTTTTGGCAATATCTACCAACTGAGGCAAACGAGCCATGGTTCCGTCGTCGTTCATAATTTCAACCAGAATACCTGCGGGTTGCAATCCAGCCATACGAGCTAAGTCTACTGCAGCTTCGGTATGCCCCGAACGGCGAAGTACACCCTTATTTTTTGCCATCAAAGGGAAAATATGCCCGGGACGGCCAAGGTCTTCGGGCTTGGTTTGTGGATCTGACAACATTTTAATGGTCACGCTACGGTCATAGGCCGAAATTCCTGTGGATGTACCATGCCCCAATGCGTCGACGGAAACAGTGAAAGCTGTTTCGTGAAGCGAGGTGTTTTTTCCAACCATTGGATGTAATTCAAGCTCTTCGCAACGCTTTTCGGTTAGAGGGGCACAAATGAGCCCACGTCCTTCCTTCGACATGAAATTGATCATTTCGGGAGTTACTTTTTCGGCAGCTGCAACAAAGTCGCCTTCATTTTCACGGTCTTCATCGTCAACTACGATAATGATTTTACCGTTTCTGATCTCTTCTATTGCTTCTTCTATGGTATTGAGCTTGAACTCCTTCATTTTGAAGTGTATTAAATTTGGGTGCAAAACTAGCAAAAAGATACCAATTCCTTACAACCTTTTGGCTTTATCCCAAGCCGCAGACTGTTTTCCTAAGAAATAGCGGAACTGACCTCTGATGGTTGCTAAATTAATGGCGGTGAAATAGTAAGGTAAGAAAATGAGTTTAACCCTGAGACTTAACTTTTCGAATATCCATCCTAAAAACACAATTAAATAGAAGATTGATTGAAGGATAAGTGTTAGAATGAAAAAGTCTTTTTCGGGTTCCGATATCGCTATCAGCATATTAACGGGGTATAAAAGGAAGAAACACCATGGTGCAAAAGTCCATCGCGAAACTTTATGCGAAAAATATTGAAATGAAAGTTTTCCGTATCGAAAGGGGTTCAAAAGATGTTTCATTCTGAAAAAAGTTTGCATACCGCCAGCCGCAATCCTCACTTTTCGTTTCAACTCTTCGGCCACATTAAATGAAGCCGTTTCGGAAGCAATGGCATTGGGCGCATATTTCAGAAAATATCCTTTGGAGACGATGTTGAACGAGATCATAAAATCGTCGAGGACGGTATCGGCCTGAACAGGCTCGAACAATTCAGTACGAATGGCAAAAAGCTCACCAACAGCACCAACGGCTGAGTGAAATTCGGCATCTTTTGCCTTAAGCCACGACTCGAATTTCCAGTAAACTCCTTCGCCAGCTTCGGCGGCACTTGCTTTATCGGTGCTGATAACTTTCTTGCTTCCGGCAACGCAACCAACTGTTTTGTCGAAGAATTTGGCGGTTATGACTTTTATGGCCTCTTTGTTTAATGAAGTATTGGCATCGGTAAAAATTACAATTGGCGAAGTAATAAACTGCATTCCGCGGTTCATCGCATTGATTTTGCCTCGACGTTCAGCTTCATGATAAACTGTAATTTCGGGAAATTGTTTCAGAAAATCCTGACTTCCATCGTTAGAGCCATCTGTTACAAATACAATTTTCAATTTCCCTTTAGGATAATCGAGAGAAAAGCAATTTTCAATTTTCTCTTTAAGTATACTTTTTTCGTTGTAGGCAGTAATGAAAAGGCTTACTTCGGGCCAGTCAAGTGTTGTATCTTCGATTTCAGAATCTCTCTTTTTCTTCTTGAAAATAGTGAGGAAGAATAGCAGTATTGCATACCCTATGTAGGTGTAAAACACTGCAAAGAGAAGAATCCAAAAAAGTATCGTCATTGAATATAGGTTTTGTAAAAGTCAGTTAATCGGTTCGAAAGCATTTCGTTTGAATAATTTTCTTTGACAAATTTATAGCAATTATTGGATATTGAGGTTTGCAGCGAGATGTCTTTAGCCAGTGCAATTATGTAGTTAATGAACTCGCTTGGGGTTACGGCAATAAAAATGTCTTTTTCGTTCTCGGCATCAATTCCTTCGCAACCAACGGGGGTGGTAACAATTGGCTTTTTAAGGCTCATTCCCTCAACGATTTTCACACGCATACCGCTGCCCGATAAAAGTGGAGCAATCATTACCCCATGTTTTTTCATAAATTGATATGCATTAGGCACTTCGCCAACGTAGTTTATCTGATACTTCTGCAGCGTTTTAACAAACCAATCGGGGGCATTTCGGCCGGCAACCGAGAGCGATATTTTTGGGCACTTCTTTTTGATTTCGCTCCAGCAGTTGTCGAAAAACCATATTAGTCCTTCCTGATTTGGAGTCCAGTCGAGAGCCCCAATAAAGAAAAGATCGTTTCGCAGTGGCTTTACAACCGGCTCTTTATCTTGAAAATCAATTCCAGCAGGAATGGTAAGGGCAGGTTTTCTGTTTCCCAATTCATTCAGCCGCTTTTCATCTCTCAGTGTTATTGGCACAAGCAAATCGTAATGGTCGATGAGCGAAATCTCAAATTTCCGTAGTCGTTGACTAAGGTTTTTGAGGTACAATTTCTTGATTCCTTTCGCCTGACTGGCAGTTCTTTCCCATATCTCGTGCTCAATGTTATGGCTTCGGTAAACAATAACACTATTCGTAACCTTACGAATAAAAGGAACATAGGGAAGAAGATACAAGCCTTCTATTTGAATTATGTCGTAAGAATGTGCCTCGAGCAATGCCAGCAGCTTGTTTTGGTACTTTTTGTCGATAAAGCGTTCAGCGTTATATGGCAATTTTGAAAAAAAGAAATTGAAAATTGCTCCTTTGGCGGTTACCGGAGCCGACACCTCTACAAGGTGAAGAATGGTTTGGTTCGTTAAATCGGGAGAAAGATCCCAGGGCGTAACATGGTGTTTACGGGTGTTCATTGCCAGGACGGTAGTTTCGTGGCCAGCACGCGCAAAAGCATTGATCATTGCCAAGGTAGCAATGGCTCCTCCGTCTTTAGGCGGATAAGGTGGTTTATTGGTCAAAAACAGAAGTTTCATTTTGATCAGGCTCCTCCTTAAAATTTAAAAAACTCTTTAAAAATTTAAATCTCTTCAATATTTTACTGTTAACACTGGCCGAGACCAACAACGTATCGGCCACTGCCTGATAAGTCATAAAAATACTAATAATCAAAAAGAAGTAAGTAGAAAACCACATGGTAAGTGCGGGATCCCAAACCCCCTCTCGAGCAAAGTTTTCGCCAATCATCGACACAATATAATAAAAGATAAACATTAGAATAGACACCACTACCGGAGTTCCAAACCCGCCTTTTCGAATAATTGCTCCCAATGGAGCTCCAATAAAAAAGAAAATCAAACAGGCCAGCGACATGGTATACTTGCGGTGCCATTCAATGATGTGCTTGTTAATCCATTTGATTTTGTTATATAAAATGGGTTCGTTCTGCAGAATATTTCGCTGGTTCGACTGAGCTAAGCGCTTAGCATCCTCGAGTATCATTGCTTTTTTGTCGTTGTCGAGAGAAGTGAATATCTGGTCGAATTCGACAGATACCGACTTGAGGTCGGCCAGCTTAGTAACTTTCAGCGAATCAACCCTGAAATGATCTTTAATTTTTTCGTTAAGCTCACTATTGTAGTTTCCACTAAAAGTTGTTGATTTCTCAGTTTCAACATATATTCTTGTTAATGAATCGACCACAGAAGAAATCTGGTCGTTTTTCAACATCTGGTAGCCATCTTTCCAAAGGCTTTCATCAGCACGCTCAAGGCTGTAATCCTTAACACTGATTACAATTTGCTGTTTCGAGAATTTTTCCCTACGAAAAGGATGTGACGTTCGTTTTTCGCGCCCCGAAGGTTTTTCATCGTTATAACTCTCTCCATTATAAAGCGTTAATATCATATATTGCTTATTGTCGGAAATACGCAGATAGCCTGAATCGGCAATAGTAACCGCCACATTCCCCCGATCCTCGGTATGGTCGTAAATCATTATTCCGTACAAGAGCTCAGAGTCGTCGTCGCGCCGGTTTACCTTTATGCTATACCCATCAATTTCGTTTGAAAAAGCACCCTCTTTAATGATCATCTCCGGGCGTTGCTCTCGTATACTCCATAACAGCGCTTTAAATTTTGCATTAGTGACAGGAATTACATCATTAGCAAATACAAAAGCCATTATGGTAATTATACCAGTTAGCACAATAAGTGGTTTCATTATTTGGAGCAACGAAACTCCACTGGCTTTTATGGCAATAAGTTCGGAGCGTTCGCCAAGGTTTCCGAATGTCATAACCGAAGCAATGAGAACGGCCAAAGGCAAAGCCATGGGAATAAGGCTAATCGAAGCGTACGACATCAATTCAACTATAATAGACGTTTCGAGACCTTTACCCACCAGTTCGTCGAGGTACCTCCAAAGAAATTGCATCAGCAACACGAAGATGCTAATAAAGAAAGTCAGAAAGAAAGGACCTATGAACCTTTTTATCAAATATAAATATAGTCGCTTCATAAAAACCATTCGATGAATTTACAAAGCTAAAAATTAGCTTCGATTAACGTTGAGAATATAGAAAAGAAAAGAGTTAAAAAGGGTGAAAGAGCCAGGCACACAAACCTACGACCCCACAACATGCTTCAATAAAGCCACTTGAGAATCCCACAACGAACGAGACTCTGGCAACTCGTCGGGTTCGGCAAAATCGGTAATCAACAAAGAAACATCACCGGTAAGTTCATCACGCGTAATCCGGAATTCGAAAAAAGTGCCATCATCGACCCAATTATACCTGACAATGAGGTTTTCTTTCATAAAGCTAAGAATTGCTTCACGGCCTGCTTTATCCCAATAAAAAGTAAACTTTTTCCCATTTACATCGACATCGTCGGCAAACCACTCGGCCAAACCCGATGCAGTATTAAGCCTGTAATACAGCACCTTGGGCGAACAATTGAAAATATATTCCATATCGAACTTAACTTTGGCCATAGGATTTATTTAATCTATTGAACGCAATATATCAATTAAGTTTTAATTTACCAATCATTGATACAGGCTAAAAAAAGCCATGAATAGATATAATGGGCAAAGAGTCTCATTTTCTTATATTTGTTAATGGTACACTATGCAAAATAGTGCGGCCGCCACTTGAAGCCCAAAAAAAGGGATGAAAAATTTAGAAAAAAAATAAAATAGTCTATATTTGCACCGCTCTTTTCAGAGAAACATGGCGAGGTAGCTCAGCTGGTTAGAGCGCATGATTCATAATCATGAGGTCGCCGGTTCAAGCCCGGCTCTCGCTACTTGAAAAACAGGAAGTTGCAAAAATGCGGTTTCCTGTTTTTGTTTATAATATGTACATCAAGAAACTACCATAATGAGTTACTTCAATCGGTATAAAAGACTTAATTGTGTTTTTTCGAACTTTCTTTTCAATAAATCCAATTCTATTTCAATACAATACATTAATATTTGGCAGTTTTTTTCGCGCTTTGTGATATAAATCACATACTTATTGAAAAAGAAGATAAAAACATCTTAAAAATAGCTTCAAAGAAAAGAACTTTTTTGTCTTAATATATGTTCTCCATCCTGAGTGTGTTAAAATATATTAAAATGTTTTACTAATGCTATGACAATGAGAACACTTCTACAACCTCCTGCAAAGATTCCTTGTTGCAGTACTTTTGTCAAAAAAACATCTTCCAAAATGTTAACTCTACCAAAGAGAATTCTTTCTCTCAATTCCTCTATTTCTATCCTTTCAATGATGCTTTTTTTTCTTTCTGTAGTTATTCCATATAATTCTCAAGCGCAAACTACACCAAATGAAGCAATATGGAACGGTTACGGTTACTCCTTGAAAAAAGTTGTGAGCAACACTTCTATCCAAAGCGGTGTCAATTTCAGCTATACAATACTTTTTACAGTGCCTGCAGGTGCCACAACAGTAACGATTCAAGATCTGATTCCTTCGTCGCTTAATGTTGTTAATGTACCTACACCGGCAATTGTAAATGGTGTTACCCCTGTGGTTACCACTTCTGGCCCTATTGGTTCACAAGTAGTAACCTATACATTGACAGGCTTGCCAATAGGAAGCCCTGCATCGGGTTCGTTTACCATTGTGGTGAAATTCCCCGAGGGAACGACCTGCAACGGAGCAACTGCCCGTAACCGGGTTGGTATTCGTATTGGACAGGAATGGTTCTACACCCCTTATGTTTCAACATCTGCGACAGCTGTAGATCCCTGGGTCGTATCAAAAGCAATTCTTTCTGGTCCTGTTGTTAATCCCAACGGAGGCAACTGCGGTTACCTTATGAATGCCGGAACCACTGTAACTTATCGGCTTTCTGTTATGAAAGCGAATGGATTGTGGGGGAGCAACATCGGTCAGATGAATATGAGTAGCGCTGCTGTTACCGATATTCTCCCTGCCGGGGCGGTGTTTGGTAGTGCAACACCACCCACCGGTGTTTCTCTGTCAGGAAATACAATTACCTGGACTCCAAATTCGGGAAATCTCGATGCAGCAAACCCTTGGGCATACTATTGGGTAGATATAACGGTGACCTATCCGGCAGGTCCTTTCCCCAATGGAAGTTTTATCTATAATCAGACTACGCTTACCGGGTCTATTTGTCTGCAACAGGCTACCCATCAAAGTAACCAAACCTGCATTGAGGTTGCTGATGTTACGCCTAATCCTAATGCCTATTTCCAGAAATATGTAAACGTAACAAACCGAGTTCCCGGATGTCAGGGATTTTATACTATTATATTCTGCAACAACGGGAATGTACCACTTACAGCATTCAATATCAATGACGTAATCCCTGCTGGTATTTCGGTAGAAAAAGTTCAACTATATGGTGCGGGTGTAACTACCCCCGTCAACATAACTGCCAACAGTGGGGCAAATACCATTGTAAACGGACTTACCAGTAACTGGTACGACTCAGGTACTATTGGTTATAATGTAGGCAATTTGCAATTTGCCATGACTGGTTCATTACCTGTAGGTAGTTGTCTTTATATGTATATTTATTTCAACATCAATTCAAATCCTGCCGGTACACAAATTACAAACTGTGCTACGTTTAACGGATTGGCCAACGGATTAACGTTGCCCCAAACCTGTACAACATTTACGGTTGCTGCAGGCTCACCTGAACCTTGTTTGCTGAAGGATATTTGTTCGCCACAAACCGATTATGAACCGGGCGATGTGATCCGTTTCAGGTTGAGGGTTCAGAATATTGGCAGCGCAAATATTACAGGAGCATCTATTCAGGATATCCTACACCCTAACTTCCAATATCTGGGAAATGAATCGTATTATGTTTCGAGTTCTTACAGTCCGCCATGTGGAAGTGGTAGTGGAATTCCATCGGGTACAACGGCATGGACAGGCGTAGCGGCAAGTCATAGCGGGAACAACCTAAGTTGGAACCTACCAACAATAAATGCCGATTGTCAGGCTTTCTATGTAGGTTATTGCGGTTACTATGGAACATGGGGATTGCCTTACTACTTTATCGAGTTTGATGTGGCAGTAGATGGTTCAGCCCTTCCGGGTGTAACTCCAAATAACTATACCATTTCGGGTGGAAACTTGTCTGGAACCACAACTTCGAATACCGTGAATGTACTGGTGGTTGCTAAATTTGGTCAGGAAACCGAAAAAGAAGTTAGTACCGACAACGGAACAACCTTTGCTTCATCGGGAACAGTAACTCCGGGTGGAACCGCCAAATTCAGGTTGAAATACAAGAACACTTCGAATGTTCCTGTTGCCTCAATCAATTTGGTTGACTTGTTGGCAAAGGATGATGGCCCAACAAATGACTGGTTGGTTTTGAACCGTTCGGCATCACGCGGAAGCCAGTTTGATATCACTTATGGAGCAAGTCCTGCAACATCGCTATTACCATCGGGATCGCCTCCAACACCAATTATTAATTTCGCTGCTGGTGAAAATATATGTCTGCCTCCGTTTGGAATTTCCTCCGGTTGTACAACAACATCGTGGGCAGCATCACCTGTAACAGAAAATATAAGGTTCAATTTTGGAACTTACAGTTTGGTATCAGGCTCAACACTCAGAGAAGATTTCAATGTAAATATTCCTTTGACAGCTACTGTGCAACAGACTGTTTGTAATGACTTTGCTGCACTTGCCACAGCCAACTTCCTACTGAACGGAAATCCAACAGCTGTGGCACTCACGCCAATAGCAGCGGCTCCAATTTGCCTAACGGTAGGCAGTGCAGCACCGTGCTGTGATAGTGTTAAGGTAAGTCAGTATTCGAGCCCTGACGCTCCGGGATGCTGTGCACGTATTGAAAGTTCGTGTGAGATTAAATCGATAACTATTTCGTTGGTTAACGCTACTTTCAGTTCAGTAAGCTGGAACTGCGGAGCCATTCCTCCGGGATATGTAGGTCAAAGCACGTATACATTCGCACCAGGCAATTGTGCCCCTCTCGATATGGTGACATGCTTTACCCCGCAACAAGCTGGAGTCATCATTGTTAATTATACCATCAACTTTGCCAATGGCGAAACTTGTACGAAAGTTCTTGACCTTAATTGTAGCAACACCCCAGATCCCGATTGTTGCGATAGTATCAGGGTTAGCCAGTCGTATGGTTCAACAGGAGTAGTTGGTTGCTGTACTAAAATTGAATCGACATGCGATGTTGAAAAAATTGAAGTAAATGTAACGAACGGGACAATCAGTTCTGCAACCTGGAACTGTGGTCCAATCCCTGCAGGATATGTTGGACAGAGTAATTATACATTTGTTGCTAATGGTTGTGCTGCAACACTCTACACATGTTTCGATGCCATTCAAACCGGAACGGTTACGATCAATTATACAATTACCCTGATTGATGGTACTGTTTGCCATAAAGAATTTAAACTCGAATGTGAAGCAACAGCAATTAATTGTTGCGATAGTGTTAGGGTTTCCAATTATTCCGATCCTACCCATGCTGGTTGTTGTTTGAAGCTGGAAAGCTTATGTGAGATAAAAGCAGTGAATATTTCTCTTGTTAACGGAACATTTAACTCGGCTAATTCAAGTTGCGGAACGTTAACTCCGGGGTTCATCGGACAAAGCAATTGGACATTTGCCCCTGGAAATTGTGCTCCGCTTGATCTTGTTACTTGCATCGATCCAAAACAAACAGGAATAGTAATAGCTAACTATACCATCTACTTTGCCAATGGCGATACTTGCCAAAAAGTGATGGATATAGATTGTGCCACTACCGCTATCGATTGCTGTGATAGCATCTCAGTTGCTCAGGTCCACAATTCCGACGGTACATCGTCTTGTTGTACACAAATCGAATCGTTGTGTGATGTTGAGAATATAGAAGTAACTGTAAATAATGGAACAATAAGCTCTGCAAACTGGAACTGTGGAAACATTGCCCCGGGTTATACCGGACAAAGCAACTACACTTTTGTTGCAAACGGTTGCGCTGCCAATCTTGTACTCTGTTTTGATGCAATCCAAACAGGCTTGGTAACGGTAACGTATACCATTACACTTACCAATGGTGAAGTTTGTGAAAAAATAATCAGGATTGAATGTGCAGCTTCAGAAAAATGTTGCGATGGCGTTAAAACAGAGAGAGTTTCAAGCACTTCAGACATTAACGATTGTTGCGTTAAATTGACCACAACATGTAAAGTTAAATCACTAACAGTTGACATTTCGAATGGAACCCTTAGTTCTGCTTCTTGGAATTGCGGAACACTTCCTTCGGGATATGTGGGTCAAAGCAGTTATACTTTTGCGCCTAATGGTTGCATTGTCGACTTAACTACGTGTATCGATGCCATTCAAACCGGAATAGTTGTAGTAACCTATTCTATAACCTTCGAAAATGGAGAAACATGTAATAAGAGCATTGAGCTTGATTGTGCAGTGCCCGACGACGATTGTTGTGCTCTTGTTGATTTCAAACTGAAACAAAAGTGGCCGTTTAAAACACAAACAGGAACATTCAACATTACTAATGTTAATCCTGCATCGCCAATTTGCAGCATTACAATCAGCGCTTCGCCTTCGGCAATATTTACTCCAGGCTCGTTAATTGTTGATGGTATTCCTTCCAGCCAAGTATGGAACTCAACATCAATTCCGGCATCAGGAACACTTACCAACCCTGCGGTAAACACCCTTTCATTCAGTATGACGGGGAATTACAAGGGTGTAATAACCATCTGTGTGGTTAAATGCGATGGTACCCGTTGTTGCTTCGACTTTAAATGGAACAAAAATCCGCTTACCGATGTAGATATTTCGCTCGAGCAGCTAGATATCAAAGATAAGTTGGTTGCAGTGAGTGTTAACCCAGTTGTAATCGATCCGGTGAACAACGGAGTTAAGTACCTATCGTTTGGGTTCATCGACGAGACCGAAGTTAAAAATGAGATTGCTGAGTTCTTTGCTATATCTGCTTCGCAACTTGGTGATGATGAATATCCTCAATCTCTTGCTTCTCCGGCTCAAGCATACATGGGTAAATATAATGCGTTTTTCGAATTGCAGCAACCAGTAAGCGCAGGTCATGATCTTGGCGCGTTCAACTTAGTATTTGCTGGAGTTTTACCCAAATTAGGCTGTACCTTGTACGACCAGGAAGGAAACATTATATACTCGGGAGCTATCGATGTATCGGTGAACGATTCCGTAATTACCTCAATCGAAGAATTAATTCCGACGAAAAGCGGTATGTTCGAATTCATTAATGTATTTCCAAACCCATCATCCGACGGATTGTTTACACTAACTTTTGCTACCGGAGATCAGAATGATGTTGAAATCTCGGTAGTGAATACTGCTGGACAGGTAATGAATAAAATGACACGAGCAATTAGTTATCCCGGAATTCACAAACAAGTAATTGATACGCAAAGTTATGCTACCGGAATATATCGAATGGTAATCTCTTCGGGAGGGAAAGTGCTAAGCAAATCAGTCTTGAAAAAATAATACAGATTGTAAACAACAAAGGGTCCTTGAAAAAGGGCCTTTTGTTGTATTGTCATATTTGTAAGACTTTTCACAAATACTGATAAACCAACCTGATGTTCAAAAAGGTTGCGTTAATAACAGCAAAAACCCAACGCCAACATTGCGTTCTTTTCGTATTTTTGCATCCGAAAAGGGAAATACCATGGCAAAAATATTATGTATCGAAACCTCAACGGAAGTATGTTCCGTAGCAGTTACCGAAAACGGGCATGTATGCACTTATCTTGAAGATCTTGGCGGCCAAAGCCACTCAACATTGTTGACAGTATTCATTGATAAACTTGCAACCAATGGTCACGAAATTTCATCGTTCGATGCAGTAGCCATCAGCGAAGGCCCCGGCTCGTATACAGGCTTGCGTATCGGAACATCGGTAGCCAAAGGCCTGTGTTTTGGTGCCGGAATTAAGCTTATCTCAATAAGCCCATTGGCTGCCATGGCATCACACGTGGCCAACCATGCCGAAAAATACGGACTCGACCTAATTCAAACAGACCTCCTTGTGCCAATGATCGATGCCCGGCGAATGGAAGTTTACACTTCGGTTTTCGACAAAGAGCTTAATACTATCACTCCTGTTGAAGCGTTGGTAATTGATGAAAGCAGCTTTGAAAGCCTCGCCGATAATTCACGGCTCATTCTCTTTGGCAATGGGGCCAACAAATGCAAGCCAGTACTTATTTCATCTTCATTTGTTTACATTGATGATATTTACACCTCGGCACAACACATGGCCATATTGGCACAACAGCTTTATAATAAGAGTATTTTTGCCGATGTAGCATATTTCGAGCCATTTTACCTGAAAGAATTCATTGCAACCGTTCCCAAAAACAAAGTACTATAACCTGAGTTCGATTTTATTTTTAAAGTTCAGATTGGCATAAAACGCTGTTTTACAAAGCAAATTTTTGAGTATTAGCGGGCTAAATCGAGGAAATTTAATGCAGGAAAACAGTGTTTTATGCAAAGCTCATTGTCAGCCACTTGTAAACAGCAATCTT
>Ga0209510_1002298_pt1 | contig 19810 bp, 15 predicted proteins | sample BiotimSIPDNA_FD_185749 | JGI IMG/M metagenome (GOLD analysis project Ga0209510, IMG submission 185749) | Anaerobic biogas reactor microbial communites from Washington, USA - Biogas_R1 time_0 SIP DNA (SPAdes) (version 2) | ecosystem: Engineered > Bioreactor > Anaerobic > Unclassified | place... | reverse complement strand
ATTGTGGCAGCCATGAAGAAATTGCTCCATCTGGTCTATGGAGTCCTAAAACATGGAATACCTTTTGATCCTGAATACGTTCAGAATTCCACGCTCATCCCTTGACATTCAAGACGGTATCTACGATTATTTCCTGCTCCCTGCTCCCTGTTCCCTTTCACTCAAACTCTGCCAGGTTGATGATGTCGGTGTAGACGACGCGACCAGCCTGTGCTTTATTGACCTCGTATTCTCCATCTTTCATGACGATCTGACCATCCGCGTCAAAGAATTCGTACTCCTTGATCACCAGGCGATAGTTTGAACGCTGAGTCCACATCGCCAGGCTTAAGCCAAGGATTGTCTTCCATACCATCAGATATTGGTCCTGTGGGTCTGGTAAACCTGCGACCACGGTCGGTTCCCCTTCGGGCTTCCAACCCAGTTCGCCGGGGATGGTATCGTCATGTTTTTCCATGGAAACTGTGACCGGGTTGGTCCTGACTTGAATGAATTTTCCAGATAGTTCAATTTTACGTGTACTGTGGGGCGCAAAGCCTTTGAGCTGGAGAGCAATGGAAATTGTATTTTCCACCGGAGTGTAAGAGACTTTGAGTGTGCGGGTCGGCACCAACTGCATGAAATCGGTCATCACCACCCTCGAAAGGAAGGCGTCGGAACCAGGTATGGAGAAGGGTTGGTAGCGGCACAGTGCCATGCGCACGAAGGGATAATAGGCTTGCAGGTGGTTGGGGTTAAACTGCACATCGCAGAACCATAATTTACGTTCTTCGTTGAATTCCGGTTGGTAACCAACCACGTCCACCAGTTTGCCCTTGAAGAGTTTTGAAACCACTTTGGCAGACACTCCAGCTTTGCCTTGCATTTCCTTAGGTAAATTTCCGGTTTTGGCTACCTTCATTGTTTTCATCTTTGGTTTTAACAATGATTCAGGAGCTAACTCTTCCAGGGTAAGCCCTTCCTGGTGTTTGGTATAACCTCTGAAATCGGACAGGTAAAGGTAATTTTCCGGGATGGCAGCCTTCCAGATGGGGTCGCGACCTCGCTGGGTGACGTAGGGCACGTATTCTGGAGGTATAGGTTTTGGATTTTGCGGGTCTTGCTGGGCAAGGATGACACCAAGCAATTCGTCATCACCGCTGGAATACCAGGGTCGGTCGATGTAGACCCTCAAACCACCTCCAACCCTGACATGAGTGATCTCATTCTCAGTTTTTGAAGTTTCCCAACCGAAAGAGGGCACGATGTACTGGATCTTGGGTGCCGCAGGGCGGGCAGAATTATCGACATTGAGCAATTTCTGTGGTCCTTCCCGGGTAAAAACGAGAGGTATGCCGCCGGCGGGTTGGAAGTATTCCCGGAAGCGGCTGGTCGCCACAAAGTGATAATTGATATTGCGATGTCGGGTATCCCCAAATTCATGGCGCAAATCGTGCGGTTTGTTTGCCAGGTTGATTGAATTCGGTTCCTCATACTTGACCTCCCCTTCGCAAGCGACCGCTTTGAACGAGCGCTGCAGGGGTCCTTCGGGGTCAGTATCATCCCACTCCGTCCAATTTGCCAGAAGTTCCACCTTTTCTGTACTCCAGGCGTTGAGGGTGGCATTACCGGTGAAGGTGGCGTGAGTCTGACCCATGCTGGTCTTTTTGGTCGCGGCATTGGCATCAAAGCGGGGTTCGCACAGCGGCTGTTGGACTGCATGGACCAATTCCAATTTTCGGTAGGGTGTCACCATCCAAAGGCAGCCATTTTGAACAAGCTGGAGTAGATCCGGCATGCTTTTCAACCAGTCCCAAACGGCAAAAAGCTCCTCGTCTCCGGGTCTGAAATGACTGCTGTAGCGCAGGCTGACTTTTTCAGCCTTGGCGAGGAATATCGTCAGCACCCGTTCTGCATCATCCCACTGTGCTTCATGCGTCCCATCCAAAGCGAAAGTCTCACTGCAACTGGTTCCAAACATTTCGCCAGTACGTTCTGCCAGGCGAATCCGGAAGCAGTCCACATCGGGCCAATCCGTTTTGAACGGGATCTTGAGTACATAGGGATCTGAGGGGTGAAGCGTGGGCAGGTGCACTTTCTCCAGCCCAGGCAGCCAACTTGCTTTCAAGCTGGGAATGTTGCGCAGGGTAACACCTCGCGCCATGGGGTCTGGCAGGTATGGTAAATAGAGGTTCTCTTCACCATGGATCAGGATTTGACTGTCACCGACCTTGACCTGTTTGATCAAATCGTTTTCAGGCAGGGATTCGAGCTCCCCGGTGGAGAGGTTGATGATCTCTTTATCGCTCAAGTTGGCAGACTCTCGCAGGGCGATAAAGTAACCCTTCTTGTGATCTTGTCCGGGTCCGATATAGTCATCGAATTTTCCGTGAGTTTCAGCCATTTCCTGGGAAGTTTTGGGCGGCACCACGTGCCGCTCATTGACCTTATCGAAGGGCGTATTGTAATTACTGCGAATGACCATGCGTTCCACGCCTTCACCAGCGCTCAGCTCTTCCCGCAGCACCAGCGTGGGTGAGGCAAGAGGCTCAAAGCGGCGGTAGGTGTAGAATTCGGTGGCTTTCTTCCAGTCTTTATGATCGGCAGCCAGACTATTGCCCGCCAAATCCACAGCCCGCACTCTGAGTTGATATTCGTGCCCAAACCGAAGCCTGGGCAGGCTGCCGGGAACCGCTTCAAAGATCGGGTCCAGGTCCACCTCTCCCAGAGGTTCGGGGTGCGGGCGCATGACGTTCTCATACTGCCCTGTACCAGGATCAGTTTCGGGAATACTGGCGGGGGAGATAACCTGGTTGGGTCTTTCCACGCACAGGCTCCAGCCATTCCATCGGAAGAGGGCTTCGTGCAAATAAAGCTGCCCATCGGGGTCAGGATCGTCGGGTTGGGAAGTGGCGGAAGTGCTCTTGATATAGCCTTCTTCCGGTTTTACATCGAGCGATTCCCCGGCTTTGTGGAAGACATAGTGACCTTGCCGCCAGCAGAGCGAGCGGGGATTATCCGGGTCCTTTTTGTTTTTGACATCCACGCGATAGCCCCTGAGCAAATCTTCCGCCCAAAAATGTTCTTCAGCGGCAGGAGGGGTTGAGGTGAGATCCTGGTTCTTTTGGGCTGCGGCAAGCAGTTTCTGGTGGATCAATTGGGCGCGTTCGTGCCGCACAAGACCCAACCCGCCGGTACGTAAAGCAGGCAGAGTGATCTCACGATCCATACCGACCGGGTATTTTTTGTCTTCATAGCCTTTCATACCATAGCTGAAGTCCATCAGTTTGAGCAAAGAACCGTCCGGGTCCACCTCCATAAGGCTGTAATCTTGTTTCTCGGATGGTTGGAAAATATCCGTCACGTAGGTCAGATTCAGAAAACCTTCAGACAGATCGCCCGATTTTTTCCAGTTGGGTAGGAACTCCCCGTTTTCCTGCCAATAGTGGGTGATCATTTTGGGGGTTTTCGGCGTCTCCATCGAGGGGTTCCAGATCGCCTCCACCCAAATATCCCCTACAGGACCAGGGGGTATCGGCAGGGTGAAATCCAGCACCAAACCGAGGGCTCTCATCAGGCTGGGATGATCTGCCAGCATCGCCACTGCTTCATGGAAATCGAAGGTGTGGATCTCTGGTCGATCATATTTAAAGTCCGGGTCCGGGTTCTTGTAGCGGTTATAGAACTTGTGGACCTGGTAATAGTTTTCCTGGGTTGTGAGTCCTGAAGGCAAAACCTTATCATCCGTAAGCTTAAATTCAATCTTTTTACCGATTTCTTCCCTCATTCGCGGATCCAGATCATCGATCACATCGCGCAGATCTGAGCCAGCCGCAATTACCTCATCAAAATCAGGGGGTACGCCTGCTCCAGCCGCTGCCCAGTCTTTGTAGACGCCTTTGAGGAAATTGAGCGTTTCCCTCAAGGGGATGGTGCGCAGCTTGTGATCCTTCAGATCAGTGAACTTGTGATCCAAAACGTAGACACCTGCAGTAAAGATCCACATCCAGAGTGATTCGTTCAAATTGAAATCCGGTTTGAGTTCGACAGGCGCGGGAAGACCACCAACGTGAGCGACAAATTGAATGTTTTTCACGGTTGCTGGCCAGTTGACAAAATCCGGAAAATCAGTGAGCAGTGTCTTCCCGTCCGGATCAGTACCTGACCCTTCAAGACGCGGGGAAAGCATCAACGAAAGGCGAGCAACACCCTCTCTGATGCCGTTGGGCAACGCCGTCCAAATTAGTGTTTGTTTCATGATTCACACTCCTCAGGCGAAGGCTTCGCAATAAACCAGCCACGGGTCTACCTCATGGCCGTCAAAAGGATCGGGATAGGGTGCCATCAGTTCAGCAAAGCTTGGGTCGCCGTTTGAGCCGGAAAACTCGCGTTCCGCGGTGATCTCTACGCTTACGCTGAAGAAGAGCACTTCCACTTCAATGGTCAATGTGGCTCTGCCGGTGCACTTGCCGGTCGCGCTTTCGTAGGTCAGTTCCAGGTAGAGCTCAATGGAGATGCTGATGATGCCCAGCACACTCAAGAAACCTCCCATTCTGAAATAACCAGTCAAGGTTGCATCCAGGTCGCCCGTTGTGGAATTCATTTCCATCTTGAAATAGATGCCCGCCATGGCGTAGATGCCGCCGCTGGCGACACCAATATCCATTGTCAGGCTGGCACCAAACTCAAAGGAGGCTTCCAGGCATTTGAGCCCGTTGGGCTGGAGGGTGATGGAGAAGAAGCCTCCACCGCCAAACATTGCGACGGTAAGGCAGAAGGGATTGTCGCGTGTACAAAAGACAAACCAGACGCTGAGGGGATCACCGATAAAGGGAACGGAGAAACCAGCAGCAAGGCTCATATTGGTGAGGCTGAAAACACCAAAAGTCAGGTTGGGCAGCGCCAGGCTGAGACTGCCGGTGATGCCTTCTTCGGTAATATCCAACCCGGGTGGGTCTGAGAAGCCATCCAGCGGAATGAGGGTTTTCAGCGCTTCGACAAACGAAAGCACACCCACAAATTCAATCCCACCAAATTCAACATTGACATCCGCCTTCTGCTTGCTGCCGAGTACAAACTCGATCTTATCGAAATTCAGGACGATGAACTGGGTGATGCCTTCGTTTCCGATCAGATTCAGACTGAAATCTTTCAATCCGCAAGAAATCAGGAAGACCGGACCACCAGAATTGGTGGATTTGGCATCCAGTTCGGCATGCAAATAGAGTTTGCCGTTGCCGTTGTGCGCGTCAAAAATGGGGCCGGGGCTTGATGTTGGCCAGCTGATCAGGGGTGTGTTCCAGTCGAGCGTGATTTTTTGTTCAGTGAGCGCTTGCATAGCGGTCTGGAGCACAGGGATCAGGTCGGTGACATTGCCCAAAGTGTCGTTGAGGCTGTTCAGGGCAGTTTCAAGCGGGATACGAATGGAAGCGGAGACGTCGGTTTGGTTCAGCGCGTCCAGAACAGGCTGAATTTTGGTTTGCACAGCCTCGAGGGCGGTTTTCAAATCGCCCCAGGGGTCGGCAGGAGGCGGCTCCGGCGGCGCAAGCAGGTCGGCGATGCGATCGATGGCTGTGGAAATTGCTGTTTTCAGTTCATCGGCAGCGTTTCCAAGACCTTCCAACTGATCATAAAGGGTTGTAATTTTGTCAGAGAGGCTTTGCAGGGGTGAGAGCGCCTGGCTGATAAATTGCGGAGGACCTCCAATGGCATCGATGATCCTCCACAGATCGATCGCCCCAAAAAGCATGGGCATTTTACCGGCAAAGAACTTTTCAGGGTCAAAGGTACCGCCTGAAATATCGTCCAGTTGATCAAGTTCACCGCCAACCGGTCCGAGATTCCTGGAAAGACCGTTGATCTGCATGTTTGGGGTCAACAAACCACCCGACCGCTGACCCTGGCTGGAAAAATCCAGGTCGAGGGTGCTATCCACCAGCTGCGCAAAAACTTCACCAGTATTGGGTCCGCCAAAGCCATTCTTCAGGTAATTTGACGGAAAACTGAATTTAGCTATGCCTTCGTTCCTTGCCAGGTGCTTGATGGCAGGTATCCTGGCGGATGCAAATTCGAGGCGAGGGTAGAAACGAGGGATATCCAGTGAGTAGATTTGCTGAAGCTGGGAGAAAGCATCCATTTCAGGGATTTGGGCGCCAAACCAGATTTTTTCAGTATTGAAAGCGGTGTCACCCTGTATCTGGCTTGGGGCATAAGAGACATGTTGACCTGACAACTCGGCTGGGTCTGCTGGCGCGTTCTGAGGCGGTGTGGCAACCAATCCTTCGGGTTGGATACCTGTGAAATCCCACTGGGTCATTTTCATCAGGTAGCGTGCCATTTCAGCTTCAGCAAAGGTGCCAAAATTGAGGTCATTAATGGCTTTACCGACAAAATTCATAGGGGTGCTGAATTCCACTTCGCGACCTTCCAGGTCTGTGGCGATCACATGAAAGCGGAAATCCTTGTCGGTTGAACCCTCCACCGGGCGGAAGAGCTGCCTGGATTTTTCACCAATGTCACTATAACTTGGGTCAGCCAGAAGAGGCGTCACCAAGGTGGTGATTTTTACACGGGTGAAGGGGAAGGCAAGGTCAAATTGCTTACCGTCGGAGTTGGCGACGTCCATGGGGATATAGGTTTTTTCGGGTTCTCGTATCACGATGAACATGCGCTGGCGCAGATAGGCGGGATTGCCCTGGAGGTCGTTGTGGAACTTGCGTTCCGTCACCTTTACCAGGGAGGCGCGGTGCCCGAACGGAAACAGGAAACCGCGGTATACCACCCGCACGTAGTGATCGCGTGCCAGGGTGGAGATATGGCGCCATTCTTCCACTTCAAGACCCTGTGGAGTCGGATCCCAGGCTCCGCGCAAGTTCAGCCAGGAACCTAATGAAGTGAGCATCATCTGGCGGGTTGGGATGGCACGGGGTTTGTAGGGTTTTTTTGTGATGGCATTCTTGAGCCTGTAATTGGCAGACAGATGGACAAAGTTATAGCGGTCAGCCGAATCCAGCGGGGTGCGATAACGGTTATCAGAGGCGTCATTTGGGAAAGGCTGCGGGGCGTCAAGAGCTTCTCCGCTTTCGTATTGCCGCAGAAATCCTGCGTCTTTTGCCCAGATGGCACGAACCGCCTTCATGGGGTCATTTTGGTCTTCGGTCACGCTGGAGTCGGTCTGGCGGGTGGCAAGGCGGGTGTGCCAGAGTTCCACCCAATCGGTATCCTTGAAAGCCGGTTTGAACACCCCCTCAAGATTTGGATCGACCTTGGCCATTTCAGCTGGAGTGAGCTTTTTCTTTGCCTTAACCTCTTTTGATTTAGTGCTGATTTTGGGAGCTTCAATTTTATCGGATTGTCCTTCGATGGAGGTGTGTAAGATGTCGTCCTCCGCAATCAGGGAGGACAGATCGGAATGAAATTGAAGGGCGGAGGCGGGAAAGTATCGCCGGCGAACTGAGACGACTTCACTGACCGCATGCACCCAAGCAGCATGGCGATTGGGGGAAAGAATCAGGCGGAAGGGCGTTTCAAGCGCAGTTTCGAGAGCCGTGGGTGGGTTAAGTTTGGGTTGGAGAGCTCCCAATGCTCCCAAAGCTGCTTCACTGAAAATTGAATCCTTTACCTGGCTGATCTCGGTGAAAATCAGGTCCTTTTCGGCGTGAAACACAGCCTGGGCATGAGCAATAGCTGTCCGATTGACGGCATATTGGGCAGAAACTTGTTTAGTTTTCGCAACAGCAGGCTGGAAACCGGATTTATTGAGCGCCCATTTCGCCTTGATTTTGTCATGGAGACCGGGTTTGACCTTCCAAGCTTGAATTGCCTCCTCGGATTCCGGAGGTTTGGCGGTTGGAGCGACGATCAATGGGAGTTCTTTGAGGGCTGAGAGCAAGCCTTCGATTGTAAATTCGATCGGTTTTGAATATTTAGGCAGCTTAAAGACCAGACGGCTGGTGCCTGAAAGCCTGGAGCGCATGCGTGGGGTTGCGTTTGTGGGGGTCTCAGAAGGCTTTCCAGCATCTGGATCTGGCGGTTCCACCGGTATTGGTTCAGGAATAGCCTTCTCAAAGAGCGCTTCCTCTTCGATGCTTTGGGGAGGAAAGGTCACAACAATATAGGACTCATCGGCTGGTTTGATTGGGACAAGATTCACTTTGCCAGATTCGCTATCAGCGAGGCGTTTCAGGTTTTTGAAGCTGAAGTGTAGAAGCAACAGATCGCGTGGTCTGAGCACGTCAATTTCAAATTTTATTGGGTATATGGGAATCTTGCCGGTAACTAATTCGGTAACAGGACTTTTGATGTGTTGGTCGATTTTTTCGCCCTGAATTTTTCTCAGTCCAGTTTTTGGTAAATTGGGTGGATTTGATGGTTGAATACTGCCGGGTTTGATTATCTTCTTTCCGGACATGGCAGCCTCCTGTTTCTAAACACGAAAAAAGGTCCCGAGGACTTGCAGGTATGACAATGTATGAACAATTGTGATCAACGGATACTGATAGGAATAAATAAACTATAGCACTTTGCCAGCCGGTTTTCAATAGAGGTACAACTATTTTTGGAGAGGATCGTAGGGCAGGGTGAGGGGATTTATTTGTGAGTGGGGTAAAGAGGAACGCGAGATGCAGGCTTCCTCCATGGGAGACTGTGGTCATGATGCTGGGAGCGGAGCGAGCAGTACTGGTCTCCCCTACGAATAGGTGTCTTTATGCCAAGGTTTGCCGGGTTCAACTACGGAACCCGGCCTACGAAAAAATGACTGAGTTAAAACGGAACGCCCGGTGGACGTTCCCTACGAATAGGTGTCCTTATGCCAAGGTTTGACGGGTTCAACTACGGAACCCGGCCTACGGCAGAGCATTCTCACCCCCTACCCCCACTCCCGTACGCGGAACGCAAACAGCTGGCTGGGCGAGGTCAGTGAACGTTTTGTTTGGCTTGTTGAACGGTCCGGGCGAGGTCGTCCAGGGCGCTGAGGTATGGCGACATGTCGGCGTGAAAGCCTTGCCAGTAATCCCGCTCAAATTGGTCGCGTACGCTATCGTCCCAGTATTCTTTCGAGCGGTTGAACCTGCGGTCCATTTCGAGCCAGGATTGCGATAGTTGGTCGTGCAGCTGGTTGAGAGACATGGGCTCAAACCTCCGACCAAAACGCCAGGAACTCGGGGTAGAGGGAGTCGGCGTACCAGGTAATGACATCCAGGCAGGTGTGAAAAACCGGCTCGGTGAGCGCTTCTGCCGGCAGATCCAGGCAGATGGCGATGTCGCCGGAGGCTGTTAGCGCTAGTCGTGCCAGGCGCACCTGGAAGTTGCATTTGGCGATCAAATCCAGCACCTCCGTCCGTTTTTCGGTGGGGATATAGGGGAAGTAGGGCCAGACGGTCAGAGAGAGCCATTTTTCATCGGCGGCGATGATCAGGTTGAAATTTGTGTCGGTCGTTTCGCCAACGAAGCGCGTAATGAGCTCGCCGTTGGTCTGGCGCTCGAATTCCCAGCTGTAGGAGCGGATGAATTGTCCAATTTGATCAGAAATTTGTGCTGTCATATCACCTGAACCGATCTGATAATCCCATTCTGCGGGCTTTTTGGAAGCGCGCGCGGTTGATCGCCACGTCTTCAAAGCGCAGATTGGACCAATGGTGAACGTCGTGAATGCGGTGACCGGCGTCCATGGTGGACGCGTAAGGATTTTCCCGGCTTATGCCCGGCATGCGCATGCGTGTGGCTTGACCGCTTTGCACCCGGCGCTGTTCGCTCCTGATCCAGCCTTTGATATCCCTGCCAACGCGCGGGTCGTCGAGTGCATTGAGCATCATCTCCTGCTTGGCACGTTCGTAGGCTGCGCCGCGCTGCCCGATCACGCGGATTTCGGACGGGGGCTGTACCAAGCGATAATCCTGGAGGTCGCCGGACTTGGCGCTCAGGAAGCGGGATGCCTGGGGAAGGGTGGTGTTGGCGGCGCGCTGCAGGCGGGTTGCCTGACCGATATATGCGGAGATTTTGCCGTCGACCGTTCGCCGCCATGAAAGCACGTTGGCAAGTTCTGCTTCTGCTTTGGCTAGCTGGCGTTGGGCGGCAGCTACCGCTGCGGCTTCGCCGTAACAGGTGGGTCTGTGGTCGTCATCATAGACCTGCGCCATGCAGGCGGCGTAGGCATGCTCTGCCCGGCGTAATTCTGCCTGGCAGCGGCGAACCTCCTCGCGCCAATGCTTTTCGCGCTGCGACAACCAGTCGAGGGTCGAATTGATCTCAGACTGGACTGACCGGAGGGTGCTGGCGAGCTCACGCGAGAGTTGCGCGATAGCGCCATTCAGCTCGTGGAGAACCTGGACTTGCCTGACGTTGGCAGCGGGCGACATGGCTACCTACCTGTGTCCCTGGTAGCGTTCCAACGGTTCAGCCTTGCCATCCAAATAGCCAGTGTACTCAATGGATTTGTTGGAATACTTTTTCAAGACATTGATGAGTTCATTCATCTGCTGCTCAAATTTGCGATATTCCGCATCGCGCCAGGATTCGTTGAGCGTGCGCATATTACCGCGCAGCTTGGTGGTAATCCTCTCGAGCTCACGATTGAAGAGCCTCAGCTGGCTTTGAAATTTACGGATGTTCGCGGGGTCTGCATTGACTGCGGGCATAGATATTCTCCTTTTCCTACCAAAATTTCCACCATTTTTTTCGTTCGCGGTAGAGCTCCAGGTATTTTTCGTGCATGTCTCCCTGGAGATCTTCCCCGATTTTGATCAACGCTCGCATCGATTCCAGCGCCTGCTGCGGTGCGATATTAATCGGGAAGTGATTGGGCGCTTGCGGCACGCGTTTCAATCCCAACTCGATTAACGTTCTTTCCGATTCCTGTGAGATGGCAGCCATGCGCTGACGAAGAGTAACCAGGGTCTGTTCGACTTCATCGTCATTGGCAAGCGACTGCCGTTTGGCGGAATCAATCTCCTCGCTCAATATCTGAAGCGTTTGGAAATATTGAGCCTGGGCACTGGAGAGTTGCTCCAGTGCCTGGACATATACGTTCCGAAGCGTAGCTAAATCAGTCATCATTACTCCCATCGCTGATTAACATTGGTTACGAGTCTGCGAAAGTCGCCAATCGCTGGAAGCGAGTAGGGTTTTACCTTGTCAACCGTCCGCTCTGCCCAGCGCTGGTTGCGATAGAGCAAGCGTTTATCGATGCCCAGTTTCGATGCCGTCGAAACACCGAGGAACGCGTTTGAGTCATCCACGCTCATATGGAAGGCGATGCGATGATTGAAAAGATCGAGGTCAGAATACGAGAGGGTGTTGCGCAAAGTCTCAAAGCGGTCTACCCAGGTGATGACGTGAATTCCTACCTGTGGTCCTTCCTGGAGCAGCCGCTCGAGCAGTTCGGCCGAGGTGGGAGACTCGGCATTATTATCGCGGAACTCGCTGATTCGATGGATGCCAGGAATAAGCAGGAAGAGGCGTGCCCGGTCAGTTTCCTGGATTTTACGCCTCTCCATGCGCCCAACCATTTCGCTCAAGGTGCTATTAATTGAGTCGCGAGGGCAGATCTCGAGCGGATGGCGCGCGAGTTGGCGGAATTCTTCCAGGTACTCAGATGCGCCGGGGAAACGATTTTGCGCTGATAGCCAGAAAAACTCTGCCATATCGGGGCGGGTTGTCAGGGCGATGCTGGTCATTGCGTGCACCATTGCCTGAAATGCCAGGGTTTCATCGGATCCGAGCAACAAGAGGTTGTCATTTTCCTCTTCAAGGAACGTGATGGACTGGTCTTCAGCCAGGCGCACAGGAGGTCCGAGCCAAACAATTGGTTCAGAGTAGGCTACCATATTTTCGAAATTCGCCTTGATGGCTGAGCAATCGTTCCAGTAAGCCGGTTCCTGCCGTGAAAAGACGATCGGGTTCCATTTACGTATCAGCCCGTTGACCTGGTAGTGTCGGTTGATAGCTTCCAGCTGCTTTTTTCGGACCGGAGGGTCGACATACCCAATTTTTACCAGGCTGGACCGGTTGGGCATGGTTGGCTCATAGGTGATGTAAGCCATGCCTTTAGCGTCCAGCGAGGCGGCTTTCTCATTTCCTTCACCCAGGATCAGCGCGGAGTCATCGTTGTCGGTGCATTTGAAGCCTACGCGTAAGCCAATTTGACTCTTCACAGGCGCCAGGGTTTGGAAACGGGGTGTTGGTCGATGGGTTGATAACACCAGGTGAATACCAAAAGCTCGGCTTCGCTGGGCGATATTAAGCAGCAACTGATAAGCCTGATCGCCGATGGCGTCGTCTTCTTCAAACAACAAAACAAACTCATCCATGACGGCGACGATCCGTGGCATCGGTTCCTGGGTTTTTGAGCGGTAATCTTCAAAGTTGACCACATTGGTGCCGATTTTTTTGAATTCTTCGCCACGCCGTTCAATTTCATCGTAGAGGAACTGCAAGATGCTGAGTCCAAATTCCCGTTCGGCTTCGATCACGATCGCCCGGGCATGCGGCAACTTGTGCAGGGCATAATCCTGGAACTCGATTCCCTCTTTGAAATCGACCAGGTACAGGTTCAACTCATCGGCAGAGTAGGTCGTGCAGAGTGACAAAATCAAGGCGTGCAGAAAATTCGATTTCCCGCTATTAATCCGACCGCCAACCAGGGCGTGAAAGGTATCGCTGGAGGGTCCCAATTGGATCGCGAAGGATTTGCCATTCTGGTCCACACCCAAAGGCGCCGAGAGTCCGGACTCGCTGGAAGATTTCATCCAGGTAGAATTCACTGGCAAAAACCTGGAGATACCAACGACGTCCGAAATTTCGCCGATTGCAGCGACCGTGGACCCAGAGATTCGGTCAAGCAGTGCTTTTCTTGGTGCAGTATCAAGTTTGATCAGCATGTGCGCGAAGTTGGGGTCATCCCAAATGGCGAAGCCAGGCTGAGTCATTGAGATACAGGCAGCGTGTTCCATCAGATTGTACAGGAGATCACCGGTATTATCGAGTTCTCCTGTTTTGATAGTCCCTACCAGGTAAATACCCGCCTTAATTCCGGAATGCGCTATGGTAGTGAGCAGGTCAAGAGCGTGGTCGTTAAATCCGTTCGGTAGGGCTGTGAATAAGATGAAATGGTAAGGTACTGCCGTATGTGGATTTGCGGCATTATAGTCTTCGACCGTATCATAGTTTTCGCGCAAACGCTGCTGAATGACGTTTTCCATGTCTTCAACAACCGTTTGCAGCGTGGCTTCAATTTCTTTATCCTTGCAGACAATTTTTTCACCACGGATGGACTCGGGGAGTGTCAGGAAAGATGCAAAGTTTTTTCCACTGTCGATGCTGTCGATCAGAGTGAAGCGGTAATTTTTCGGGGAGGTTGATAGTGAGATCCTCCAGCCAATTGACGATATTATGGCAGCGCTTTCAGCAAGCAGCTGACGCGGGTGGAAAACAAGGACGTGGTTGGATTTTACCAGAGGCAGAAGCGCAGGGGGTGCCGGATAGGCAGCATTCTGCAAGACCCCGGTCAACTCGCCAATACGAACGAATTCTGGCGGAATTCTATTGGTTGGCGGTTGAAGTGTTGCCCAGGCATTTGGAGCGGTGAAGGGAAGAACATCCAGACCTGCAGTCCGGTTTGCGTCGGAGATAATGTTCTGTGCCTGAAGAATATCGTCGGCAAGCCTGTCACGGGCAGTTGAGGTGACGTTGTTTTCAACTGCTGCAGAGTTGTCAATTAACCCCTGCATCTGCTGGTTTTGACTCGAGCGGATAAAGGCTGCCAATTGGTCTACTTTGTATTGCAGGCTTTGGATAGCCTGGTCGAAAGCCACCAGGTCTGTCTCAAGTTTTTTCCTCGTAGTCATATTCTCTTCTCTCCATTTACTAATCATATGAACCTCTCGATCAGCGGGCGCAATAATGGCAGAAGCCCAGCGCCGACGTAGGCATAAATGAGCATTTTTAGTAGCTTGCCCAGAAAACAAGCTACCAGGAAGCGAAAATAGTTTATCTTCATCGCCCCGGAAGCCACCCCGACCAGGTCAAAAAGCGGTAGTGGCAAAAAAGCAAAGACAAAAATTGCCAGTCCACCGAATTTTTCAAGGTTATTTTTTATCCTCTCGCCCTGGTCGTTTCTTTCAATCGTTTTTCTTCCGGCGATCCCCGCCAAATAACCCACATGCTCACCCAAAACTGCCCCGATCGTGCCTGCCAGTGCCACCCAAAATGGAATATATACACTCGATAATGAAAAGACAATTACCGAACTGGGTGCTGGTAGAAAGAGGGTGGAATTGGCAAAAAAGCATGACAAGACTATTCCCAGGTAACCCCATTGACCAAGTTTCAGCAATTCCGTGCGATAGACAGTGACCAGTACGGTCATGGCAACGATCACCAGGAGCATTAAGATGTACTGATGTTTACCAGTTCCTCTTGATTGATCTACCGCCTCATGAACCATTATCCACCTCCCAACATAGCGCCAATCACAAAAAAGGCGATCACAACACCGATGAGACCTATACCCACCATCAGCGCCAAGGGTGCGCCTAAACTGTAGAGGTAATCTTTAGGGTCGCCATCTGCATCCTGCCCATACTTAAGGTTGTAAATTCCTGTTCCCACCAGACCGAGGACCACTCCCCCTGCCAGTCCGGTTCCTGGATCAGAAGAAGTGGCACCGATAATCGACCCGATAATCCCGTAGAGGAGGGGCGAAATGATCATGGTGGCTTTAATGAAAGTCTGCCGTGCGACTGGGTCTGTAAACCGGTTCTGCTGTAACGGCGGTCGAACCGGGTTGTTCGGAGGCACGTGTGGAGGGTTGTTCTGAGGGATGGATCCACGAATAATTTGGCCGTACTTGTCGAAATTTGCCATAGCAGTCCTTTCTACAGTTTGTTAACTGAAATATGTGCAATTTCGACGATTTTGTGACAACCAGGATGATTTTTGCAGGCTATTTGATAAGCAGGTCCAATAAGGTGAAGGCAATTGCCGGGGTGGCAAGGCTCATGACATAATCGAAGGCATTGCCTTCGGCGTCCCCCTCAAAAACAAAATTGTTGATTGCGGTCACCAAGAAACCAACCAGTGCCCCGCCAAGAATTGCTAGAACGGGATGCCAGTTCAGCCCGGTGAATCTGTTGAAAAACATGCCGTAAGCCCCATAAAGCAGGGGAGAAATGCTTAGCGTGACCTTATTGAAAGTGACCCGGGAGTTGTTTGTTTCTGTCCTCCTCGGCGGAATTGCCGGTCTAGCAGGTGCAGACCCCGGTCGAGCCTGTGAATGTTGGGATTGCGCTGGTGTTACCGCAGGTGTACTTTGCCGGATTATTTGCCCATATTTGTCGAAGTTAGCCACTGGATTTCAATTCTTTCTTGTATTTATATTGTTCCCCAGAGCCAATTTAACGATAACGGCAGGGAGGGCAGGAATTCCGGAACTGAACCTGGATTGAATTGGTGATCTGTAAGGGGTGGGCAAAGATTTCCGCTTGTTCGCCACCGATTTTGGGATCATTCGTGTTACAAACCAACGTGTATTGAGTCAGATAATTGATCACCCGCGGAGTGAAATTTGGATTGTCGCGGTTGAACAAATCGAGGATTAATTTTATCCCCACCAGGGTGACAAAATTGATATCGATCGATATCCCAGGCTCGAAGTTGACGTCCTCGACGTTTTCCTGGGTAGTATAAATCCTGCGGTTGGCAGAAACCTGCATGCTCATATCGGAGCCGGTTTTTCCGAGGGCACACTCATAACAGGGCATGTTTTCGGAAGGAATTGAGTAGAAAATTTCACCCGCAAAGGCTCTTTCCCAAAAACCGATCGAAACAAAAGGCACATCGTAGATTGTAGCAACACGGTTGGCATAAACACCTGCTTCCCGGTTATCAGCTGAGCCAATCATGACCGTATTTTGATCACAATAGCGATCTAAATCTTCTTTGCTGATGTTTTCTACAATCCCTACGACCGTCTCAACCTGTGCCATCGGATTGATTGCCAAAATTCTGTCCCTGACCGCTTCAACCTTATAGCTGCCAACTTCTCGGATGCCACATTGATGCCGGCAGAGGTTGTGGAAGTTGAGCACATCATTATCCACCAGCACAAAGCGCCCGATGCCCGACTTGGCAAGTTCCAACGCGATCAGGCTGCCGACCGAGCCGCAACCGATGATGAAGGCTTGTTTCCCAAGCATGCTATCGGTCTCAAGAATGCCGGTATTACGGGAAAAGATGTTTTGGATCAGGCTATAGTTTTCTTTCTGATATATCACATCGCCGCATGAAAACGCCAGCTCGTCTCCACGAATTCCAACCAATTGATCGGGAGCATCGGGGATATCATCGTTGCCGGCTGCGAGAATGACGCCTACTTTTTCAATTGGAAGACTGGCAAAGCGCTGCTGGCTAAACTCGTCCCAGGCAAGCACGTTGACAATGTTGGTGCTGTCGAACTGAAAGCCGTACAGGTCGCCGATATACTCGGAATTTTCCAATTCGGCTGGGATGAAAACGGTTGGGGTGCGCATAATTTGTTGCATGGTATTTCCTTACTCCTTGGTGTAATAATTGTTGATTGAATGGTAGATTTTTTCCATGATAAAGTTGGGCGTGTAACGGAATTTGTTTCCATCAATGCGGGCATAACCGCCAACCTGACCCATGCCAAAGGCAAACTCCAGCTTTTTGGGGTAATACTCCATCTGGTGAATGTAGTTCATCGAAACTATCAGTTCGTTATTTTGCAGATTGAGCGAGTATTTGTAGTCCATCTGGGACTGTAAAAACACGAGTTCGTTGTCAACCATGTCCAGCAGGGAATCGATTGGTGCTCGCATGTTGGCATCAAGTCTGACTTCATGGACAGCAACCACCGGCTGGACTGGCGATGTTGTAACCGCTACCAGGGGCATTGGTTTTGTTGCTATTCTCGATTGGCTTTTTCGAAAGGCTGGAAACAAGTTCCAACTGCGAATTTTATTCGGGTTAGCCCAAAGGCGCGGTTTCCAGCGTGGTTTGGCTGGCTTGCTGACTGGCACAGCCGACGGCAATACGTCGAGTTTTTGCATCGGAAGAAAGTCGGCTGCGGTTTTCTGCTCGGTAAAATCCGGGGGAATCAGGCTATCATCAACCAGGTAATGGATCTGGGTATAGCGCAGAGGGTTATCCACCTGGTAGATCGTCAGGGTGAAATCTGGTGCGAGGTTGACCAACGCCGAGATGGCACCATTAGGACTTCTGCGGGCAAATTCATAATTAGTCCCATCGTCAGTGCTGGAGAACTTGCGGAAATTGCCTGGGTGCCGGTGCCATAAACCAAGCAACTGCAAGCCTGATTTATAAAAGCGCTCGATTTTGTTTGCCAGATGGTTGACATAGGGTGTGTCATATTCGAAGTAAGCCGGTTGAAAGACGGAGTTGGGACCTGGGTCGACAGTTTCAAGGACATACCAGGTGCCTTGATGGAATTTGCCAAGGAATAAACCGCCTGTTTCGGTCGAGACCCTTTCGTAAGTCTCGGCTACGATTCCCATGTAGGCTTTTTCGCTGAAGATGACCAGGCTTTTTTTAGGGTCGTTAAGCATTTTTGCACCCATTCCGGCTTAGTGCTTGGCAAACTGTTCTTTGGTCATATACCCTGCCTGCCATAATTCGTAACAGTGAATCCATTTGGCAGCCCAACTCAAGGCGGAGGCGGCTGAGGTAGAGACCGCGCCTGTTTTCATGTCTTCTGTCCGGTTGGTGCAGAAATAATTCTTACCGAATTCGTCGGTCAAAACATGCGGGATCGATTCACCAATCTGGTGTCGTAAATCTTCCAATACCGGCTGGATCGTGTAAATCCTGATTGAACCACCATAACTGCTATTATCTGGGTGATTTTGATTGTAAAGAGCCTGGAGAACCCAGCAAGCTTTTGGGTTCACTGTCCTGGGGTAAAATGCGCCCCACCAATACAAGCGTCCGTCGCTCAGTTTTTCCAGGCGAAAGCTCGGAAAGAAGCGCTGCATGGCAGAGACTTCCCCCCGGTAAAGCTGGGGATCCCTTTCATACCAATAGAAACTTGCTCCCAGTTTTCCACTGGGTATATCAATTGCCTTGGCAGGAGCTGAGTTATCGGCTGCTGGCGAATTTCCGCCTGGCGTCAGACCTGGAGTAAGTATCGACGCGGAGTCTGGCGCTGAGCTGACAAATGTGTCATCTTCCACCAGGCTGAAATCACCTTCAGCGGTAAAAAGAATTGCAATATCTTCCAGGAGCGCATTTATTAGGTCCTGGCGCGCCTGGTCATCTACTTGATTTACCGAATGGACGGTTGGAGAGTTAAGTGGTGCTTGACTCTCCTCGTTTCCATTTCCCCCTGGAAGCGGCTTGCTGTCATCCCCGGCGTCATCATCCTGTGCTGGCGTGATCCCCAGGACCCCTTTCGGCGCGATGATGGCAGGCTGCGAAGGGTTTTGACTGTCTTCTCGGCTGATCTCCCCCTGGGGATTGACTGCAATTGAACCCCCCCTTACGAGCATGTCGCTAATTTCGCGGCGGCGCTGGGCGGCAGCGTCATCTCCACTGGTCTGGGTACCGGCAAGAATTCCTTTTGGCGCGATGATGGCGGGTTGCGAAGGGTTTTGACTACCCTCTTTGCTGATCTCCCCCTGGGGGTTGACGGCAATCGAGCCGCCATTGACGAGCGTGTCGCGGATTTCACGACGGCGCTGGGCAGCGGCATCCTCCTCACTGGCAGCGAGGACTGCGTTTGGTGAGATAATCAAAGGTCGATTTGATGCTGACTGGCTTGTGGTCATTTGGTCACCTCCTGGTTTGACATCCACAATGACGCCGTCTGACAATGCCTGGCGAAGTTCCGATCGTTTTCGATCCAGGCTGGATTCGTTTTCCCGCTGTAACTGGGAAACTGTTGATGGGTTGGTGAGAATCGTCTGATTGCTCATGAGCTTTGCCCTCCTGTTTGGTTGCTATTGAAAAGTTTGTCTTTTATCTCTGTCGCATTAGTCATCCTGCCCTCCGTAGATGATTCCTTTACTAACTATGTAATGTGCTAATTTTCCAAATTTGTGACATTTCTATAACGAATCTTTCTTGTTCATTTGCTAACAGGCAATCATTTGGAATCAATATGGATTTTAGGGTAGCCATATCAACAATATAGATGCCAAAAGTTTCTGTAAATGTGACAATTTCTCTACTTATTAGCCCGTAGACGATAAAAAGCACTTTTAAGAAAATTGAAATTGTCATTTTGAGACTCTGGAGGCTTGCCTTTCGAACTGGGGATCGGAGCAGGACCGTGGGGGACGCTTGTTTCTGTCAAACGTAGTGGTTTTGGGCAGAGGGCAGAGCTGGGGGGAAAATTGGCGAGTGATGGGGATGGTTGGCGAGAGATGGGGATGTTCCGGTGCGTCGGACAAGTAATAATTTGTGCCAAAATTCAATACTTCAGCACGAAACCGGTAAATACCTAAAAACAAAATCGGCGCGTGAATTTGGCGAAGAATTTGCGGAATGAGGCGCTAATCCAGGCTGGTTGGTCATTGTCTTTCAGGAAGGGCGGCGATTTAATCTGCCTGCGGGATTTTTGTGGGTATTAACAGACTGAGGATGGGGTTTGGCGGATTGTGGGTATTAACAGACTGAGGGTGGGGTTTGTTCAGTCAATTTTGTCGAAATCCCTGTTCACGGATAGGTGGGAGTGTATAATTTTTGTTCAAAATCATCCTAGTACTACTAACAGGAATCCCAAATGAACAACAGATCACGGTTTCTCGCTCTTACGGCAGTTCTCCTCTTCTTTTTCGCATCAACAGTCTCATCGGTG
>Ga0209510_1002292_pt1 | contig 19869 bp, 16 predicted proteins | sample BiotimSIPDNA_FD_185749 | JGI IMG/M metagenome (GOLD analysis project Ga0209510, IMG submission 185749) | Anaerobic biogas reactor microbial communites from Washington, USA - Biogas_R1 time_0 SIP DNA (SPAdes) (version 2) | ecosystem: Engineered > Bioreactor > Anaerobic > Unclassified | place... | reverse complement strand
TATGTCTTTGGAAACGTGAATCTTTTTGTAATCAATCTGTGAAAATCCATTAAATTGAATCAATCCAGCAATTATAAAAACTATCAAATTCTTCATAAATCTATCGTTGTGAGTATTTTGTTACATTATTGCCTACGGTCTGCAAAGATTAGTTGCGGATTGCGTAGTACTTTACCTCCGGTGAACTCCCTCTGGTCGTTTGTCTGTCGAGCCGTCCCGATGCCTATCGGGATTGGGGGCTACACAGCTTGTTGCCAGCACGAAAACAACGTTCAGCGAAGCTAATTAAAAATCAGCGAAACTAAACGGCAATTGACATACGGTTTTTGTTATGGCGTCGTAGTTTTACAACATCGTAAAACCGAGTCTTTTACCAAGTCCTTCCTCGAAAATTTTAAAAAGTGTCGATACTTGAATATCTATTTTGCCATTTTCGAGTCGAGATATGTAACTTTTTTTTGTTCCTGATCTTTTTGCAAGTGCGTCCTGTGTCAAATTTGCTTCTTTCCTAGCTTCTTTTATCATCTCCCCAACAACAAATGATTTGGCTTTTACTTCAAATTCGTCCCTTTTTTCTGTCCCGAGTTTTCCATATTTAATATCAAGAAGTTCGTCAAATGTCTTGGCATCTCTAATTGTTTTCATGATTTGTCTCCTTTTTGCTTTTAAAATAATCTTGTTTGATCCTTAATGCTTTATCAATCTCCCTTTTCGGTGTCTTTTGGCTCTTTTTCTCAAACCCATTAAATAAAATCACAATCCGACCAGCATCAAAACAGCAAAAGACCCTATAAATATTACCGTTTTCTTTAATTCTTATTTCATATAATCCATCTGTCCCCTCAATATGAGTTAAAAACTTCTGAGGAATCCTGTCCATCGTTCGTATCACTTTGAATACATACTCAATCTTCTCTTGAATCGACAAATCAAGTGATAAATAGAAATCTATGAAATAATTGTCGTAAAATTTCCTCTAGTCATGCCGCAAAGTTAACAAACTTGATAACAAAGTCAAGTGTTTTTTGTCTTAAATGTCGCTTGGCACAGGGTCTCTAGTCCTAAAATATGGCTACAGGTTAAACATTAATTGATGTTCGCTTCAAAAACCATTTTAGGGGTTTTATAGCCTAAAGATAGGTGAAGTCTTTTATTGTTATATAGCTCGATGGCACTTTTTGTTGCCAGCTTTGCTTTTTCGGTGTTCTCCGCTTTCATCTTCACAATTGAGTTTCCAGAAAAAAGAGGCCGCAAAGATTATCGTTTACACACACGAGAGGACTCGTGCGTGAGCAGGGGCAAAAGGGATTGGGTTATTGTAAAAAGCCAAACCTGATGATAGGGGGTTCAGGTTTGGCAATATTTCCATTTTCACATGGAAAACAGAAGTTGACGAGGTTGGCAGGATGCTCCTGTTGAAACTCCCACTTGCATCTGAGGCAGAAAGTATTATCAGTACACGGGAATCTGTCATATCCATGTGGCTTATATTGTAATATGAGTTGTTGTAAACCCCAAGTTTTGTGGGAGTTACTTTTGAACCTGATGATATATTAGCACCAAATGCTGTTTTGCTATAATCAAGTTCAAGAAATATGTTTTGCAAAAAGGTGCCTGAAAGCCCAGAATTTGCATTTACATCAAACTCATAGTACCATTTGGAAGCAGAATATACCACTTTTTGATTTGCTACCGAAAGATAAATATCTCCAGCGGCAGTGGCACTCTTTAACATTGGCTTGTTAGCTTTGTAATAGTTACATGTTTCAATCAACGATTTTATATACCCCTGCATTTGACCATATTCATCTACAGAACCACTTTTCAATTAGGCTTTTTTTTTAATCCCGGATTCTTCGGGCAATACAGTTCCTTTAAAGTTGGAAAGGTATTGGTAAAAATCCTGTTTTGTATTGAAATAGAGATGGTTTAAGCCAAATAATTCGAAATTATAATTGTAATCTCGTGAATAATATAAACCCGCAGAATGCTTGTCATCTAACAAAGCTAAAGTTGTGGGATTGTCAACATCTGGTTTCTCAAACAACCTTTTTGCACTTGATTTTTTACAAAAAAGAATCATTTTACCGCCTAAATTCATATTATCATCAGCGTTGTATTTAATTGTAACACCAAGTTGTTCGCCGCCTAAATGAAATTCACCTGATTCAAGGATTAACTCAACAGTCCCTTTTGATAAATTTCCTTTGTAAACTTCCGTAATCTCAAAAAGAATCTGTCGGTTAACCACAGAAGAATCTTTACTTAGTGTAATTTCACCCTGTATTGCTTCTCCCTCAATTATGTAATCAGCTTTTTGAAAGAACTGATCGTTGGAATATTTACCTTGATATAATAGACCAGGCAACCTGTCTATTTTTTCTGTTTGTGCAAAAATGATATTGCTTAATAAGCAGAAAATAATAATATTAAATAGTTTTTTCATTGAATTGAATTGAATTTTATTTTTAATAAAAATAAATAATTTGAACTTGTGTACAAAATCTCCGCTTGTACATTTCGGGTCAGTTCAATTGAGTTGTCCGGTTGAAACATAACAATCCCCCGGAAAGTCATCAGATTATCCCAATCCGATGACTCAATAATCATTAATCATTGTATACCATTATTATGTGGGTTTTGGTTACATGGTGCATAACGTTTATATTCCGAAATATGTCTTATTTCCCTCTATTCTTATATTCAGCAATATACTTTCTCACCTTGGGTTAAGTGCAGCCGGCAAGGAAATCTGAGCAGACGGGAATTCAGATACAGACATTCTCACTGCTCCAGAAAATGAAAAAGGTACCAAATAACTAACTAATTAGTCTGCTCTGGCACCTCTCTCCTTCCCTCTTTAATCCAATTTTCAATAAAAAATTGTGAATTGTAATTTTAATAAATATTATTTGATTAAACAAACAAATATTTGAATAAAAATTTTACAACCTACTGTGTTGTAAATTGTAGTACATTATTCTTTGTGTTTTCACAATTTCTGTTGTCAGGCTACAATATCTTGGTTTCGGGGTTTGCCATAAGGGATGGTGATATAAAATTGTGTTAAAATCTTAGTCCAAAACTATAATACCAATCAATTGTACTTTTTGTGTTGTCGGAATAGAAATTCTGCCGAACTCCCGTACCTAAATAAAAATAAGGAGCTTTTGGATAAATAAAATTCAACCCAACATCATAAAAGAAATAACTATCATCGTTCATTTTATTTATAGCATTATTGAAAATTAGATATGGCTCCATCATAAATTCTTTATTCAAATGTCTCTTTTCAAACACAAATTGATACTTAAACCCCAAACCATAATTATTGAAACAATAAAACTCGTTTTTTTTGCTATTAAATTCATTATAAATACCTGAATTAAGACCGATTACAAACGAATTACCGATTCTGTATCCAGCAAATAAATCTCTGGATTGAGTTTTAAAATCAGTTTTTGACATTAAAATTGACTCTTTATAATTTAACGAGAAAGTAAACTTGGAAAGAATCGTAGGTTTTGATTCTTGTGCAAATACCTGATTGTTAAAAATAAGAGCAATAAATAGTAAGTAAATTTTGTAGTGATTCATAAAGCAGCAAGTTTATCATAGTTAAATATTTTTCCAACAATCAATTGCCTCAACCACGAGTATGTAACATATTGCTCCCATGAAAGCTCCAGGCACATAACTTTGTGAAATAATTAATGCAATGCTAATTCCACATGCACCAGCTGCAAATACTGATTCAATTGTACAATTAATTATCTTTCTATTTCTGCAAAACCAATTACAAGAAGAAGCACTTTTTAAGTCTGAATCTTCACTAAATTCCTCTCCATATATTAAAAAGGTGGTTAAAAGATTGCCTTTGAAAATGATATTTTCAATAATAACCTGCTTTTCCAAATTTTCAAGCGTTGGATCAGCCATAATACTCTCAGTATAATTACTAATTGCAATATTTATTTGTTTTAGATATGTGTCTTTGTCTACATCATCATTAGGAATAACATTTGATACAATTTCAGATAAATCATCGTAATAAGGTTGTAGATTAATACTAATAGAATCAACTAATTCACTTTTCAACGAGGTTGAACAGAATTTTTTATTTACTGAATTATTAAAATTATCTGTTACATATTCGGAAAATGTTTTCAAATCATCTGTTTTAAAATTTTTAATCGCTATATCCATCTCATTCTGAAATATGTCTGAAATTTCATTTACAATTGCGATTCTTTCTTCATTAAGTTCAAACACACATATAGGTGGCTCATTTGCTATATCATGTGAATTTTTATTACACGACATCAGAAATGCAATAAAAGCTAATGAAATAAGGTAACTTTTTAAAATTATTCTATTCATGGTATTAATAATTAAAGGTTAAAAATTTATTCAATGCATTGTGCATATCATAATATTTAACAAAATGATTTAACCGCTAATCTATACTATGTGCCTCTACCTTACTCTACACAGTGGCCTCTTCTCTTCTCGCAGTTACCTTATTATTCAAAAAAGTATCTTATAATTTTAATAAATATTATTTGAGAAATCAAGCAAATATTTGAATAAAAAAATTACAACCTACTGTGTTGTAATTTTGTAACCATTCAGTCGCCTAAAAATGCTGATACTTTTTAAAACGGTCATGTTTTTTTTACCTTAAGTGCCTGAGGTTTTAATGTGGTGTGTTTTTTGACATTTGTTTCATCTGTTCGAATCTCGCTGGGTTCATTTTTCAAAACACAAATAGTTAGGTCGTAATTGTTTATATCTCACTGATAACTTGTGTTTTTACATGCTTGACAGTCCTTGAAAATTACTGACCTTTAGCATGAATGACAAGGCAATTATCCATAAACGAGAAACTTGATTTCTTAATGAACAGGGTCAACGAACTTGAGAAGGAAGTTGATTACCTGAAAGGCCGTTTGTCAAAATATGAAACGCCCAAGAACAGCAGTAACAGTAACAAACCCCCATCGAGTGATTTTCCCAAAGTACAGAAAGCACAAAGCCTGCGGGAACCATCGGGGAAAAAACCCGGAGGGCAGCCCGGGCATAAAGGTACAACCCTAAAAATGAGCAATAATCCCGATGTTATTCTCAGCCATAGCCCCAATTACTGTATTTGTTGCGGCGAAGACCTCACCGGTTATGAGGCACAGATGGTGGGCAGCAGGCAGGTTATCGACATCCCTCCAATAAAGCCTGTAATCACGGAACATGGTGTTTATAAGATCAAGTGCAAGTGCGGGCATGAAAACACGGCAGCTTTCCCCCAAGGCATTGTTGCACCGGTAAGCTATGGCCCGGGGGTTCAATCGTTGGTAGCTTACCTGAGTGTCCGACAATACATCCCGGTCGAACGTACAGCAGAACTTATATCCAACGTTTTTGGGCTGCCCATTAGTACCGGTGGGGTTTGCTACCTGCTTGAAAAGGTCAAACAAAAAGCGGTCCCGGTTTATAAATCTATCAGGCAATTAGTGTTGGAGGGCAAGGTCAATGGTGCCGATGAAACCGGGGCCAACATAAACGGGAAGAACAACTGGGCGTGGACTTTTCAAAACCCAAGGCAACCTATATCGCCATACATAAAAGCCGGGGACACAAGGCCATTGCCGACATCATGCCCGAAGGCTTTGAACACAATATACTGGTCACCGATTGCTGGACCGCTTATTTTAAGGATATTGCAGCCTTGCATCAATTGTGCACCGCCCATTTGTTAAGGGAGTTGAAATTCGTTGCCGGACAATACCCTAAAAACACCTGGGTGCAACGTATGTACGGGCTGATCGTCAATGCGCTTGAATTGCGAAAAGAAAACAAGTTAACGGCCCAAAAATCAAAAGAGATAACCCGTACGTTTTTGTTGCTCATAGAAGAACCCGCAAGCCAGGAAATCAAAGAACTTATAACATTCCAAAAACGGATGGTCAAATACTCCGGTTATGTATTTGCCTTTATGGACAACCCTGAGATTCCTCCCGATAACAACGGGTCAGAAAGGGCAATACGAAATTTCAAGGTCAAACAGAAAATAAGTGGGCTGTTCCGGTCAAAAGGTGGTGCCGAAATATTTGCAACCCTGAGATCAGTGATCGATACTGCAATTAAACAAGAACAGAACCCGTACCATAAACTTCATGCAATCTCATTATTGGTGCAGACTGAATAGTTACGATATTTCCTTGTTCGGTGTTCAAGGAAAGTGTATTTATCAGCAACTAAGTTGGATAAACGGGGCGGAGGTAATGCGATGCAGCTTTTCAGGAGTGAAATGCCTGTGCCGGGCTTGTATTATTTACAAATACGTTTGAAGACTGCCCAGAGAATAAGCCATTATAATAACCTGAGTTCGATTTTATTTTTAAAGTTCAGGTTGGCATAAAACGCTGTTTTACAAAGCAAATTTTTGAGTATTAGCGGGCTAAATCGAGGAAATTTAATGCAGGCAAACAGTGTTTTATGCAAAGCTCATTGTCCGCCACTTGTAAACAGCAATCTACTGCATTTATGCCGTGGCAATTCATACCACCATTAAGCCGATAATTCCGTAAATATATAAACGTTTATTTTTCGTGAATTTTTTCCCAACAATCAAAAATTATGTTGGGGGGTGGAGCCGTTGGGCAAACCATTTGCGTACCGATTGCATTGTTGCGCGCTGGTTGGCCGGAGCACGGCGCTTGCAAGTTTTAATTTCTTCGCTGTTTTCGAGCGCTCCCCAGCGTATTTCAACGCCGTCATTTGGATTATAAGCCATTTCCAACGCTTCTCTCCGGTCAATAATTTGTTTTAGTGTGAGTTGCTGCTCACTGCCGTTGCTGCGGATGTATGTAACCGAACGTTTCTCGATCTCTTTTTCGAGCAACGTTTGTAGTTTCGTTTTAATTTCTTCCGACGAAGGGTTTCCTCGCAAGTCAAAATCTTCAGGGTATTTAGCCACTCTTTCCGGAAAACCAATCACCGCATCGATGGCAATGAGCAGGCGCAGATCCCGGTTGGGGGTTGAATAATCTTCCCATAGGCCGCCGGTTTGGAAAACACCTTTAGCTCCTCCAGGCATTGGTATTATTGTCGAGGGGTGCGATTTCATGTACTCTTCCCCATTTTGAACCGATTTTATTCGTACGAGTACCTGCTCGTGCAGTGCGTTGATGAGATCGCCAAGGGCTTCTTCCGGATTCAGCGGGTTAGGATTGATAATCCTGTCCATGGTGTGGTAGAAAATTTCGCGGTCCAGATTTTTTTGTTGCATCGAAAATGGAACAAATCCAGAGTTTTCATCAATGTGTTGGTTTTTCATCAACATAAATTTCCCATTTTCAACAATAATTGGTCTGAACACTTTAAAACCGGGTTCTCCAATTACCTCACTGGTGTTGAAGAGGAAATTTCCTTTCCAGAATCGTTTTATGGCGATGGTTTTATCGGGTTGTGCATCGGCGGCAAGCAGCACTCCGGGTGAATTTTTCGTTTGTGCTTTACGGCTTACCAAAACGAATGTATGACCATAGGGATCGGCGAAAATAGTTCCTGGCCTAAGCGACTCTTTGTTGAGTGCAATAGGATAATAGTCAGTGTTTTCATTGTCGAGGGCGGCACGAGCGGTTCCCGAGTGCACACCGTTCATTATGGTCCGGATAAATGAGTTAAAGGCCAATACCGGATGTTTTTTCGACGAGGGACTTTCGTTGGTAATCCACTGACCGGTACTTGGAGCTTTTCCCATCCAGCCGCGATCGGCTATATGGAAACCAAAGGGTAATCCCAATTTCCAGGCAAAATAGGCTCTTAGGAAGTAGGGGTTGTCGGCACAGTCGGGTTCCATAAGTACCCTTGTTTTTCCCGTTGCATTGTCTTCGTCGAGCGACAAAGCGTTGTAAAGAAAGTTTTGCTCTTTGTTTTGTGTAACTTCATGAAGCGCTGGCCATGAGCTTTGTTCGTTGCCGCTGCTGAACAGCGCATTTACCCAAGCTGAATAAAGGGTTTCCATTTCAGGGGTCCAGCTTTGTCTGGTTTTCCAGATATTTCCCTGGGAGGTTTCGTTTTTGTTTGCTGAGACGGTGAAACTTATTTCTACAATTTTTTCTCCGTTGCTACTTATGGTTGCGGTGTACGAGCCTTCGCTAGTGCCGTCAAATTCATCGATTCTCCAATATGGAAGTTCTTTGCCTGTGGTTTGTTTTACTGCTTTTAATTCCGACATTGCGCCCGAAACAGTCAGGTTGGCTTTGAGAATGCTGCGCCCTCCCGCACTCACTATATGAAACTTTTCACCGGGAGAGGGGTGGAGTGGCACAACAAGCATCGCACTTGCCGGGGTGTAATCATCGGAAATTTCTGTTTCGAAAACCGATTCAATTTTTTGCATCAGGCCACTTTTACCGGAGTTCTGCTTGTTTCCGCAGGCCGAAAGGCTTGTTAGCAGTATAGCGATTATTGTATTTACTAACAGTGTGTTGTGTGGTTTTCTCATTGATGTGCTGTTCATATTTCGTAATAGCATTGAACCTATATTGATGGTAATTTTCCGATGGCAAAGAAAGAGGACCTTTATTCTTTCAGATTAAAACAGTTTTTCTTTTACGTCGATCCCGATTCCAGACTCGTTCGTCAGACAAATTTTCCCTTGTTTGATTTCCATGCCGGTATATGGGTCGTTGCTAATAAGCAGGTTACCGTCGAGGTCGGCCCAGTCGGCATTGGGTGAGAGTTGTGCAGCGGCTGATATGGCACACGATGTTTCGGTCATGCATCCAATCATAACCTTCATTCCCAGTGCTTTGGCGGCGGTGAGCATTTGGTGGGCCTCACGCATACCGGCACATTTCATTAGTTTTATGTTGATACCCGAATACACGCCCCAAGCTTTTTTTACATCGGCTAAGCGTTGCACTGCTTCGTCGCCAATTATGGGTAACGGACTGTTTTGCGTGAGCCATGCGTTGTCGTCGATGGCTGTTTTGGGTAAGGGTTGCTCAACAAAAACAACTCCTTTTTCTTTCAACCAATAAATCATTTCTAATGCACGGGAGCGATCTGGCCATCCCTGATTTACATCTACACAGATTGGTTTATCGCTTACCGAGCGTATGGTTTCGATCATCATTTTGTCGGTCTCTCTTCCCAATTTCACCTTCAGAATCTTGTAGGGTTCGGCTTCGGCTACTTTTTGCCTCACTACTTCGGGGGTATCTATGCCAATGGTAAACGAGGTGTTGGGAGTCTTTTCTTTATCGAATCCCCAGATGTTGTGCCACGGTTGTTTCATTATTTTTCCGGTGAGATCGTGCAGTGCGATATCTACTGCCGCTTTTGCCGCGCAATTTCCTTCGTCGACTGAGTCTACATAGTGCATAATTTTCTCAATCTGAAATGGGTCGGTAAACTGGTTGAGGTCCAGTTTCGATAGGAAACGTATAACACTTTCGATACTTTCGCCCAGATAGGGTGGCATTGATGCTTCCCCATAGCCAGTATATCCTTGAAAATCAATTTTAGTGAGCACGTCGGGAGTGGTTTTTCTCGAACTGTTTGCCAGGGTGAAAACATGTTTCAATTGCAGTTCATGCGGAACAAAACTCAGCGATAATCCATTTTTTTTATTCTTTGAAGGAAATGCAGCGCTTGTGGCAAATACCGATTCTATACTTGCCGTGCTGGCAATGGCCAATAATCCGGTGGTACGGATAAAATTTCTTCGGTTCGTTTTCATACCCGCAATTTTATGGCTCAAATGAATACCATGGGTGGTTTCTGACCTCAATAATTCCTTCGGTATTCAGTGAGTTGATGATCCTTCGCACTGCAACAATATGTTTTTTCGTGGCAAAATTGAAGTTGGGATGGTTGGGGTCAATGTTATTGATATGTACATAACCCGAAGAATGAATGTAGTTCCCGTTTCCTATATAAATGCCTACATGACTGATTTTTTCGGGCGACATGCCAAAGAATATCAAGTCGCCGGGGGAAAGGTTTGCGGCCTCGGTGTAGTCTACAACTTCTCCGTTGCGTGCTTGTTGCGATGCATCGCGTTCAAGGATGATACCTTGTGCAAAAAAGGCAATTTTAACTAATCCGGAGCAATCAACAGCTTTCGACGATGTGCCTCCCCAAAGATAGGGGACGCCGTTCATTTTTTGTGTTGTGGATATAATTTCTTGAATGTTTGGTTTTTTTTGTGACCAAATAGCCCATTGTATGCATTCTTTTTCTTTCACAAAGCCAACTCTTCCGTCGGGAGTTGTTACTCTCAGAAAGCCTTTTTTCTTATCGCGGGCTACAAATATGTCGCCTAAAACCACGTCGAAAGCGACATTGGCTTTTAGTGAAGGACTTTCGTAGGCATACCCTGATATTGAGTTGTATACATATCGGTTCAGGCTTTTCCATAGTTCCATTTCATCATGCGTGGCAAGTTTAAGCCCGCAAGTGTCAATCCATCCGTTATAGCCTTCGGGGGTCTCTACACGGTACCATCCTTCAGTGCTTTCGATGAGTTTAACCGGCGTTCCCATGGTTATTTGCGAAACCAGTTCAGAGGCATGACGGGCTTCTCCCCGCAGGTTTACTACCGAAAAGGTTGCCAGTCCCCATACTTTTTCCCCTAACAGCGAATCGGTTGAAAAAAGGTCGAGATCTTCCTGAAGTTGCCGGTAGAATTCCTTGTCTGAAATTTTTTGACCCATCGTGTTGACAGACAACAGTGTGAGTATGGTTAACAGAAATATTGCTGAGTTAATATAACGCATGGTCCGATGTTTTGTATTCAATGTATTACACCTAAATGCAAAGCTATTAAAGATATTTGTTTTGTGGCAATAGCTGGTGCCGATAATTGACGGTAATTTATTTAAATTATAATACGAATGAAAGGCATCGTTTCCGATGCCTTTCATTTATTTCTTAGCTTTTGAAAGTCTATTTTAATTTGTTTTCAATCCAGTTTTTCGCATTCACGAAGGCTTCAATCCAAGGCGAAACCTCGTCGGTTTTCCTGTCTTCGGGGTAGTAGCCCCATTGCCACGGGAATATTGCCCTTTCGAGGTGTGGCATCATGGCCAGGTGGCGTCCATCGGGTGAACAAATTCCTGCCGTGTTGAAGTCGGAGCCGTTTGGATTGCCCGGATATCCAGTATTTGAATACTTGAGAGCAATGTTGTATTTGTTTTCACCCGAAGGCAACGAAAACTTACCTTCGCCGTGTGCTACCCAAATGCCAAGGGTTTTTCCAGTCATGTTGCCAAGCATAACCGATTTGTTAGGTAATATGTTGACATTGAGGAAAATTGATTCAAATTTATGGCTTTCGTTATGCAACATTTTGGGTGCGACTGCGTCAGGTGTTTCTATCAGTCCAAGTTCAACCATGAGCTGGCAACCGTTACATACCCCTAAACTGAGCGTGTCGTCACGCTTGTAGAAATTTTCGAGGGCTACACGGGCTTTTTCGTTGTATTTGAATGCCCCTGCCCAGCCTTTGGCTGATCCTAGTACGTCGGAATTTGAGAAACCACCCACGAAGACAATCATGTTTAATTCTGATAAATCTTCGCGTCCGCTTATGAGGTCGGTCATGTGAACATCTTTCACTTCCATACCGGCGAGGTACATGCTATAGGCCATCTCGCGGTCGCCATTCACTCCTTTTTCCCTGATAATAGCAGCCTTAACTTTTTCTTTTGTGCGGTGCTTCGGGTCGATACTCAATGAGGCAAACTTTCCATTGAAGTTGCCAAATTGATAGTTAAGTTCGTTTTTCTTGTAGTTTTTATACCGTTCGAGTGCCAATTTTTCACCGCTTTGTTTGCGGTCGAGCAGGTAAGAGGTTTTAAACCAGAGGTCGCGCAATGAAGGAATGTCGAACTCGTGTATTTCTTGTCCATTCCTTACGCTTACTTTCCCGGGCCGGGCAGGCTTTCCAATTTTTAAAAAGAAAATATTGTTGTCGTTCAGCAGTTTTTCTGCTTTTTCATCGGCCTGGAAAATAATGCCCGGATTTTCGGCAAACAATGTTTTAATGGTGTCGGTTTCATTGAGCGTGGTAAGGTCAACATCCAACCCACTTTCGTTGTTCGCGAAGCACATTTCGAGTAATGAGGTAATTAATCCCCCTCCTCCAATGTCGTGACCGCTGGCAATGAATTCATTTTCAATAAGTTCTTGCATTACATTGAAGGCTTTTACAAAATAAGCAGCGTCAGATACTGTTGGGGTTGCAGTTCCCAGTTTGTTGACAATTTGGGCAAAAGCACTACCTCCCAATTCTTTGGGGGCTTTCGAAAAATCGATATAATAAAGGGCTTTGTCTTTTACTAGAACTGGTTCTACGATTTTTTTAACGTCGCTTACTTCGCCCGATGCCGAAATAATTACAGTTCCCGGAGAGTAAACTACGTCGTCTTTATATTTTTGAGTCATCGAGCAACTGTCTTTTCCTGTTGGAATGTTGATTCCCAAGGCACAGGCAAAGTTACTAGCGGCTTCCACCCCTTCATAGATGCGGGCATCTTCGCCTGCGTTTTTGCAAGGCCACATCCAGTTGGCGCTAAGGCTTACGCTACGCATTTTGTTTGGCATGGGTGCCCAGATGATATTGGTAAGGGCTTCGGCAATCGAAAGGATTGAGCCATTCGCTGCGTTGATAAGCCCGGCTGCAGGTGCGTGTCCCAGGGCGGTAGCGAGGCCGCTTTTCCCCCGGTAATCAAGGGCAATGGCGCCCAGGTTGTTTAATGGGAGCTGAAGTTTTCCGGCGCATTGTTGCTTGGCAATCCGCCCGGTTACCGAACGGTCTACCTTGTTGGTGAGCCAGTCTTTACAGGCCACATTTTCAAGCTGAAGAACATTTTCTACATACTCCTGAATCTTATCGATCGAGTAGGAGAGACCGGCATAATTGGGCGTAATCTTAGAATCCATCATAATGGTTTTCGGAGGGTTCCCAAACATGTGCTCAAGTTTCCAGTTGATGGGCTTTTCACCAGTTTCGGCTTTCTCGAAAACGAACATTTTGTCGTTGGTTGTTTCGCCAATAACATACATAGGTGCCCGTTCACGTTCGGCTATCGCTTTTAATTCTTCAATATTTTCTTTCTTGATAACCAAGCCCATGCGTTCCTGTGATTCGTTGCCGATTATTTCTTTCAGCGAAAGGGTTGGGTCGCCAACGGGCAGGTTGTCGATGATAATTTTTCCTCCGGTTTCTTCAACAAGTTCCGACAGACAGTTAAGGTGTCCGCCGGCTCCATGGTCGTGGATAGATACAATGGGGTTGCCGGTACTCTCGGCTAAGGCGCGTATGGCATTGTATACGCGTTTCTGCATTTCAGGGTTGGCCCGTTGTACGGCATTGAGTTCAATTTTGTTGGCAAATTCGCCGGTTGCTACCGATGAAACAGCGCCCCCGCCCATACCAATGCGGTAATTATCGCCACCCAGCAAAACCACTTTTTGCCCAGGTACAGGGGTGTCTTTCAGGCTGTCGTCTTTTTTACCGAAGCCAATTCCTCCAGCAAGCATAATTACCTTGTCGAAGGCATACTTTTTATTGTTTTCGAAGTGTTCAAAAGTGAGTACGCTTCCGTTGATAAGCGGTTGTCCGAATTTGTTTCCAAAATCGCTTGCTCCGTTCGATGCTTTTATTAGTATTTCTTCTGGGGTTTGATAAAGCCATTGACGTTCTTCGGTGGCTTGTTCCCATGAGCGGCTTTCTTCCGAACGGGGGTATGAAGTCATATACACTGCGGTTCCTGCAATGGGAAGTGCGCCCTTTCCCCCGGCAATACGGTCGCGAATTTCGCCGCCAGTGCCTGTGGCTGCGCCGTTAAACGGCTCAACAGTGGTGGGAAAATTGTGGGTTTCGGCCTTCAGCGATAAAACTGTTTTTATCTCGTTGGTTTCGAAGAAGTCGGCTTTATCTTGTGTTTTTGGTGCAAATTGTTCAACTACAGGTCCTTCGGCAAAAGAGCAGTTGTCTTTGTATGCCGAAACGATACTGTTTTGGTTGGTTGCAGTGGTTTTTTTTATGAGTTTGAAAAGAGAGAGTTCCTTTTCTTCGCCATCGATAATGAAGGTTCCGTTGAAGATTTTGTGCCGGCAATGTTCACTGTTTACTTGTGAAAAACCAAATACTTCACTGTCGGTGAGCGGCCTGCCAAGTAATTCCGATACCGAGTTGAGATATTCAATTTCTTCGCTGCTGAGGGCGAGTCCTTCTTTTTCGTTGTAAGCGGCAATATTATCGATGTTGATAATGGGTTCAGGTTTTCTGTCTATAGTAAAAATCGATTGGTCGAGGTTGTGGTAAAGGTGCTGGAGCATGGGGTCGAAACGGGCGTGCTCGTTATCTACTTTAATGTACTCCTCGATGCGGTCGATACCCACGATACCCATGTTTTGGGTAATTTCAACGGCGTTGGTGCTCCATGGAGTAAGCATTTCCTTGCGCGGGCCAACAAACCAGCCATCGATTACGTTGTTTTCTACTTTCTCGGCTTCGCCAAATAACCACACTAATTTGTTGATATTTTCCCCTGAAAGGGTTTCTTTTGCACTGACGGCGATGTAATTGTTGCCTTGCGCGTGAAAGAATATGATCATAATTCTGAAGGTTTTCGTTACGGAAAATTAACGCTGCAAATATAAGAAAAAGGGCTGGTATATGGGAATATGAGCTATATTTACCACAAGCTTGAAAAACTGTTAACAATGCCTTAAGGGCTGAATTGCCGGCTTTTCCCAATTAAAGATGTTGATAAGTTATGGATAAAAGAGTTACTATATTGTTGTTGGGCTTGCTCTTTCTGGCCGGATGCAGCACCTCGGCACGGCTTTCGAAAAAATACACCGGAAAGGGCATTGAAGTGTTATACCGCGAGATGGGAAACCCGGTTAATACGGTTGTTCTTGAGAATGGCAACCGGATTTTTGAGTACGAAAAAGAGACTTTTGTACGCCAAACCGAGATCAGTACAGGCCGTGGAACCCTCGATCCGAGGATAAGCCCATCGTACTCGAAAGTTGAGATATATTTATTTGAGATTGATAAAGAGGGGGTTATTGTGCGAACAGCCTATAAAAAGCAAATAGAAAAATAATTTTTTCAAAGTCATTAAAATTTATTTTGCTTGGAAAGTGGAATTTTTTACTTTTGCATCCGTTCTGACAAGGACGGCGTTCAAATTTTTCTGCCCAGATGGTGAAATTGGTAGACACGCCAGCTTGAGGGGCTGGTGCTCGCAAGGGTGTGCAAGTTCGAGTCTTGTTCTGGGCACTTTTTAAGGAGGTTGATAGCCTCCTTTTTTATTTTGCGATATGAAGTGTCATGAGCATTCTTTAATGTATTACATCCAGAATTTCCACCACCAGTTAAACTGTTTTTTAAGCAAGCGCTTCGTTAAGTATTCAACAGATTTCATGCGGCCTGTTCCATTGCCTGCATTGGTCATTATTATTAATGCAAAATCGGCTTCTGGAAAAATGAGCGATCTGCAGAAAAAAGTTCCTGTCGAGCCATCAGTTCCGCTAATTGTCAATCCACCAAGGGTTCCATTCCCGGTTCCCAACGAGAAAGGACGGTGTGCAAAATGGATATACTGAATAGTTTTTGCCGACAAAAAGCCGTCAATCCCTTCTAATCCTCTTAAATTAAGCTGTGTAAAACGGGCAAATCCATCGGGTTGCATGCTTAAGTCACCAGCAGGTTTTATCAATGATGGCAGTATATACTCATGATCGGGTGCAAATGGCTCAATTTGATCATTTTGAATTATATGTCCCCACGGCTGCTCTGGGTCGTGCTTGTTGGGGAAACCTGTAAACGTGTTTATTTGTAGGTCGTGGTCTATAAATTTATTGATCAGTTCATTATAACTCATTTTGCTAACTTTTTCGAGCATCATGTTTGCCAGTGTGTAACTTGCGTTGGAGTAGAGAAATCCGAATTTGCCTTTTTTGTATGGAGCTAACGACTTTTTATTCAGTAAATAAAGCGCAAATTCTTTTTTTTCAAAGCCGTTTTCAGTGTATGTGGGAAATTCTTCTTGTGACAGATTCGTAAATGGTTGAATTCCTGCAGTACATGTAAGCAAGTTTTCAAGGGTTATGTGTTTATATTCAGGGAGTGATGAGTTTTCCAGTTCGGGAAATAGGCTAAAGAAACGCGTGTCCCACTCAATTTGCTTCATTTCAGTAAGTTTTCCGGCAATAACTGCCAGCACAAGTTTTGAACAGGAACCAATATGAAAAAAATCTTCGCGAGCTATTGGATTATCGTTTGTTATGCTTCTAGTACCTTGAAATTCATGTGCTAATATTTCATCTTTATTTATCGTAATCACGGTTAGTCCGGGCAAATGATATTTTTCCCGGGTTTCAGTTACCACAGTTTTTACGAATTCGGGAGTAAGTTGTGCAGTACAAGGCTGGAAAAGATTTGCTAAGGCAATCATAATTAAAGCGATATAAGTTTTATTCATAAAAGTAATGTTTTCTGCAAAATTGGGACAGCAAAAATCAATAATGCTTACCATAGGGTAAATAATATGAGTAATTTTTAGGAGTGTTTTTTTGGTTTGGAAGTAAATGTATTTGATAATTAGTGGCTATATCTTCAATATAAATCGGTATTGATACGTTTTTTTCGTTTAATGTTTAAACTGCATGGTTTTTGAGTTGTTTTTTTACATATTAGTTTAGTTATTTGATTTGAGGTATGGGAAGAGAAGAGAAAGATAGAAAAGACCGAAATTGTGTTGAGTATTTCTATGGAATTGCTGTTGGGAGCAGTGAGCGATTAGGATTCGAAGATCAGAAGAAGCTGTATAGCAGGTTGTTTATAAATATGGATATAATGGCAAAAACGGCAAGGCAAATAATTACTGATCCGTTTTATCAGCTTCATGTAGAGACTTATTGCCAGCACCTTGATCGTGAAATTCAAGAAACGGTGATATATTTTAACGATGCAACAAAACGCGACGAATTTCGCAGCGTTTTTGAAGATAAGCTTCAGTCGTGGATCACGGAATTTAATTTTCCCACACCTGCCGAAATAGATTATTTTAGTGAAATATACAGTGTTTCATTTGAAGCGTTACTAGAGGTTACGGTTACCTGTGTGTCGCAACAAACAGCTACAACAGCAGTTTTCGACGATTATCTGAGCCAGTACTCATTGTTGTTGGATGAAGTCATGCTTAATCGGGTGCTCGATAATATGAACCGGGTGAAACGTATCTCTGAGAAGTCGCTGTCGCCGTTTAGTAGTTTTTTCCCGTCTAAACAAATACAAAAGTTTTAAATTAAGCTTCTTACGGAAGCTGCGTTTTATTATTTATAGTATATTCGAAATGGGAAGCTGATCATATATCGCTCGAAAAGCAATTAGCATTTTGAAATTATACTTATTAAAAGAATGAAAAGAACGATACTGTCTGTTTTTTTGCTTGTTATTTCAATTATGAGTGTGTCAAACTCCGAAGTATTAGGCGATAGCACAGCCATATCTTTAATTGATTCGGCAACTAAATATACGTTGGTGAACAATGAGTTAGCTATTCAATATGGAATAAATGCCACTCAAATTGCTTCTGATGAATTCTTAAAAGCCAATGCTCTGAAACAATTAGGATTAGCATACAAAAACAATCAGCAGATCGACTCTTCTCTGATGAGTTTTTATAAGGCAATTGAGATTTATGAATCAATTATTTCAAAAAAAAGTGAAATATATAAACAAGTACCGGAGCAGCTTTCGACTGCCTACAATGAATTGGCAGAAATAAACGCTGATAATGCAAATCTTAACAAAGCCCTTGAATTTAACGATAAAGCCTTGGCGATTAGCCAAAAATACAATTTGCCAACTCGTTTGGTATATGCATACTTATCACGCAGTAAGATTTTTTGGAGCATGGGATCAATCGACTCATCGAGAGCTGCATGCTTGGATGGACTCAGTATTGCTTTTGATTTGGGAAATAACGACTTAATAGGACGATTATACAATAATCTGGGAAGCTATTTTTACCAAAAACAAACATGGGATTCGTGTTTGTTTTATTATGAAAAGGCTTATGAACTAAAAAAAGGCAGCAGCCACGAAAAAGAAATCATTCCAACACTTAACAATCTTGGCATTATCAATTACATAAACAAAAACTATGAACAAGCCATCGATTATTTGAAGCAAGCCGAAGTTTTATCTCAAAAACATAGTATTAGCATATCGAAAGCTATCTCGCTTTATTATCAGGTAAATACTTTCCTCGACATGCGTAATATTGCTAAAGCAAAAGAAGCTTTTGAGGCATACGAATTGGCATCATCGGAATATTACGATTTGGAAAAGAAAAAACAGATTGAAGAATTGGACACAAAGTACCAAACAGCGCAAAAGGAAAATGAAATTAAGAACCTACAAAAAGACAACGAAATTAAAGATCAACGAGTAAAAGCAAAAAACAGGTTGCTTATATTGCTTTTGGTATTGATTCTGCTTTCTGCTTTGCTTGTTTTTTTGTTTACGAAACTAACCCAACTAAAAAACAGATCGACACAAGATGATTTAAAAATCAAGAACTTGCAAATTGAACAAAAAATGCTGCGTTCACAAATGAACCCACATTTCATCTACAACTCATTAAACTCAATTCAATCGTTCATTTCAGCAAACGAAAGCTATTTGGCTGAAAAATATCTGGCCAATTTTGCCAAACTAATGCGTGGCATACTGGAACATTCACGCAAAGAATTTGTTGTGCTCGACGATGAACTTGAGCTATTGGAAATATATATGCAATTGGAGAAATTGAGATTCAACAATAAATTTGATTATAGCATTAAAGTAGACCAAGAAATTGAAAGCGACTTTATTGCAATTCCGCCAATGATTATTCAGCCTTTCATCGAGAACTCAATAAAGCATGGGTTCAAAAATATCGACAATGGATTCATTATAATTGATTTTACAATTAGTGAGGAAACAATTAGGTGTACAATTGATGACAATGGTATAGGAAGAAAAGCATCGATGATCAACAATATTCAAAAACAGCACAACTCTTTGGGAATGAGTATAACCAATGAAAGATTGGAGAATATTTCATTATACAACAAAGCGCTTGCAACTATTAAAATAATTGACAAATACGATGGGGATACTTCGTTGGGCACAACTGTAATCATTGATTTGCCTTTTGAAGAAGCGTAGTCGTGCATCCTTTTTGTAAGCAATAAATATTTAATGTATGAGAACTGTAATAATCGACGATGAAGAAAAAAGCCGGAAAACAATTAAAAATTTTATTGCAAAATATGCTCCTGAGTTAATGGTTTTAGGCGAAGCAGATGGTGTTGAGACTGGCATTGAGCTTATTGAGTCTATTCAACCCGAATTGGTGTTTCTCGACGTGCAAATGGGTGATGGTACTGGGTTTGACCTATTAGGCCGGTTGCAGTTCGATGACTTTAAGCTCATTTTTTGCACTTCGTATGAGCATTATGCTGTAAAAGCATTTCGTTTTAGTGCACTCGATTTTATACTTAAACCAATTGATCCTGATATTTTTAAATCGGCAATAGAACGGGTAAAAAAATCAAACGACAACAAATCATGCCGAAACGTGTTAGCCCAAAATGAGAAGAACCTCACACAATTAGCGTTAAGGTCGGCCGAGAAAATAACAATTATAAACCTGAATGATATAGTACGTTGCGAATCATCTATTAATTACACTCAATTCATTATGAATGACGGCTCCAAGATGATGGTAACCAAAACATTAAAAGAATACGATGAATTGCTCGCCCCACATGGTTTTATAAGAATTCACAAGT
>Ga0209510_1002286_pt1 | contig 19927 bp, 13 predicted proteins | sample BiotimSIPDNA_FD_185749 | JGI IMG/M metagenome (GOLD analysis project Ga0209510, IMG submission 185749) | Anaerobic biogas reactor microbial communites from Washington, USA - Biogas_R1 time_0 SIP DNA (SPAdes) (version 2) | ecosystem: Engineered > Bioreactor > Anaerobic > Unclassified | place... | reverse complement strand
ACATGAACGGAGAGAGTTTCCGCAGAAAGTAGCGAGACGTGAACTTTATACTCTATGAGTTAGGTTAGTCGTCTAAGGGGTCAAAATCGGATCGGCGCGAGGGGTCAAATTTGGACCGGCGGATACAGATATCAATCGCTTTGATACTGCAAAAACGTTTACGCATAAATCTCAATTTTATAAATATAGGAGATAGCCTGCAGATGCTGATTATGTAGAGCTAAACACATACAAATTTTTAATTCCACCTATTAGCTACAATCTGCAGCCGTGAGAATTTATCATATTTAATATTATAGGCGTTACCGCTTTATCTCATTATAATTATGGCCATGATAAAGATATGTAGTGTGAAATTCTTTTTTTTCAGTAGCTTTAACACCACGACATTCGCAACAATGATGACAATAAAGTGGCGATATACCATAGGCAAAATTTCTTCGCTCTTTTTTTGGCCAGTTTTTAATAATAAAAGAAATATCCTCTTTTGAGACGGGACGGGCTTGTACTCTGGCGGAAGGACACGCAGGATCTGAGACTATCGCAACATGCGTCGGTTTCATATCAATTGCTATCCCTATTGCCTCAACATTATCGTAATATTCGCCCAAGATATGCTGACATCCACTTTTTTCCCAACAGATATTGCAGCCTCCTCTAATAACCTCACAGGCTATGTGGTTATATTTGCGACCAGGAATATGATCACAATCTATGGGATCTTCACCGCATATGGAACAAATTATTGACTCCTCACCACCCCAGCTTAAGCCAAAATCGATATGTGATAAATCGACCGGGCAATCACTATAATAGTCAGTTCCATTAAATTTGAAACGACATCCGAATCGATTATGAATGATTTTTCCCAATTCATGCATCCTTGAGGTGATATCATCTCTTTGAGCCTTAAGCACCCAAAAAGCAGTTAGATAATTTTCCAATGATTCTTTTAAAATTTTATTAGATTCGTCGTATTCGATGAAAGCTATGCCTATCGTTTCCAATTCTTTCGCTTTATGTAGAGCAATTTTTGCTCTTTCTTCCTCCTTTAAAATAGCCATATAAGCTCCTATTTCCCTTTATGCCCGCCAAGCAATTCAACAACTTCTTGGGCGGGTCCTTCAATCGTTTTCTCAACAAATTTATGATCCAATATGTCATACTGCGTATATGTGATTTTTATATTCTCATTAGATTTAGGATTTTTTATGAAATTATCATATATATAATTAGCAAATATGCCCAAAATTACGCCCACTACTGCATCATTAAGAATCAATAATTGCGGATATATTGCTTCAGCAGAATATTGCGCAATATATTTATAAGGATCTTTCTTTGCTATAGCCGGATTTAAACCACTTTCTTTAATTAGACCTTTAATATAAGCTGTGGTAGGTGATAGCAAATCTCCATCAGGTTTCATAGATACAGGTAATATAACAACATCATAACTGCCTGCTAATTCAGAAACGTTTCCAAGACGTTCCTCTAAAATGCCGAGCATATATGCAGAATCTATATCCTTTTCGAATTGATTAATCATATCTAATGCTCCTAATTTTCATAATGTTTTTTTGTAATTTTCCAATGAATAAATAGATTATCTCCAGAATTTAGTCCTTAGCCAGGATTTGCATTTAGTTATCGTCCTCGATTTTTCGCATTTATTTGTCTCCCATTCTTCTTTCGCCAACATGGAGAGCAAAGACATCTAGCAGGCCCCAACGCATATCCGGCGGTTTCGTGGATGCTGGCCTTTGAGGAGCGACATGCCTTAGTCAAAAAGGCTTGGATGAGATCGCCATCCGCGCCCTGAAGTCTCGCTGGCTGGGCTGGATGCGGTCTTCTATCTGCTGAACGCCATGCAGTAGGACAACTATTTTAATAATGCCTCATCATCTACCTCATTGATGGATCCCTTTGAACAGGCTCTGAAGTTCATACAGGCTGGTAGGCTGGACGAGGCCAGAATCTACTTCGAGGAGCTGCTAAAGCAAGACCCTGAGAATGAGAATATCCTCTACAATCTGGGCATGCTCTACACCGAACTTGGTAGCTCCAATAGCGCAGTACCACTATTGAAGAAATGCATTGAAATCTTGCCAGGGAATGCCAATGCCCATGTAGCCCTGGGATTTGCCTATATGAGCCTCGGCGATCTCAATAACGCCAAGGAATGCACCTTAGAGGCCCTGAAGATCGCTCCAGACAACCCCTTTGCCCTCAAGAATCTCGGAGGGATATCTGGCAAGGAGAGGGATTTCCAGAGCGCATTTTATTATCTCAAGAAATCCTACGAGATCAATCCTCAGGACCCCCAGACGGTTTACGGACTTGCTTTCGCCTATAAATCTCTGAATGACTTGGAAAACGCCAAAAAATACTTTAAAGACCTTCTGGACATTCCAGCCCCTGAGACATTAAAGGAACTAGCGCGAGAGGGGCTGGGTGAGATCGCGGTTAAGTCCCTTAAGTCCAGCGGACCCAGGATGGATGTCGTTTTCTACATGATAAGCGCCCTGAAGATGTTAAAGGATAAGCCCCAGGAGAAAGTCCAGGACATAAGCTTTGAGATCGCCCTCCTTGGGAGACAGGGATTCGAGATCAATGATCCCACCAAGAAGTTCAGTCTGAGTACTCTGCCAGGAGAATTTACCGCCCTGCAGCTCGTGAGCATCATGTATGTAGGCTTCCAGCAGATCGATCCAAGCCTGGATCTGGGCATGGATTTCACCGATGAATATAACCTTGCATTAAATATAGTAGAATCAGGAATATCGCAATGACCCTAGAGCTTATAGAGCCCGTAAAATCGATTTTGAGCGAGGTAGAGGCGGCAACCGGGAAGCCGTTAAAGTTCGTTGAAAAGGACGAACTGAATACCTTTGCTGCAGTGAAGATAGCCAGGAAGGCCATGCCCATCCACGTCATCTTCTACAGAACGCAGCATGATGCGATCATCAATCACCTCGTGGCCCATGAATGTGGCCATATATTGAGGATGTTTGGCGTGCCTGAGGAGAAGAGGCTGATTCCTGCCAAACCGAAGGACGCAAGAGCAATGCTGCAAGAGATTGAGGGAGATCTTAACAGAATTTCGAAGTTAATACCGATGCAAGAGCTGATTCAGGTGGTTGGCATGTGGACAAATGGTTTGGTTAGGCAGCTAACCAATTATCCTCCTGATATCATGATTGAAAAGTGGATCTATGATGACTACCCTGAGCTAAGATCTTATCAGCTTCAGTCCCTAGAAAGGCAGAACCAGCAGGCTCTGAAGGGCATATCAAGAAAGGTCCAAATGACCACTCCAACCAAGATTTATGATTCATCAAATATAATGAATTATGTCTTCTTTAACCTTTTAGGCAGCCATATCAAAGCCGATCTGGCCAGACCCTACCGCAACACCCCATTCTCGAAGAAGGGCAAGCAGCTGTTGAAACTCACTGAGAAGAATTACATGAACAGCTACGAGGGCGATATGGCCATGATCGACAGATGGGCGGAGTTCCTGGGACTGTCCAAGTGGTATAGCTGGGTAGAGTTTGAGGACGTGCCCCCGGATTATCTGAACTCGGTCTGAGCATTCTATGTCGGGTTAGTTTAAGGAGGAAGTCATAAGCTGCTGCAATTCCGAGATAAGCGCGACGGGCTAAGTATCACGATCCAAAGACTCTGGCAGAAGCCATATTACATCTATCGAGTCAGAGGATGGATCTTGGCGGGATCTAGGCGAGGAGTGGGAGGGAGAAGTCGACAGGGTGGTAGATGGTAATTCATTCTCATAGAATGTCATAGGAGTGGGATACATCGATGGGACATCTACGCCTCAAATATTTGCCTGGAGCGATCAGTTTTTGTGCTAGGATGTTATACTTCTCAAAGTCATTAAAATGAGAGAAAAAAATATAAGTAAAATATCGCGTTTCGGGTTTAGACTTGAAAAAGTCGGAGTACATACATCTCGCACCATGATGCTTGAGGATCTACGACTTCTGCTATCCTATATCAGTAGTCCAGACGCTACAAAAAGCGATTATCTCAAGGCGATCAAAGACGATAATTGCCTGGGAAAACGTTCTGGAAAATCCAGAAAACTTGCCGCTAGCCATTTGGTTTATCTTTACTCTCTCGATTCTTCTCTTGCTATTTTTCGTTCGCTTCATTATTTTTGGAATAGAGACTCTGAGGGGCAACCGATTCTGGCTTTGCTGTGTGCATACGAGAGAGATGCCCTCCTTCGAACGAGTGCTCCATTGATATTAAATTTCGCAGTTGGCGCGACAGTCAGTCGCGAACATATGGAAAAATATATAGACCTTAGATGCCCAAGTCGTTTCAGCAAAGCAACCCTAAAATCAACCGCGCAAAACCTGAACAGCACATGGACTAAGTCGGGTCATCTTGCGGGAAAGGCGAAAAAGATGAGATCTATGGCCAAGGCAACCGCAGGATCAGTAGCTTATGCACTCTTTCTTGGATATCTGACCGGAATTCGCGGGGAATCTCTTTTCAAGAGCGAGTATGCCTCTCTCCTGGATTGTTCCCCGGATCAAGCTATGGAGTTGGCAGAAGATGCGTCACGGCGCGGATGGATCATATTCAAAAGAATAGGAAGTGTAGTAGAGGTTCAATTTCCCAAGATTCTCACAGCTCAAGAAAGGGAGTGGATAAGTGACCAAGATTAAACAACTGATAAATTCGTACAGCAAGTTCATCGCCATTCCCTGGCGCAGCGATGTAGCGGCAGCTCAACGTGTTATTTTCTGCATCTATGGCGAAAAAGACGAACTCCGTCTAAGGGCAAAAATTGATGAATTCGAGATCGCATCCCGGCAGTCAGGTCATGGCTGGGTTGTTTTTGATCTTACGGATACTTTTCCTGCCTGGCTTGCCAGCCAGAAATATGCTGAGAGCTACTTCAAGAAACCTGAGCATCTATACACTCTGCTTCCCAAGTATCTTGCATTCATAACCAACGATTTCGAGGAATTCATTCGGGCAAATTCGGCTGCGGAAAACTCCGTGGTTGCCTTAAAGGGAGTAGGCTCACTTTTTGGCCTTCTGAAGGTCAAAGAAGTTGTAGATAAATTTGCGCCTCTCGTGAAGGGAAGGCTACTGGTTTTCTTTCCTGGAAGCTACGAAAATAACAACTACCGCTTACTGGATGGATATGATGGGTGGAACTACCTTGCAGTGCCAATAACTGCGGATAAGGAGTTCTAATTGAGGGGACGATGATCAATCGAGAAATTTACCAAAAAGATCCTGCTACCCAAAAACTTGTTAATGAGGGTGTAGCGAGCGTAAATGACGAAAAGACCAAGAAGGCTATGGATGTCCTCCGATATGAGCTTGAAACCTTCGTCTGCAATGGACAGTACAAGAAAGGCATGGAGGACATCCTAGAAACATACTTGAAGAATATCGGCGAAGCGCAACAGCCGGCTGCCTGGGTCAGCGGCTTTTATGGATCTGGAAAATCGCATCTGGTCAAAATGCTTCGTGCGCTCTGGATCGATACACCCTTTGAAGATGGAACTACGGCACGGGGAATTGCCGATCTTCCGATTCCTATCCCAGACCTTCTCAAAGAGCTGAGCATACAGTCAAAACGGCATGGTGGACTTCTTGCGGCTTCCGGAACCTTAGGTGCGAGCGCAAGTGGAAGCGTACGATTGGCACTTCTTCGAATAATATTCAAGTCTGCAGATCTCCCCGAGATTTATCCAGTTGCCCGTTTTGTCATGTGGCTGAAGAGTGAAGGCATCTATGAAAAAGTGAGGGAATATTTGGAGCAGAATGGGCATATTTGGCAGGAAGAATTGGACAACTTCTATGTTGCAGAGGGCCTGCAAGAAGCGTTGGTATATGTCAAACCCAATCTATTTTCTTCTCCACTGGCATGTGCAGAGACCCTCAATAATCAATATCCTCTCGTCCAGGATATCTCAAGCGATGAGATGATAAGAGCAATTCGCCAGGCTCTTTCCAAGGATGGCGTATTTCCTCTAACTCTTATAGTCCTTGACGAGATCCAACAGTATATCGGCGAAGATAGCCAGAGGTCGAAAGATGTGCAAGAGGTTGTTGAAGCCTGCAGCAAGAACATAGGCGGAAAGCTCTTTTTCATAGGTACCGGGCAAACGGCCATAACAGGTACATCGAACCTCAAGAAGCTTGAAGGCAGGTTCAGGATACGTGTCGAGCTCTCTGATGCCGATGTTGATGAAGTGATTCGCAAAGTCATACTCGCGAAGAAGGCTAATGCAATTATCCCGATCAAACAGGTAATGCAAACCAATTTGGGGGAGATCTCCCGGCATCTCTCAAATACTACCATTGGCCACCGACAAGATGACATCAATTTCTTTGTCCAGGATTATCCTCTTTTGCCTGTCAGACGCCGCTTCTGGGAAAATACTTTGCGCGTACTCGATCAGACCGGCACCGATAGCCAGCTCCGTAATCAGCTAAGCATGGTGCATAAGGTTATCCAGACAAATCTGGATGAAACTCTCGGTCATGTAGTCCCTGCGGATTACCTCTATTTCGATTCAGCTGAGAAATTGCTCCAATCACGCATCCTGCCCCGCAATGTTCACGAGAAGACCATGAGCTGGTACAAGGGATCAGCAGATGAGCGTCTTGTGGCACGAGCTTGTGGCCTGGTGTTCCTCATCAACAAGCTGGCAGGAAGCAACGATGAGATTGGAATTAAAGCCACTGTTGATACTCTTGCAGACCTGATGGTGGAAGATCTCTCTATGGGGAGCAGCGCGCTTCGCAGCAAGCTTCCAAGTCTCCTTGATAAATGCGATCTCCTCATGAAAGTTGGTGAGGAATACCGCATCCAAACAGAAGAGAGCACAGCATGGACGAACGAGTTTCTCAGCCAGGGCAGTCAACTGGCAAATCTTGCGCACCGCATCGAAGCAGAGCGCAATGACCGCATCCGGGGCAAATTCAAGGAGATGGTAAATAAGCTCTCGCTGACTCAGGGAAGATCAAAGGTGATCAGGGATATATCTCTGGTATTTGATTCACAGCTCCCAGCGGATCACGATAAAAAAATCTACGTTTGGGTTAGGGATGGCTGGAGCCTCGATGAGAGTTCTATCAGGGCGGAGGCTCTGCAGGCTGGAAATCAATCTCCAACTGTCTTTGTTTTTATCCCTAAGCGTTCAGCGGATGAATTGCGTCATCAATTGATCGATTATAAGGCGGCCAGCGCCACTCTGGACATAAGAGGAGTTCCGAATACGCCTGAGGGCATGGAAGCTCGTGACGCCATGTGTACAATTCAGATGAGAGCTGAGGGCAAAATCAAGGATTTGATGGATGACGTCTTCTCAGGTTCTCGCGTCTTTCAGAGTGGAGGCAATGAGATTGTCGGAAACGATCTGCGGAGCATGGTGCTTGAGGCTGCTGAGAATTCTTTGAAGCGACTATACCCGCAGTTCGAGATAGCAGATCACGCTGGGTGGGATAAAGTATATTCCAGGGCCAAGTTGGGATCTCCAGATGCCCTCAAAGCAGTAGGGGACGATGGTAAGCCCGAGAACAATCCTGTATGCAAAGCTATCCGTGGCTTCATAGCGGGCGGAAAAAAGGGTTTGGAAATTCGAGATCAGTTTGAGGATGCTCCATTTGGATGGTCAAGGGATTCAATTGATGGTGGATTACAGGTGCTGCTCGTAGACGGTATTATTCGGGGGCATGATGAAAGAGGAAAATCGATCGACTTCAAGGAACTAGAGAGGAAAGCCATTGGCAAAGTGACCTTCAAGGTTGAATCAGATACAGTGACAACTGAGCAGCGCATTCAGATCCGAAAGCTTCTCCAGAAGGCTGGCATTGACGCAAAACACGGAGAGGAGTTATCTGCTGTGCAGCAGTTTCTTCAGAGGATGCAAGATTTGGCCAATCGTGCTGGAGGCGAGGCACCAAAACCTGTCCCGCCGGATACCTCTTCCTTGGGCGAAATTCGATTGACTGCTGGAAACAGCCAGCTTCTAGCCCTCTACGATCGCCGGGAAATGCTCAGCCAGGTCTTTGATGACTGGAGTAAACAAGCCAGCCAGATCGAAAGGCTCTGGCCTTCCTGGATGATTCTTCAAGAACTGCTCAAGCTCGCCGGTAAGGCCAAAGCGGGAGAGGAAGTTCGGAGCCAGGCCAAGGCAATTGAGGATCAGCGTTTATTGCTGGCTGAGCCCGATCCGGTTTTGCCTCTGGCAAAGTTGCTCGAAGACGCACTGCGCCAAGAGCTGGCTGCATACAATCAAAGATATGGAACCGAGATGGATAGCCAGAATGCACAACTGGAAGCTGATTCATCCTGGCAGAAGCTTTCTGAAGGCAAACGTTCGGAAATCCTGCAGAGCTGTGGAATCACCCCCGCGGTCTCTCTCACCGTGGGTACACGAGATGATCTGATCAGGGCTCTGCAAACTCATCCCCTCAAGGTTTGGAATGACCGGATTGATGCATTGCCAGAGCGTTTTGCCTGCGCCAGGGAGATGGCTTCCAAAGAGCTGGAACCTAAAAGCCAGACTGTGAACATCCCGCGCCGTACCCTCAAGAGCGATGAGGAGATAGACGCTTGGGTGAAAGAAGTAACCGATCAGCTCAAGATCGCTCTCAGTAAAGGGCCAGTTGTGATCCGCTAGGAGACTTGGAATGCAGCCGCTGGAAAAGACACTTAGAAACAAGCTGGAGCGCACAGTAAGAGAGGCTAGGGACGTTTCCGAGGCCGCAGCCAGAGCCTCGCTGGAGCAGCTTGGAGTTAGTGAGATCAACCCCTATCCACATCTCAACGAAGACGAGCGCCGCCTGCGCGTGCGGCTGCGTGCTCACGGCCGCCAACTTGGAGATGTTCGTGACCCCGATGGGCGACAAGAGACTTCTCGCCTAATGGAAGAGGTGGCCTACCAACACTGGCACCGCATGCTATTCGCCCGTTTTCTGGCGGAGAACAATCTGCTCATGTATCCCGATCCGGTGCAGCCCATCTCGGTTAACCTGGAGGAGTGCGAGGACCTGGCCGCCAAGGAAGGCGCAAAGAATGGCTGGGAGCTGGCGGCCCGCTTTGCTGCGAAGATGCTGCCCCAGATCTTTCGAACCGATTCGCCCGTCTTTTCGCTAGCGCTGCCTCCGGAGCACCAGCAGAAGCTGGAGCGGCTACTGGCTGAGCTACCGGCGGAGGTCTTTTTCGCATCTGACTCATTGGGCTGGGTCTACCAGTTCTGGCAGGCCAGGAGGAAGGATGAAATTGATGCTTCAGGAGCAAAAATTGGTGCTCGTGAGCTGCCTGTGGTCACTCAGCTCTTCACCGAGCCCTACATGGTTTCGTTCCTGCTAGACAACTCCCTGGGGGCCTGGTGGGCTGCCCGGCGGCTCTCTGAAGATGACCTAAAGAAAGCCCAGAGCGAAGAAGAGCTGCGCCGCAAGGCATCGCTTCCAGGGGTGCCGCTGGACTATCTGCGCTTCGTGCGGGGCGATGATGGCATATGGGCACCGGCAGCCGGGATCTTCGAAGGTTGGCCGGAGCATTTAAGGGAGTTCAAGGCCCTCGACCCTTGCACCGGCTCAGGGCATTTCCTGGTGGCAGCCTTCCCTATGCTCGTGCCCATGCGCATGGAGCTTGAAGGTCTATCAGTTCGGGAGGCGGTAGATGCAGTCCTGCGGGAAAACCTGCACGGCCTGGAGATCGACCCACGCTGCGTGGAGCTGGCCGCTTTTGCGCTGGCCTTTGCCGCTTGGCGATATCCGGATGCGGGCGGATACCGGATGCTGCCGGAGCTAAATCTAGCCTGCTCGGGGCTGTCCATTAGCGCCAAGAAAGAAGAGTGGCTTAAGCTTGCAGGCGAAGACGACAACCTGCAGATTGTCCTGGCTGATCTCTACGACCAGTTCGAAAAAGCACCCGTTCTGGGCAGTTTGATTAATCCGAAAACCGGGTTATCCAAGGGCAATTTGCTTGGATTGAAATGGAAAGATGTTGCGCCATTGTTGACCAAGGCACTCTCCCGAGACCAAGACGATGAAAAGAAGGAAATGGGCGTGGTAGCGCAGGGAATTGCGAAAGCTGCCCAGATGATGACCATAAAATATCACCTGGCCCTCACCAATGTCCCATATCTGACAAGGGGGAAGCAGAACAACGAACTCAAGGAATTCTGCGAAAAACAGTATTCCGCAGCCAAGAACGATCTTGCAACCGTATTCCTCGATCGTTGTCTGGAGTTTTGCACTGAAGGCGGCACGGCCAACGTAGTGATTCCTCAAAACTGGCTCTTTTTAACCAGCTACAGGAAATTCCGTGAGAGGCTGCTTAAGGAGGACAGATGGCAAATCATCGGAAGGCTGGGATTTGCAGCCTTTGAAATTATGGACTGGTGGGCATTCAACACAACACTTATTAGTATTAGTAGAAAGGCTAAGAGAAATCATTCCGGTCTTCTTGCATCAGATCAAGAAGTTGTTTCAGGTCTTATCTCTGGTATTGACGCCTCAGAAACGCGTCAACCATCTGAGAAGGCTGCACTCCTTAGAACTGCAGAAATCAAACAGGTAGAGCAAGTGAAGCAGATAGATAATCCGGATGCTAGGGTTGCGTTGGAGGAATCAGAAAACTTGGAACTGCTTCAACAGTATGCTTCAGGTCTTCAAGGAATTGCATCTGGAGATTACGCTCATTTTGGACGACTATTTTGGGAATTACCTTCAAACGATAGTAATCAATGGATTTTTCAGCAAAGCACTGTTGTTGAAACGATTGAATATGGCGGTCGTCAGCACCTCTTGTTGTGGGAATCAGGTTCAGGAGAATTAGGTCAATCTGCGTCCGCAAGAATTCAAGGATTGGACGGATGGGGAAAAAAAGGTATTTCTGTGTCTCAAATGCGACATTTGCCAGTGACTATGTACTCGGGGGAAGCTTTTGATAATAATACCTCTGCGATTGTAGTTAAAAATCTAGCAGACATCCCCGCCATCTGGTGCTTTTGCTCCTCGCCGGAATATCACGAAGCTGTTCGACGAATTGACCAGAAACTGAACGTCACCAACGCCACCTTGGTCAAAGTCCCCTTCGACCTGGAACGCTGGCAAAAGGTCGCCGCCGAGCGCTACCCCAATGGCCTTCCCAAACCTTACTCCGATGACCCCACCCAGTGGATCTTCCACGGCCACCCGGCCCAGAGCGATGCTCCTCTGCAGGTTGCCGTGGCCCGCCTGCTGGGCTACCGCTGGCCTGCCGAGCTGGACCCCCAGATGGAGCTCTCCGACGAGTCCCGCGCCTGGGTGAAGAGATGCGACGAGCTGCTCGCATTCTCCGACGACGACGGCATCATCTGTATCCCTCCGGTGCGTGGCGAGTCGGCAGCATCGGATTATCTCCTCAACCTGCTGGCCGCAGCTTACGGCCCCGATTGGAGCACGGACAAGCTCTCTGAGTTGCTCAAACAGGCAGACCATGCGGGCAAGTCGCTGGAGAGCTGGCTGCGGGATCGGTTCTTCGTCCAGCACTGCAAGCTCTTCCACCACCGTCCCTTCATCTGGCATATCTGGGATGGCCTGCATGATGGTTTTGCGGCTCTGGTTAACTACCACAAGCTCGATGCCAAGCTTCTGGAGAGCCTGATTTATGTCTATCTGGGGGACTGGATCAATCGCCAGAAGGACGACATTCGAAATGGTGTGGATGGAGCAGAGGAGAAGCTGGCAGCAGCGGAAGCGCTCAAGAAGCGGCTGGAGATGATACTGGAAGGCGAGGAGCCTTACGATATATTTGTGCGCTGGAAGCCGCTGCACGAGCAGCCTCTGGGCTGGGACCCGGACCTGAACGACGGCGTGCGGCTGAATATCCGACCCTTCATGAGCGTTCCCGATGTGGGCAAGAAGGGCGCTGGAGTGCTGCGGGAGAGGCCCAATATCAACTGGAACAAGGATCGGGGCAAGGATGTGGAGAGCGCGCCGTGGTATCACCTCTTTGGGGGCGATAGGATAAACGACCACCATCTTAGCCTTGAGAATAAGAGAAAAGCGCGAACGGAGAGAGCATGATAAAGTCCGTAAGTAACCGCCCTATCACGGAGCTTCTCAATAGTGACGGGGATACGATTTATGAGGTTCCACGTTATCAGAGAGAATATACTTGGAGCAGAGATGAATGGGAGAATCTCTTTAACGATATCCAGGAAAATGACGAGGGCTACTTCCTCGGCTCTATGATCTGTATTAATCGAGGCAGTATCCTCTCCACACCGCAGCCGCTTGAGCTAGTGGATGGACAGCAGCGGGCGGCTACATTATCGCTGCTCTTGGCAGCAATTTATTCAATACTGAATGAACATAAAGAATCTTTAAGTTTTGAAGAGCAGCTGGAGCTTCTAAACCTGAAAAGAAAGCTTGTTCTGAAGAAAGATGCCGATCAAACACGCGTAGTCCTCCAGGTACAAAATAATAACTTGAGGGATTATAAAGCGGTACTCTCGGAGGCCGGTGTTCTCAAATCGTATGACGTGCCGCCCTACGCTGGAAATAGAAAGATCTTCAAAGCATATCGCTACTTCCAAGATCGGGTAAATCATCTTTCAGACCAGCCCGAGGATAATATAAAATCCATAATGGACCTTCGTGAGAAAATCAACAACTCAACAATGGTGTTGATCGAAGTCGAATCCCATTCAGATGCATACACTTTATTTGAATCGCTGAACAACAGAGGAGTTCCCCTAACCGCCGTCGATCTCATCAAAAATAAGCTACTATCAAGGCTTGAGGTACTCGATCCGAAGCATATCGATGTGCACTTTGAGAGCTGGAACTTATTAATAAAGTACCTGGGGGATGACTACACAATTCAAGAGAGGTTTTTCAGGCAATATTATAACTCATTTAAGAATAAAATAAAAAATGAAATAGAAACTTTCTCCGGCATCCCCGTAGCCACCCGCTCAAACCTCATGCGTATCTATGAAACGCTGATAGAACGCGATACCAAGGATTTTCTTGATAAGATCCTCGAAGCAGGCAGATGCTATTCATTCATCCTCAACAATATCGAGGATGAGAGGCACCCTTCATTATCCAAACCACTAGTAGACCTTGAACGCATCCAGGGAGCGCCATCGTATCTGCTTCTTCTCTATCTCCTTATGGAAAGAAATCGCTTAAATCTAGATGACAGGCACCTCAGCCAGATCATCCAGTTCCTCGTCAAGTTCTTTGTGAGAAGGAACCTGACTGATATACCTCCAACTCGGGACTTAACTCGACTTTTCATGCATATCGTGGAAGGCATAAACGACCAGACCAGTGAGAATGTTGTGAAAAAAATCACAAGAGAGCTTATTGAAGAATCCTCAGATGAGGAGACATTCCGCAAACGCCTGGAGGGGCCGGTCTATTCAGAGAACTCAGATGCAATTCGGTTCATCCTCTGTGCCATTGCTGAAAAAGAGATGAACCGGGAACGATGGACAGATCTTTGGGCGACAGATAAGAAGCAATATTATTGGACTATAGAACACATCTTTCCCCAAGGCCAGAAGATCCCCCAAAGCTGGGTTGATATGATCGCTAGCGGAGACCATGAAACGGCAGCGGATATTCGGGCTCACCATGTTGACCGTCTTGGTAACCTGACCATCACAGGCTTTAACAGTACTCTCAGCAACAAAAGCTTTATTGAAAAGAGAGATCGAACTGATAAAAAGGGCAGTTACGTAGGATACAAAAACGGCCTCTACCTTAACAAGGATCTTGCTGAATGCACAGAATGGACCGTCGATAGTATTGAGAAGCGTACTGAATTGCTTGTTAAGGAAGCCCTCGATTTGTTCAAATTGGAGGTGAAGGTATAAATGCTCGTCATCGAGCACCTGATCAAATCTATCAGCGATGCCGCCACATTCAATCCAGAGGTCCAGACCGCACCTGCATGCATCCTCTGGCCAGATCACGGCCGCCAGTGGGAAGCAGTAATTCCCCGCTTGCAGGAAGAGCTGCCGGAGCTTCTTGTTCTAAGCGACTACAGCCCAGAAAATCGCACCGGTCCGGCCATCTGGCTTCGTTGTGTGGTTGCCCGCAAAATCGAGGATGTAAGACTACCCGCCGATAGACCACCCATTATATACCTACCAGGAATCAGCCGCCAGGACCTAAGAGCAGTGGAGAGCTGCCAGGATTACTTAAAGCCGCTCGCTGAGCTGCAATATCGTGGAGCAATTTGGTCCCAGATCAACTCCAAGGATTGGACCATCCTCATGTTCCTCAGATCCGATCAAGGCGGCCTGGGGCTGGATGTGGCCCAGGATAACGAGACTAAGAACGCCATTCAGATAGCCCTCTACCGCCTGCTCGATGAGGATATCGAACTTCTCAGAGGAAAACGACTGGATAAGGATTATTTCAATACACTTCTTACCGGCGATCCGGTGCGAGATCTTCTCCAATGGCTCGACCAGGGCGAGGATTTTATTGAAAAACGGAGCGACAATGAATGGATAGCCTTTGTAGAGGTCTGCAAGTCACAGCTTGGCTTCAACCCGGTGGATGAGGGGACTATCTCCGGAGCAGCAAATTTAGCGGCTCATGAAGGATCGTGGAAGCCTGTGTGGGAACGGTTCTGTGAAGCACCAAAGCGTTATCCGAATATCCCAACCCTCATCCGGGAAAAGTGCAAACCGCCTAAGGGGAAGCTCTTCTGGCACACAGGAGAAAGCCCAACTGACGGATGGCCCCAGTGGAACGAAGAACAGGAGAATAAGCTTCGCAAAGATCTTGAAATATTAAACAGTTTACCTCCCCATGAGGCCCGAAAAAAGATCGAGGACCTTGAAAAACAGCACGGATCAAGGCGGTCACTTGTATGGGCAGAGCTTGGTGAAGCTTCGCTTGCCCAGGCTTTGGAGCACCTATTTGTCCTTGCATGTACAACAGCAAACCCCCTGGCTGTCGGTACCCTCGAAGAGCTGGCGGCAACATACCGCACATTCGGCTGGACTGCAGATGATGCAGTAATCCGGTCAATTGCCGCCGTGAATAAAACAGAAGACATAGAGGCAGTTAAAAAGACGATACGGGCCGTTTATCTCCCCTGGGCTGAAGAATCGGCCAGATATCTGCAAAACCTCGTGGAAGGCTCGGGCTATCCTGGTGGCTGTGCATCCACCCGTAAAACAAGTCAACATAAAGAGGGGGAGTGCATCCTCTTCGCAGACGGTCTTCGTTTTGATGTGGCTAAGAGGCTGAAAGAGCGGCTAATCAATCGCGGATGCCAGGTCGAAGAGAGAATGATTTGGGCGGCACTTCCAACGGTTACCGCAACCGGCAAACCCGCTGCAGCTCCCATTTGGGACAAAATAGGCGGCGAGGTAGGCACCAGCTTTGAACCCAGTATTGCTGAGTCGGGGCAGTTGCTTAGCGGATATTACCTTAAAAAGCTATTGAAGAATGCCGGATGGGATATTCTTGATGCTTCATCGAATGGCTCTGGGAAAGGAAATGCCTGGTGCGAGTTTGGCGACATTGACCGTGAAGGCCATGACCGAGGATGCAAACTTGCTACCCGCATTGATGGAATACTTGGCGATGTCCAGGAGAGAGTCCTGCAGCTTATTGGAGCGGGCTGGCAGAGCGTTCACATCGTCACGGATCACGGTTGGCTTTTGATGCCTGGAGGTCTTCCCAAAATCGAGTTGCCAAGCGAATTGACTCAAGTCAAATGGGGCCGCTGTGCTTCTATCAAGCCAGGTGCAACAACTGCAGAGAAGCAATTTCCGTGGTATTGGAATCCAGGCCAGTACTTTGCCTTGGCCGATGGCATCAGTTGCTATCGAAGTGGTGAAGAATACGATCATGGTGGCTTGAGCCTCCAGGAATGCCTCACGCTCGAATTAATTGTCTCATCGGCACCGTCCTCTGCATCTGGCTCTAAAGTAGACCTCAAAGTAGATTGGAGGGGATTACGCTGCAAGGTCGTTGTAAATGGTGGACTACCTGGCTTATCAATCGATATTCGCGAGCAGCCTGGTAATTCATCGTCAAGTCTTGTTAAGGGAGGGAAGCCTTTGCATGAAAACCAAGAGGTCTCCGTGGTCGTCGAAAATGAAGATCTGGAAGGAGACGAAGCCATTGTAGTTGTCCTTGATGCAAAAGGCAATCTTATGGCTCAATTAGATACGATTATTGGTGGGGAGTAGCGAATGAATGAACTAGATCATATAGATCGCCTGGCAGCCGCCTCTCTTGATGGATATCTTGTACGAAAGGATCTTGTCCGCACTTTTAGCCGCCAATTCCCGGTGCCAACCTATGTGGTAGAGTTCCTCCTGGGACGCTATTGTGCCAGTATCAACGAAGACGAGATCCATGAAGGTCTGGGAATCGTCCAGCGTCAGCTCAATTCCCGTACAGTAAGGGCCGGAGAAGAAGAGCTCTTCAAGGCCCGAGCAAAAGAGGACGGCGAGGTTAAGATTATAGATCTCATCACTGCCCGTTTAGATGCCAAGACTGACTCTTATGTGGCGACGCCGCCGAGTCTTCAGCTAAACGACGTCCGGATCATTCCCGAACTTGTAAGAGAGCACGAACGGATGCTAACCGGAGGATTTTATGCCGAGATATCTCTCACCTATGATGCAGCTATTGCTCAGGAGAACAAAGGAAGAGCTTTTGGAATCAATAATCTTCGAGAGATCCAGCTCTCGAAAAGGGATGTTCTGGATGTTCTGGTAAAGGCGAGAACAAATTTTTCCACGGAAGAATGGAAGGCATTTTTGCTGCGTAGTATTGGTATAGAGCCCGCATCACTCTCCGACCGAGCCATTAACGCTCTTTTGCTGCGAATGGTTCCTCTTGTCGAAAGAAATTACAACCTTGTGGAATTGGGGCCTCGTGGCACAGGAAAAAGCCACCTTTTCCAGCAAATATCCCCGTATGCTCACCTGATATCGGGTGGCAAGGCCACAGTTGCGAAGATGTTCGTAAATAATTCGACTGGGCAGCGTGGTTTAGTTTGCTTATATGATGTTGTTTGTTTTGACGAAATATCAGGGATCTCATTCGATCAAAAAGATGGCATCAACATAATGAAAGGCTACATGGAATCAGGCGAATTCAGCCGCGGCAAGGAGAGCATCCGTGCTGATGGCAGCCTGGTGCTAGTCGGCAACTTTGAAGTAGACGTCGAACATCAACAGCGCATAGGACACCTATTTGGTCCCATGCCCAAAGAGATGCGAGACGATACCGCCTTTATGGATCGCATTCATGCCTTTCTTCCTGGCTGGGATGTGCCCAAGATCAGCAAGGAATATTTAACCGATCATTTCGGCCTTGTGAGTGACTTCCTTTCTGAATGCTGGACCCAGCTGAGGAATCAAAGCAGAGTATCTACGCTTCAGAACAGGATATTCTTTGGAGGAGCTCTAAGCGGTCGAGACATTAATGCTGTAAACAAAACGGTCAGCGGCTTATTAAAGCTCCTCTATCCTGGAAGCGAGTCTGTCATCCCAGATGAGGACCTCGAATGGGCTGTTCGCATTGCTATGGAGAGCAGGCGACGGGTCAAAGAACAACAGAAGCGGATCGGTGCAGCTGAGTTCAGAAACACTCATTTCAGTTATGTTATTGGAGAAGACGGGGTCGAGAAGTTCGTATCTACACCTGAATTGCAGAGCGAAAACAACATTGGTAGCGATCCTCTGGAACCAGGACAGGTCTGGACCATAAGCCCAGGCGGAATGGAAGATCATCCTGGATTGTACCGTATTGAGGTCAATGAAGGTCCTGGTTCAGGCGTCAAAATTCTCAATAAGCCAGTTCCTCCGGCTTTCCGTGAAAGCATGAGCTATGCAGAGCAGAACCTCTACGCAAGATCAGCACAACTCGTGGGGGATAAAGATCCAAGACACCACGAATTTACAGTCCAGCTCAGGGCTTTTGATCTCTCGAAATCAGGGGCAAAACTGAGTGTGGCAGGCTTGGTCGCTCTCTGCACTTCATTGCTAAAGAAGAGTGTTCGTGGTGGCTTAATTATTGTAGGGGAAATAGCGTTAGGCGGTTCCATTGAGTCAATTCACAATCCAGTAGGGATTGTTGAAATTGCTGTTGAAAAGGGTGCAATAGCTTTGCTAATGCCTGTATCCTGTCGTCGTCAACTTTTTGATCTATCTGATGACATGGCAACGAGGATCGATATTCAATTCTATTCGGATGCTAAAGATGCATTGTTGAAGGCTATTGCGGATTGATCGAGGTGGGGTTTCGAATGAATAAATCTATTTTTTTAAAAAATGATAAAATTGGTAATTTAATTCTTATACCGCTTGCCCCCCACACCTTCTCCACAGGACTGTCATTCCCATATATTGCTTTTGTCTTCCCGCTCGCCTTCCAGTAAAGATATCAGTACAGCCCGTGTGATCCGTGCTGGGCTTGGCGCAGCGGGACATGTGGACTTGACGCACTTCACCCATTAACGCTGAGCCTCTCCCTCCGCCAGGAGAGGGATCATATCCCCTTAACTGCGCCGACAGCATCGTAACTGCAACTCTAATTACCCGGCTCGGTCTTCCATTAGGCCTTTTAAGGAACCATTGACAGCTGAGAAATGCCTCCGTTCGAAGACCATGCAGGAATCAGAGGCCTGGTGCGCGATCGTTCAAATAGAGTTTTCAAAAATTAAATATGCTTATAGAAATTATAATATAATTAAATATTATCTTTATTTCAATGAAATTCCGTGCTTTACTAATTTTTGGGTTGCTCCTATAATAGGCGTTTTTTCGTCTTTTTTTCCGAAAAATTTTTGGACATCATCCCTCTTTGAAATCAAACCGAGTCGCCCGAGAAAGAAACGGGAACTCCAGGGGGCCAGCTCCGCCATCCATCATAGGCCACTATCTCCTGCAGCTCTTTCCGCAGCCTGGACGCATTGGCCTTGCCTGGATAGCCCAGTGCGAGCATCGCGACTACGCGGATATTTTCTGGTATCCCGAGAATCCTTTTAACCTGATCCTCGTGGAAGGCACCTATCCAGCATGTGCCCAGGCCCTCTGCCATCGCTGCCAGGCTCATGTGATCTACTGCAAATGGTAACAGTACTGGCCCGATGAAATGATATTTGCGGCCCCGTTCGCCAGGGCCTGCCAACCAGCTCCTTGCCAGCCTTCCGGATTTTGTTGTCCTTTGCTGAAAGGATCACAGATCGAATTGACCAAAAAAGCATAGCAGCACTCCTGCATCGCGAAGCGCGCTATGCGAAGCATATGCGGCAGAAGATCCCGAGCCCCGGCCAGTACCGACCTCCCGGAAGGGCAAACAAAACCATCCCAGGAAAAGCTCAAAATAGCCTCGGGCTGATGACATATGCGTTTAGTGAGTCCGTCGCCCCATCAAGCCGCTCCTCAAACGGCTCAATTATTATCGATATTGCAGTATTATTCTAGGAACATGGTTATTTTTGATAATATAATCATAAAATAGAAAATTTAAGAGACAGGCGTTGCTCCTGCCCCTTTGCCACAGATGTATTCAACCGCAGCAGTTGCCTTGCCACTGGCCTTTAGAAACATGGTTTTGTCGTCTTTTAGAACGCTCAACCAGTTTTGTATATATGCAGAAGAATTCTCCAGAGTATTGTCGATACCATTGCCAGCGCATAGATAAGCCGATGTTAGCTCAGCGACCAGTTCCTCGAAACTGTATTCTTCACCGCCGAATGACGCCGCGCCCATGACCCCCGAGCGGTTCAGCCTTGACTTGTGTCCGGTGCTGTGGCCATATTCGTGGAACTTCGTAGCAATGTATCCATCCGTCGTCCTGAATGTATCCATTGGTGGAAGGTTCACAAGGTCATCCTTGGGCATATAGTAGGCCGAACTCCCGCTCTCCCTGTAAGCAGGCGGGT
>Ga0209510_1002285_pt1 | contig 19928 bp, 14 predicted proteins | sample BiotimSIPDNA_FD_185749 | JGI IMG/M metagenome (GOLD analysis project Ga0209510, IMG submission 185749) | Anaerobic biogas reactor microbial communites from Washington, USA - Biogas_R1 time_0 SIP DNA (SPAdes) (version 2) | ecosystem: Engineered > Bioreactor > Anaerobic > Unclassified | place... | reverse complement strand
CTACGGGGCGGTGCGGGCGGCGGGGACGGTGCGCCGGGGTGACGCGGTGGTGTGGGGGGATGCGCAGGGGCGGACGATCACGGGGGCGGATATGGGGAACAGTGCTTGGGCGAGCACGGGGATGGTGGCGGCGGCGGTTTCGGCGGCGGCGGCGGGGATGGCAGCGCACACAAACCGCACCGACAATCCGCACGGCGTGACTGCCGCGCAGATCGGCGCGATCACAAACGAGTTAGACTTAGTGGCGTTGGCAGCAGATCGCTTTCTTCCCATAGACGCAGGGAAGAACGCTATATCGACAGACGCTGGTAGCGGCTCAATCGTCACGTACTCAACTTTAATCGGCGATAGGGCTGGCAACTCAATCACGGGCGCGAATGTTATCGCGATCGGTAGGGACGCGGCACGCGATATTCTGAATCCCGCTAGCGTCGTGCCGGAAACAGATCTCTCTATCATAGCAATCGGCGAAAACGCAGCCGAACAGGCAGGCGGCATGGGGGCTTTTTCTTACAATATCGCCATAGGCAACTCGGCGTTTAAAGAAGGTGCGGGCCAGTCGTCTATCGCCATCGGACAAGATGCACTTGATAAAACTCCAGGCGCTTTCACAACTATCGCCATCGGACGCGAGGCGGGCCGCACAGCAGCCGCGGAACACATGATAGCCATCGGGTATCAGGCAGGCGAGCAGGCAGGCCTGACTAACTCCGTGGTCATAGGGGCGAACGCGGGACGCCGCGCGAGCGGGCAAAACATCTTGGTGATTGACAGCTCCGGCAATGATGACAGCTCTTACCCAGCGCGGGCCATGATCTACGGCAACGCCAACGATCTCACACTTGGACGGATTGACAGCGATAACAGCCTGCGCGGCAACTGGCTGCTCAATAACAACCGGATACTCACAAACGAGCAAGATTTGGCCGCGCTGAGGGCGTGGCATTACGGGAGCCCGGAGGTTGTGGAGAGCCCGGCGGGGTGGTTTGAGTTTGATGCAAGTACGGGCGCAATCACCGGGTTTAACTATGCGCCGGGTCGTGAGAACGTGGTGGTTCCGTGGGAGATCGGCGGCGTTCCGGTCACGGCTATCGGTACGGAAGCGTTTGGGATGAGCGGCATCGTATCGGTGATTGCTCCGCAGACGGTCACGACGATAGGCGGCTTCGCGTTTAATAGTTGCTACTCGCTGGCCTCTGTTTCATTGCCGCAGGTGCGGACGATAGGCGACTATGCGTTTTGCTATTGCGAGTCGTTGGCCTCTGTTTCGTTGCCGCAGGCGCAGACGGTCGGAGCTTATGCGTTTGATTCTTGCAGTCGGCTGGCCTCCGTAAACCTCCCGCAGGCTACAGTGATAGGAGTTGTTGCGTTTGGTTATTGCGGCTTGCTGGCCTCTGTTTCATTGCCGCAGGCGCAGACGGTCGGTGATGGTGTGTTTATCGGTTGCCTAGGGATCACATCGATAAACCTACCGCAGGCTACAGCGATAGGCGACTATGCGTTTTACTATTGCACCTCGCTTACCTCCGTCCGCATGGGCCAGAACGCACCGGCAGAAGCGGCAGACGTTTTTGCAGGCATCACTCCGCCTCCCACGGTCTACGTGACCGACCCGCAGGCGACAGGCTGGGGCGCGGTGTGGAACGGTGCGCCGGTCGTGCGCCCGCCGCTGTACGCCGACGCGATCTATCAGGCCGGGGAGCTTGTGGCTACGACCGGGCATGTGGCGCAGGCGATAGCGGGCAAGGTCGATCAGGACAGCGGCATGGCGACGAACCTCTGGCTCCAGGGCGAGACTATCGTTTCCGATTCGTACACCAATCTTTGGTGGCGCAACGTGTACAGCAACGGCTGGCATTGGCTGGTGGCGTACACCAATGCGCCGGGAGGTGCGCAATGAACGGCAAACGAGACGCGCGGCACCGCGACACGCTCTACGCCTGGATGCTCTTCGCCTGGTGGCTGCTGTTCGCCGGCCTCGTGATCGGCGTCATGTGCGCCCAGGCCGCGAGGGCATCCGTCACAAACTGGCCGTCCGCGCAATACCTCATGGTTGACCAGCACGGGCACATCACGCCCGAGGGCTACGCGGCCGGCCTCGACGAGATCGCGCGCGCCGAGGCGCAGGCCGCCGCCGCGCAGGCCGCCGCGCGGGCCGTGGCGGAATCCACGAGCGCCGCGAGCAACGTGGTAAATGACATCGTATCCGTCCTGACGGGATCGATTGGATTCGGGTACGTGACCGGCCACACCGTATCGATCGGCGGCGTCGTGCAGGTCTCGACGAACGCATCGGCGTCCATCGTCGCCTGCGAACTCGGCGCGGCAGGCGCAACGAACATCGCCGGCGTTGCTCACACCGGACACTACATCTGGCACGTCTACACCGAGCAGATGAACGCCATGCCGGCGATCAAGTACAAGACCAACTTGGAGTCCACCAACGCCTGGGAGTTCGCCGAGTACCAGAGCACCGCGGAATACACGTCGCACGCTGTCAACGGCGTCCTCTACGAGACCGTCTACCGCTCGACCGTGTATCTACCGAGCTCGCTGGACAGCGCGTTTTTTCTGGCGTTCTGCGAGATAGCGGGGGGAGGACAGGCTGGCGGAATGTTCCGCGTGGAGAACGGGTTCTCGATCGGCGGCAAGACCGGATTCACTGGCACGGTCGAGCGAGAGGGGCTTTATTGGACGTACCAGTGCGGGGCGTTGATGAGCGTAACAAACGAGGTGCCACAATGAAACTGACGGCTGACAAGATACTTTTCGCGGCTCTGACGGCATTGCTGATGTTTCGCGCCGTCCCTACCAACGCAAACAAAGCGGCGGGCGGGCTGCGCCTGTCGCGCCCTATCGAGACGCCGGACTTCGTGCAGCTATCGTGGACGGGCGGGACAGCCGAGGCGACATACACGATTTCCCGCAGCGCGGACGGCGGCGAGACCTGGACGCCGCTGGTGACGGGGCTTTCCGGCGCAAGCGGAACGTGGTTCTTCCACGGCTTCACGCTCGACCGCGACTATCAATACAGGATCATCGCCGAATGAGAAACGCACTCATAGCTTTGTGTTTGTTCGCGCTGTCGGTCTCGGCGCAGACCTCGAACGTCCAGACGGTCAAGGCGTGGAAGCGCACCCATGTGATCGGCATCCCCGGCGGCGGGTTGCTCGACCCGACCGGCACAATCGCCGACGGCCAGCGTTCAGCCGCAGTCGCCGCCATGATCGCAGAGTCCTCCAACATCGTTGCGGCGGCCGGGCAGGGCCTGACAAACGCGCTGCAACGGCTGTGGGACGCGGCAGACCACACCAACGATTTCACAGGCAGGCTGTACTTGGCAGCCGACATGGATGACGACCCGGACTACGAGAACATCGAGGCCTACGTGGTCGCCGAGTCAGTCGATGCGGACGGGCTGATCCACTACTACACGCACTACACGCGGATGCTTGAGACCGCGCCTAAAACCATGTGGGCTTTTGAGCCTGCGGCAGGCGTAACGTATTGGGCACCCGGCAGCATCGACACCAACGCGCCGCTGACAAACATACTCGGGTACGCCTGCTATGACATCACGGTAGAGCGTCCGCAGCAGGTCGGCAACATCATCCTGCGCACGAACAAATTTTTGAAATGGGGCACCCCTGAAACGCCGCTGGATATTTCAGATGCCGGCCTTGAGATCATCTCCGGCGGCGAGACCAACCGGCCGTTCACGGGCTCTGTGACCACCACGAATTTTCCGCACGAAATCACCGAGGTCTATCTATCGGGATTTCTACATCACATCACCACCAACCATCTGGAGACACCGCCATGATGAAGCTCGCGTTCTGGTCAATTTTGTTTGTAATCATTACCGTCTGCGCCCTGCTCGTAGGCGCTGCGCCCGTTGAGGTGTGGCTGACCAAAGAACGCGCCGCGCAACTCCGTGCGATCACGTCGAGACCGTACATCACCAAGAAGGCAGAGATCGGCAAGGACATGGAAGAGCTACACTGGACGAACGGCAGTCGCTCATGGGTTACGACGCAAGCCGTCACCCGCGTGGCCGGAGCCAAGTCCGCGCACGGCTGGCAGAAGAAACTGGACGCGGAGAAGGAAGCCCGCAAGGAGTTGATCGCCAACATCAAATCTTTGGCCGCGAAAGGAAGCGCCAGCAAGAAGGATTTGGAAGCCGTGGTTGAAAAAGCCGAGAAGCAAAAGGAGAAGAAATCCAAATGAGCGACGACATCAGACTGGATTTACTGCGCGACGCGATTTGCCGAAGCGACCTGGACGGGCAGACGAAAGACGCGCTGGCCGACGACCTCAAATACGCGCAGGACATCAACGGTACAGAGGACGAGGCGTTGCGCGGCATCAAGCGGCTGCTGATTTCGGGCGTGAGGCGGGAACTGCTGGCGCATGAGCGTGTGGCCATGGCGATTGACGCCCATATGTCTAGATGTCCGGCGCGGGCGACGCCGAAAACGATCAAGGACGCGATTCAGCAGATCATCGCGCAATACCCGATCCTGATAGCGATCATGCTTTTGCTGGCGGTCAAGGAATACGGCATAGGGTGGATCGGCAAACTGTTGGGATTTTAATTTCCCGGCCGCGAGTGCGGATGCGGGATGGCGCGGCGGGAGGGCGGCGAGGGTATGGCGAGGGGCAAGAGGGTGATGCCACGGACACGGATGTCCGGGGCCGCGGGAGAGCACACGGCGTGCCTGCACGAGGAGGACATCATGGCGCTGAAGGTGCAGACGGAGCTGAATACGCAGGCGATCAATGCGCAGGCGAAGGTGGGCTGGACGGTGCTGACGGCGGTGGTGGGGACGCTGGTTTTGTATTTTTTCAAGATTGTGGGCGGCGAGGCGCAGGACGCGCGGCAGAAGCGGGCGATGGATGCGCTGGTGGAGCAGGTTTCCGGGCTGAACAGGTCTGTGGTGGAGCTGGTTAAGCAGCGGGAGGAAGGAGTGCGGAGATGAGCAAGGCGATGTGGGGCGGGTTGGCCCGCGCGGTGATGGCGGCGTTCGGCGGCTGGCTGGTGAACAGGGGGCTGGTGACGGAGGAGGGCGCGGCGGAGATCGTGGGCGCGGGCGCGGAGTTCCTGGCGGGGCTCCTGGCGGTGGCGGCGACGGTGGCGTGGAGCTGGTGGAGCAAGCGCGGCGGCGCGCACGGAGGCGTGGATGAAAAGGGCAAAGAGGGCGGGAAGGGCGCCGAGGGCGCCGAGGGCTAAGCGGGCGCCGAGGGCGCCGAGGGTGAAGCGGTTGACGGTAATAAGGAAAGAAGAGGAGGCAAGGAATGAGGCGGATGAGGTGGATGGAGTGGATGGCGGATGCGGCGCTGGCGGCGGTGCTGCTGATGTGGGCGGCGGCGCTGGCGGGATGCGCGATGACGCTGTCGCGGACGCCGATCATGGCGGGCGATGATGAGGGGACGGCGCTGGCTTACGCGACGGCGGTGAAGATGGGGGTCGGGAGCAAGGAGTCTACGGCGCTGGGGGCGTATAAGCTGAGCGCGGACGGGGGGCTCGAGATCTCTGACATGCAGCAGCGGAATGACGCGAGCCTGGCGTTTGTGAAGGCGATGGAGGCGGGGGCGAGCCTGGGGGCGGCGGCGGTCTTGCGGCGGTACGGGCTGGACGCGGGCGCGGCCCTGCCGGATGCCGCGGGGGCTGCCGGGACTGCCGGGGCTGCGGGCGAGACGGCGTACAGCGCGGAGGGCTACGGCGGGGCGCCGGGCGCGGGCGGCGAGGGGGTGTACGGGCGCCCGGGGTGCCCGCGCTGCCGGGCGTACGCGGCGGCGCACCCGGGCGTGGAGATCATCGACATCGACCAGCCGGCCAACAGCGCGGCGATGTGGGCGGCGCTGCGGGCGCGGGGCTACACGGGGAGGACGGCGGCGCTGCCGGTGGCGGTGACGGCGGAGGGGTACGCGCTGGGCGCGAAGTGAGCGGGGAGAGGCGCGCGTGTGAACACGCGCCACAGTACCCGGGGAGGGCTCTATGATGACGCGGGAGGAGAGGCTGGCGCGGGCGCGGCAGTGGATGGAAAGCTCGAAGCTGAAGGCGGAGCGCTGGGGGCGGTACGCGGAGAGCGGGCGGCGCTGGCTGCACGGGAAGTATTCGGACGCGACGATGCAGTGCCCGCGCGGCCTGATGAATGCGTGCCTGGCGGCGCTGGCCGGGGATTCGCCGCGCGCTTCGCTGACGGTGGAGGGCGCGGCGGAGGAGGGGGCGTGGCGGCTGGTCCGGGCGTGGTGGGAGCGGGAGGAGAGCAGGCAGGCGGGGGATAACCTGCTGGCGCTGCATGTGTTCTACGCGGACGCGGGCGAGGGGGCGGAGGCGGCGTATGTGGCGGAGGACGGCTGCGCCTACCGGGTGACGGCGGAGCCGCACTGGGATGAGCCGGAGGTGCCGGACGCGCCGGAGGGGTCGAGCGGGATCGTGTACCGGATCACGGGGGCGCGCCGGGATGATGAGACGGGGCTCTGGGAGTATGTGGTGGAGAAGCGGGAGCGGCTGACGGTCGCGACGGGCGTGCGCGTGATGGCGGATGATGAGTTCCGGCGGGTGGAGCAGCAGACGTTCGTGGGGGTGCGCGAGGGGAACGTGGACCACACGGGCGCGGCGGTGGCGCTGTGGGCCGTGGGGAACCCGGAGCCGGGGGTGCTCGTGGAGAATGTGAGCGTGACGAAGAATGATGACTGCACGGTGGACATCGTGCAGCGGCGGACGGCGGCGCACGCGGAGACGGGGGAGGTGCGGCGGGAGCGGACGGTCTTCGGCGAGGTGGAGACGGTGACGCTGAGGAATCAGCCGGAGGCGGTGGATGCGTTCGTGGATGTGGCGGGCGGCAAGGTGACGGTGCGGACGGCGCGGCTGAATGACGACGGGACGTGGGACAATACGCAGACGGTGCGGACGGCGCTGGAGGGCGCGGGGGGCGCGGAGTATTACCGGACGGCGTTCCAGGAGGGGGCTGCGATCACGCTGCGGAACCAGCCGGGGCCGGTGGCGGCGTGGGTGGATGTGGTGGACGGGGTGATCACGCGCCAGAGCGCGCGGCGGAATGATGACGGGACGTGGGACAATACGCAGACGCTGACGATGGCGGTGGCGGGCGCGGGGGGCGCTGAGCGGTATGTGACGATGTTCCAGCGGGGGGCGGTGGTGAGGCTGCGGAACCAGCCGGAGCGGGTGGACGCGGCGGTGGAGGTTTCGGGCGGGGTGATCACGCGGCGCCAGTCGGTGCAGAATGATGACGGGACGTGGGACAATACGGAGACGGTGACGACGGCGGTCTGCCAGATGGAGGCGGAGGTGTCGTACCAGCGGACGCCGCGCGTGATGCGGGCGGAGTATCTGCGGCGCAACATGCCGCAGTGCGAGGTGGGGTATGTGGACCCGTCGAGCGGGGCGGTGAACCGCCAGACCAAGACGCTGAATGATGACGGGACCTGGGACAACCGGGAGCAGGTCGTTTTCGGGGTGCTGATGCCGGAGGGGGTGTACGCGGCGGCGGAGCGGTGGCAGACGCTGTATGAGACGGGCGTGAGGATCACGCGGTGGGGGGACCAGGAGCCTGTGGACGCGCTGGAGGAGGTGGCGGGCGGGGTGATCACGCGGCGGCGCGCTGAGCTGGACGAGGAGACGGGCCGCTGGACGAACACGGAGACGCTGACGACGGAGCGGCCGGTGGCGGGGGCGCGGCGGGTGGTGGAGGTGACGCCGTTCGGGACGCGGACGCGGGTGACGGACCGGAACCAGGCGGAGGCGGCGGCTGATCCGGCTGCGGTGGGGACGGCGGCGAATGAGCGGACGGAGGCGGGGCGGTACAATCGGGAGACGGATACGTTTGCGCCGCTGGCGCGGGTGCACGCGGGGAAGCTGCTGGACCGGGACGGGCTGGTGGTGTGGTGCCGCTATTTTAACCTGACGGCGCAGCAGGAGAATGATCTGCTGCAGGAGGGGCAGCTCTTGGTGCCTGCGGGCGCGGTGCTGACGGTGGACGGCGCGGTGCAGGATACGGCGGAGGCGGTGGCGCTGGTGCTGCACGACGCCTATCATGCGCGGCGCAACAGGTGCAGCCCGGCGCAGGTGAATGCGCACGGGCTGATGGACGGGATGGTGGAGAGCAGGCCGGATGTTGATGCGGCGAACGCGGCCCACCACTACCTGAGCTATACGAAGGCGGGGCTGACGGAGACGCAGGTGGGGTTTGTGACGAAGGGGGGGAAGCTGTACCGGCGGGAGACGCTGGTGACTTTCACGATGCGGCAGGGGTATGATCCGAGGAACGGGCTGGACGACTATGACGGGGCGCTGAGCGGGTCGTTTTTCCACATGCTTGGGCGGATGTGGTACCGGTACAAGAAGGTGACGGCGATCGGGGCGCCGGTGGACACGGAGGTCTCGGGGGGCGGGGCGTGATGACGGTGGGGGCGGAGAGCGGGCCGGCGGCGCGGGGGCCGGATGACGCGAGTGTGTTTGATGTGCCGTGGGGGGCGGCGGAAGCGCCGGACGCGCCGGCGCGGGCATGGGACCTGGCGATCGCGGGGAATGTGGCGACCTGCACGGGGTGCTACCTGGCGCTGCTGGACGCGGCGGGCGGGGTGTACGCGGAGACGCTGAGCGCGGCGCTGGAGGGCGGGAAGCGGTTTTTGTTTGCGAGGTATGATCCGAACACGGCCGCGCTGGCGCTGGAGGCGGGGGCGCAGATGCTGCCGGAGGGCTGGCCGGAGACGGACACGGCGCTGGTGCGGGTGCTGCTGTATGAGCTGGAGCAGTCGGGCGGCGGCGCGTGGGGCGTGAAGCGGGACATGCGGGGCGCGCCGATCGTGGGCGCGTACAGGTGAGGATGGCGGGCGATGGCGCAGGTATGGCGGAAGTATAAGCGGTGGGTGCTGGTGGCGGCGGGCGCGACGGTGACGGGGGCGCTGTGGACGGCGCGGCAGTCGCGCGTCGTGGCGGCGGAGGATCACGCGGAGCTGGCGGAGGCGTGGGCGGAGCGGCATTATACGGCGGGGCTGGCGGGGGATGAGACGCCGCCGGTGACGGGGAATGTGTGGCGCGTGGGGCTGGTGCCGGCGTGGGACCCGGCGGGGGGCTTTGACGCGGGGGTGTACAAGACGCTGCGGGCGGTGCGGAGCGAGGCGCTGAGGAGTGACCCGGCGGTGTGGCTGGACCCGGCCACGGACGCGCCGGAGCACGGCGGGTGGTTTGTGCAGCCGACGGGGACGGTGTGGCTGGCGGACGGCGATTGGTACAGGATGCAGGCGCCGACATCGGGGACGGAGCGCGTGGCGGCGGCGGGGAGTGTGTACGGGGGGGCGGCGTGGACGGGCGCGGGGGGCGTGACAACGGCGGGGAGTGTGTTTCCGGTGCGGGATCTGTTTATGCCGGGCGCGCAGGCGGGGGCGGGGGTGCTGGCGGAGACGTTTTGGAAGCGCGCGACGGGGGAGACGAACCATTACCGCTGGCGCTGCGAGCTGGCGGACGGGACGGCGCGGATCCCGGCGGCGGTGAATCTGGCGCAGGGGTTCGGCGTGGTGACGGGGCTGGTGAGGACGCTGCGGATCTGCGGCGCGAGCTACACGCAGGAGGTGGTGCGCACGTGGGCGACGAACTCGTGGGAGAGCGGGGAGTGGGTGTACGGTGATCCGCCGGGGGATGCGTCTGACAGCGGATGGGCGGCGGCGCGGCTGGAGCAGCCGGGGGCTTCGGTGACGGTGACGAACGGCGGGGGCGCGCTGAGCGGCGCGCGCGTGCTGGCGAGGGCGGTGGTGCAGGCGGAGAGCACGACGGACTACGTGGAGGATTACGGCGGGCCGGGGCAGGATGCGTACAGCCAGTCGAGGTTGGCGGAGGCGTATCTGATCAGCCGGGGATATTACGGGTGCACCGTTGATTATCCGGGGACGTGGGCGCTGACGAATGGGTATGTGCGCCGGGTGAGGGTCTATGCGCTGGTGTATGAGCGGCGCGGGCCGGCGGAGGATGTGACGTGGGGCGGCGCGACGGCGCGGACGGGGAGCGCGGGGCCGGCGTGGCGGCCGGGTGACTTTGCGCCGGGGTGGGCGTGCGCGGCATACGGCGAGCCGTGCCCGCACGACCTGGGCTATACGCTGGCGCGCCAGCCGGTTCTGCAGGGGGTGGATGCCTGGGGGTTCGCGGCGCGGGGGTCGCTGGTGTATGACGGCGACGGCGCGCCGGAGTTTGATCTGCCGGAGACGGCGGCGTTCGGCATGACGCAGCCTTCGCAGGCGCTGCACAGGCTGCCGCAGTACCATCCGTACGCGGGGTGGATCCGCATGGCGCGGATGATGTACAGCCGGGAGGTGCTGCTGAAGGGGTTTGCGGTGGTGGTTGATTGGGCATATTGAGCCTGCACGCAGAGGTGCAGGGATGCGACAGGGAGGAAGAGCGGATGAATAGATACCCTTGGGAAGAGGATGAGATGCTGCCGGAGCCGGGCTTCACCGCCCGCGAGCCGGTCGGGCTGCGCTTGCGGATGCCTACCGTGCGGGAGATGGCGGCGGGCATGCCGGGGCGCGTTGAGCCGCCGCCGGACCTGGCGGGGGTGGTGCCGGGCACGGCGGAGGAGATGACGCTGGCGCCGCCGCGCGCGGAGCTGCCGCCGATCTTGGTGGAGGCGGCGCGGCCTGTGCCGATCGTGGAGGGCACGATCATGCAGCGCGGCCCCGGCGCGGGATACGGCGATGAGCGCGCGTACACGCGCCCGCTGGAGCCGGGCTGGCAGAATGAGGAGGGGCGCACCCCGGTGCGCTACACGCGCTATGAGCCGATGAGCGTGGCGGAGGCGCAGGAGGCGGGGTTCGTGCAGGTCGCAGGCGACGGCGGCACGCGCGCGTCGTTTGACCGCTTCGCCGGGCAGTTGCGGCGCGGCGACCGGGTGCGCGAGGCGCTGCGTCTGGCGCGGGCGAAGGACGACGACCAGATGGGCGTGCACGGCCCGGCGCTCAGCGACCCGGAGCGCGTCGTGCGATGGGGGCGCGGCGGGCCTACGAGCGCGATCAACCGCGAGGTGGACGCGATCCGCCGGGAGCGGCGCGGCCAGCAGTACGCCGAGCAGCAGGCCGACCGCGCGATCCGCATGGCGCGCGAGACGCCGCAGGCGGTGGGCGGCTACACGGGGACGGCCGTGTACGATCCCGAGAACGGCTGGCAGGTGCAGGGCGGCGAGGGGCGCGGCGCGGCGGCGACGGCGCGGATGACGGACAAGCAGTTCTACGACGCGGTGGCCAAGGCGGAGGAGATCCGCAAGGGCGACCGGATGCGCGCCCGGATGCCGGACCCGGAGACGGCCGACCTGATGCTGAACTCGCTGCGGCAAATGCGCCCGGACCTGTGGCAGGCCACGTTCGGAGGCCGGCAGGCGCAGCCGCAGGGCGGGCAGCCGGTGACGATGCGCGACAAGCAGGGCAAGCTGCGCATGCGCAACGCGCAGGGGTTGTGGGTGCTGGTGCCGGAGCAGTGAAGGGAGACGCCGTGAAACAGTTCCTCACAGATGAAGAGATGGGTTATGCGCCGGACGCGCTGACCGACGAGGAGATGGGCTACGCCGCTCCGCCGGACGCGCCGGACGCTCTCACTGATGAGGAGATGGGGTACGCGCCGGACGCGCTGACCGACGAGGAGATGGGCTACGCCGCTCCGCCGGACGCGCAGGACGCTCTCACTGATGAGGAGATGGGTTACGCGCCGGACGCGCTGACGGATGAGGAGATGGGCATCATGCCGGAGCCTTCCGCGCTGCGCAAGGCGGGCACGATGCTGCTGGACATCCCGCGCGGGCTGGCGCGGAGCGTGCCGCAGACGGGCGCGATGATCTATGACACGCTGGCGATGATCGCCCCCGGCGAGACGCCGGGGCTGGCGAACCCCGGGGGAAGGGGCATGGCAGGCGCGCTGGCGAAGACGGCGGATTACGCGCGCCCGGACGGCGATGAGTGGTACGCGCCCAAGAGCCGGGGCTGGTGGGCGGTGCCGGGAGAGGCGTTCTCCAGCCTGGGCACGAGGTGGATGGCGACGGCGGCGAAGGTGCCCGCCGCGCTGCCCCTGCTCTACGGCGCGAGCCGGGCGCAGGAGATCTTCCGCGACCTGCGCGACCGCGCCACGCGCGACGGGACGCCCTTCCGGCCGTTCGCGGCGCGCGCGCAGGCGGGGATCGGCGGGGCGCTGGAGGGCGGGCTGGAAATGCTGGCAACGCAATTCGGCGCGGCCAAGGCGCTGCGGGACGCCGCGCGCAAGGGCGGACAACGCGCGGCGGTGGAGGCGGCGCGCCAGACCGCCACGGGATTGCGCGCGTGGGCCAAGGAGATTGCCACCGAGGCCGGCACCGAGGCGATCCAAGAGGGCGGCGCTGATATCCAGAACCGCCTGTTGGGAATCGCCGAATACATCGACGGCCGCCCGGAGCGGCTGGCGGAGATCGACTGGAAGGCCGTGGCCGAGCGCGCTGCCATGGGCGCCGCCGCCGGAGCCCTGGCCGCAGGCGTGGCGGGCGGGCTGCGCAGCGCGGTGCAGCGCACGGGGAGGCCCGGCGACGCCGCCGCTCCGGCCGACCCGGACACCGCGCCGCCCGCCGATCCGGCGGCAGAGACCGCTGTTCCGGCAGAGCCAGCGGCAGAGCCGGTGCCCGCAGTACCGGCAGATCCGGCTGTTCCGACCGTTCCGGCGGAGCCCGTGGCAGAGCCGGTGCCCGCCCCACACCCACAGCCTTCCCCCAGTCCGCTCGCGGCGCAGGCCGCGCCGCCCAGGCCGCGACCCGCGCCCAAGCGCCGTGTGCGCACGGCCAGCGACAGGCTGTGGCAGAGCAATCCCATAGCAGCGGCCGTGATCGAACTGGGCGGAATCCGCGCCAGCGGCGAGGACACGGCGGGGCTCCCGCTGGTCTTCCGCACATCCAGCGAGACCGCCGACGCCCCCGACCAGATGCTTGCCGAGCTTCAGTCCATGTTCCCCGCCACCGCGACGTGGACGGTGGACGACCTGATCGGCGCGCTGCAGGGGCGCAGCTACAAGCTGGACGCCGCGCCGCATGTGGACCCGCAGGAGCGCGCGTGGCTGAAGACGGCGCAGCCCATGCAGCCGGAGAACCTGGAAGAGGGGATGCTGCTGGCCGTGCGCGGCGTGCCCTACCGCGTGCAGGGCATGGACGCCGAGGGCGCCGTGCTGGCGCGCGCGGACGGCCAGCCCGGCGATTCCGTGCGGGTGGCGCCCGGCGGGCTCTTCTACATCGACAAGGGCTCGCTGGCCCACCCGGACGGCACCGGCGCCGACCCCGCCGCCGTGCGCAGCCCCCAGATGCTGGACGCCGCCGAGGCCGAGCGCATGCGGCGCGACGCCGAAGCCCGCCGCGAGGCGGAGGAACTGGGGCTGCCGCTCGACGACGCGCCTGCGCCGGATGATGCCGCGACCGCGCCGGACGATGACGAGGATCTGCCGTTCCGCAAAGAAGTGCAACCTGCTGCGGCCGTGAAAACAAAAGGGCCCATGTGGATAGTATCGGATTCGGACGTCTCCCTCTACGAAGAAGGCGCCCCCCTCAATTCACTCCCGGTTATTGACCGGGCGAAAAGAGTAGACCCCGCCCCCGCACGGCCTCAAAGTCTTACAGCCCCGCAGCCCTCCCCCCTTCCGGCGGAGCCGGAGGCCCCGCGCGGCGTGACGGTGCTGCGCGGCTACCAGGAGCCCGCCGCGCCGCTCCCGGCCGACGACCCGCGCTACTCGCGCTTCCCCGTGGAGCTGCCGGAGCTGGTGCAGCTCGCAACCGACCTGATGGGCGGGCGCACGCCGCGCGTGGTGAAGAAGGTGCGCGGCAGGGAGAACGCGCTGGGCGCGGTGATCTTCCGGGGCGGCCGCGCCGAGGGCATGCTGCTGAAGGCGGCGAACTACCAGTTGATCGAACAGCGCGAGGCGCTCGAGATCCTTGAACGCGCCCGCGCCGCGTTCCCCGCAGACCCCGCCGCCGCCGAGGCGCAAGCCGCGCGCGAGACGGAGGCGCTGCTGAAGGAGCGCATGAAGCGGCAGCCCGCGCTCGCCGCCGCTGTGATCGCGCACGAGATCGGCCACATCGCGGACCGCATGCCGCGCGCGGGCATGCCGCGCTCCAAGAAGGGGCTGAACCTGCTGGGGCGCATCGCGGGCATGATGGACTACGCCCGCACGATCCTTGCCGACGATCCGCGCGGGCGCACGCTGAGCACCAAGGAGCTGAACGCGCTGCGCCACCGCGTGATGAAGGAATCGCGCGCCCGCGAGAACGCCGCCGATCTCTGGCGCGCGCTGGTGAACGAGTGGGCCGGCCTGCTGCGGGCGCACCCCGAATACCGGGGCGTGGTGAGCGAGCATGAGTTGATGGCGACGCTGGAGTATGTCCGCGACAGTTACCCGGTGCTGATGGAGTGGTGGAACCTCTCCGACGCCCGCGAGCGCATGGAGTATGTGCGCCGCGCGCTGGAATCGTTCACCCGCCCGGCCGACCAGCGGCAGGCGCGCAACCAGGGCGGCCGCTTTTGGTTCCGTCATGTTTTCGCGCAAGAGCTGGAGGCATCCAGGCAGTTGCATCTTGAGACGATGCGCCGCGAGATGGGCAGGCTGGCCGCGTGGTGGTCCACCGGCGACGAGTCCACGCTTCCGGAGTATTTCAAGCGCGACAGCGAGCTGTACGCCGAGTGCTGGGGCGCGTATTTGAACAATCCCGCCGCGACCAAGGCGAGGGCACCCCAGTTTTTCAAGGCGCTGGAAGCCTACATGGAGCGCCGCCCGCAGTTGCGCGACCTGCTGGAGCAGCTCCACGCCACCGCCGCCAGAGGGCGCGGCGACGTGCTGGCCGAGCGCGACGCCCGCCAGCGCGAGATGCTAGGAGAGGAGCGCCAGCGCCGCCAGCAGCGCGTGTACGACCGCGCCAACAAGTCGGCTGGCAGGCGCACCGCGCTCGACGCCGCGCGGTTTTTCGGACTGGGGCAGTCCGATCCGCTGCGGGCCGTGGCCCGCACCCTCGACGCGATCGGCGCGACCAAGACAGCCGACCGCGTGCTCGCCGCCGCTGACCGCATGGAGAACGTGCGCGGGCTGGAAGAATTGTTCAAGACCATGAATCTGGAGGTGGCGAGGATCCTCGACAAGGCCGACCTCACCATCACCGATTTCGATGTGTGGGCGCTCAACGATATGATTTCGCGCAGCCCCGCCTACCGGGACAAGGCCGCGCCCGGCGGCATGCACCCCGCCGCCGCGCGCGAGCAGTTGGCGTGGCTGGAGAAGCGTATGGGGCCGGCCAAGACCGCCGCATTGCGCCGCGCCGTGGCCGCAAGCCAGCGCATCTGGAATGAGCGCGTTATATCCATCCTTGAGGAGCTGGGCGGCTATTCGCCCGATACGATCAACTACCTGAAGTCCAATCCCGTTTATTTCACCCTGCAGGTGGGCATGGATGAGGCCGACCTGAAGGCATGGGAGAAAGCCCTTGCCAGCGGCAATCCCGAGCAGGTGAACGCCGCGATCATGCAGAGCATCGGGCGCTTGGGGATGGGGCAGGGCTACGATGGCGAGATACACGCCCGCACAGGCACCCACAGGCCCGCCGTTTCGCTCTTCGGCGCGTCCCTGATCAAAGGGCAGGCCCTCATCCGCGCCGCCGTGCGCAACGATTTAGCGCGGCAGACGCGCGCCCTGCTCGAAGCGTCCGGCGATCCGCTGTTCCGCCTGCTGGACGCAGACGAGCGCGCCCGCGGCACGGCCATGCAGACCGTGGTCACCTACCGCGAAGGCGGCAACGATATCCGCTACCTCGCGCCAAAGTATATCGGCGACTTCGCGAGTGGCAAGAACCCCATGAGCGCCGCCAACCGCTGGATGCAAGCGTCGAAGATCGGCGTGGGCACCCGCTTCCTGAAGTTGTGCCAGACCCTCTTTTCGCTGCGCTTCATGCTCACTCAGCCATGGAGCGACCGCAAGAGCTGGAACCAGTTCATGCCCGGTAGCCGCACCCCGGCCGGCGACATCGTGCGCGGCGACCTGCGCGGACTGGCGCGGCTCATCCCGGCGGGTACGTGGATCCTTCCGCCGTGGATGTTCCCCAAAGGCAGCCGCGAGCGCATGATGCGCGACGCCCGCAGGCAGGCCCGCGCCTACTATCGGCGCGGCGAGATCAGCGCCGACATCCTCAAGCTCGTAGAGCGCGGCATGTACGATCTGGGCGGCGCGTGGCAGGGCGTGCTCACAGACCGCGCTGCAAGCGCTGCCCGCGTCATGGGCGGCAACCCCCTGGCCGAGATCCCGCGCGAAATGGCGCGGCGCCAGGCCGCAGAAACGACCCGCTTCACGCGCGCCCTCCACAAGCTCGGCCGCGCCACCCGCTTCCACTGGGCGCAGGAGCAGATGTGGGTGGAGAACCTGGCCAACAAGCTCACCGGCATGCAGGCCATCGACGAGCGCCGCCCCGACTGGAGCGAGCGCCGCAAGCGCGACGCCGTGCTCATGTTCGCCGGCAACCCCAACTTCGCCCGCCGCGCCGGCGCGGACACCTACATCGACATACTCGCGTGGTCCTTCTACAACCCCGCCAAGGAAGGCTACCGCAGCGCCGTCGAAGCCGCGCGCGCCGACCCGCGCGGCTTCATGGCCCGCACCGCCATCTACAACATAGCGCCCAAGGTACTCGCATTCGGCGCGTCCTACGGGCTCCTCTCCCAGATGCTGCGCCGCGCCATCCCCCACGGCGACACCCCCGACGAAGAAGAGCGCCGCGAGGCCTTCCTGCTGGCCTTCGAACGCTGGGAATCCCTCTTCGGCCGCATTAGCAGCTACTTCGGCCGCCGCCACATAGCCATCCCCATCGTGCCCGTAGGCCAAGAGAGCGCACTGGTCATCACCGTGCCCCAGTCGCAATCCCTCGCCCCCCTCAACGCCACCATCGACGCCGTGCTCGACGAAGCGGCCGAGCTGGCCGGGCTCAAAGACCCCACCAGCCGCGCCCCCGAAAGCATCATGAGCGCCCTCCAGGCAGACATCCCCGTCATAGACGCCATCACCGGCGAAAGCCGCGCCATGCTGTTCAACCTGGTAGCCCCCGCGCTGACCCTATGGTGGAAAGAGGATCGGCACAACTGGTACGACAGCTTCTACGGACGCAACCTTCTCGACCGTCAGGAAGAGGCCGTCATGCGCGGCGGGCACTTCACCTCCGAGGCGCTCCCCGTCTGGGGCAAGGTAGGCAAGCACGCATGGAACACCGCCTTCGGCAGCGCGATCTTCCGCTGGGACATCACCACGCCCCGGGCCGACCGCGAGAACCGCACCATAGCCCAGCGCCTGCTCACCGCCACACCGCTATCCGGCGGCTGGGTGCGCGTGGTGAGCGGCGGGATCAGCGAGCAGGTCCAGGACGTACTGGCCAAGCCCACCGCCGAGCAAGCCGCCGCCGACATCGAAGCCCGCCGCGCCGCCGCCGCCGCGATCAACAACCGCGGCATACTCACCGACGCCGACGCCGCCCGCATGCAAGACGATCCGCATTTTGCCGCCGCCGTCTCCCGCTTCATAGCGCGCAACGAACACTACGCAGATTTAAGCGTTAGCGACCGGCAACTGCTCAAACGAACCCTTGGAGAACGGCAAATCCTGCTGGAATCTAAGCTGTGGAAGCGTTTGAAGCAGTGGGAGCGCGTCCACGACCGCGAGCGTGCCGACTAATCAGCCGGGCAACGAACGCATCCCGCGATAGATCACCGCGCGCCGCATCAATAGCCGCCACCGTATCCACGCCCAGCGAGACGCTGTACCACTGTTTTCCCGGCCTCCTTTTTTTTGCAGCATTCCGCGCGCCTTTTTTCCGGGCTTCCAAAGCAGCCCGCGACATGGTGTATTTTTTCTGCTTCATGCGGGTAAGATAGCATTTTTAGGATTACCTGTGAAGGGCTAAATTATTCCGCCTAGTGAGTGGTGCTTATAGTGGGGTTCGCGTCGTAACTCGTTGCAAATCAACGTTATTTTTATATTTGAGGGACATATGCCGAGAGGTGTGGGGGTTCGAGTCCCCCCCCGAGCACCATATTGATTTGAGGCCCGTTTTTGCTGGCAGGTTACAGCGAGAACGGGCTTTTTTATTGGGGTTTTTGAAAATCTTAGATGAATGCGGCACTTGATTTAATTTGGAAGTTGGCAACCTTACCGTTGCGTTCTGTGGTTCTATGTGGTAATGTTGCGGTGGTGTAATGAGTGGGGTAGTTATGGGCATCAAACGGAAACGGATAGCGCGCAACTTGGTTTTGGTCGGCGATCTGGTGAAGTGCCGGATTAAGAGGGGGAGGAAATACCATGAATGGACCGCGCCAGTTCAAGGCAAGCTGGCGTATTCCACGGCCGCAGATGGTACATTGAAACCCACCGCCAAGCTCACGCGGTGGCTGGCGGAGATCGAAGCGGCAGTTGATGATCGACGTTTCGATGCTCTGCGACAAACGCATATCCGGCGGCGCGGGCTCACGATCGGGGAGCTGCTGGCGGCGTACCGGGATGCGGCCGAGGCCAGGCGCACGAGCTTCGATGTGCCCGCCGAGCGTTCGCAGAGGCTGGTGGAGTCGCGCCTGCTGCTGGTGGCGCGCGGGTGCGGGCTGGGCGAGCGTGATCTAGTGGAGCAGCTTACGCCGGATGCGATCGCGCAGTGGGTGGAGCGGCGCGTGGCGAAACGCGCCGCAGCCGGTACGCCGCGCGAGCGGGCACTAGCAACAGCGGTAGCCACCTTGCGCAGCGCGCGTGATATATGTTCGCGGTGGGCGATGGATTATTATCGCCGTTCCGGTATTGATGTGCCGCCGTGCATTTTGGAGTGGCCGCATTTCAAGTCCAAGCACAGCCCGCAGTGGGAGGATCCGCCCAAGGCGCTCAAGGACCGGCTGCTGGCCGAGGCGCGGAAGCTGCGCGCCGACAATCCGGCTGTGTGGGTGCTGTACCACGTCCTGATTTCGTTCGGCTGCCGTCCTGTGGATGCGCTGGCGTTGCGCATGGAAGATTTTGAGATGCTGCCGGGCGCAGACGGGAGCAAGCGCAGGTGCTTGGTCTACACGCCGCGCAAGACGCGCAACAGCAGCGGACGGCGCGTGGTGGTGCCCGTGGCGGACAGGGTGTGGCAGGAGCTGGCAGAGGGCCGCAAGGCCGCTGGGTGCGGTCCTGGCGGGCTTTTGGTGCCGTCCGTGCCCGGGCACCGAGGCCGCGAGCAGGTGCTTGAGGATTTGAATGCGTGGATGCGCTCGATAGGATGGAAGCAAGAAGATTATCACTATGCCGCATATAATTTGCGGAAGCTATTCACATCCGCAGTGCTCACCGAGCACGGCGAGCAGATAGCCAGCGACCTTTGCGGGTCAAGCGTGGCGATGGTGCGCCGCAGTTACGGCGCGTTTTTTCACGAGCGGCTCCCCACGGTTGATGTCAGTTCGGTGATTTGCCGCTAGTTTTTTGCTGTGTGCCCCTGTTCTTCTCTTGAAGCGTCCGCCGTCTCCGTGCGGGCGCGTGCCGCTTCCTGCCGCCCTTGCCGTTGTCCTGCGTCCACCGTCCCCGCGTGGGCGCGTGAGTAGTGACGGTGTGGAGTATCCCGTCGGTGCCCGTCCGGCGGTGCCGCCTTGCCGATCTGCGCCGCCCCGTCCGGCGGCGCGTCCATGCGCCCGGGTGTGCGCGTGAACCGGTTGGAAGGGAGAGCGGGAAGCGGGTTCGCGTGAGGGCCGCGCGCGGGTCCGGCGGATGCCCGGCGCGAGGCGCGTGACCTGACGGCGTATGTGAATTAAACATATGTGGCAGTGCGGAATAACGCCGGATTCATTGGGGTTTGCGCGGGATGTTCCACCCACTGCCCCACCGATGCCGCCGGATGCGATGCCGGAGCGGTCCGGCGCGTGGGCGCCCGGCGTGA
>Ga0209510_1002282_pt1 | contig 19932 bp, 16 predicted proteins | sample BiotimSIPDNA_FD_185749 | JGI IMG/M metagenome (GOLD analysis project Ga0209510, IMG submission 185749) | Anaerobic biogas reactor microbial communites from Washington, USA - Biogas_R1 time_0 SIP DNA (SPAdes) (version 2) | ecosystem: Engineered > Bioreactor > Anaerobic > Unclassified | place... | reverse complement strand
TTGCATAACGCTTGCGCAGCCTCCGCCCATGCATCCTGGAGGGCAACCGGTGTGGAACCCTGTGCCTGCGCCTGTGCGAACCAAAGCTCGCGTGTCAGTGCTTGCTGCCACTCCCGCAGGATGGGAGTCTCCTCATCGGGCTTGATCTTATGCAGGTTTGCGCATGCACGTTTCCACTCACCAGCACTGGCCACACAACCGGCGCCAAAGCCCCAGAGCGCGTCATAGCGCAAATCGCCGACACGATCATCGGGTAGTGGAGTATCGGCAAGACGGAAGCGTTGCTGGGGGTCATTCATCATTTCTCAGATCCTGATAAAATGCGATGGCGCAGCACCATCAGAATCAGCGAGGACGGGTCCTCCTGAAACGGCTGCAAGTCGGACCAACGACCCCAATCTCCAGCTGCGCGAAGCCCATCAGCATCGATGGCACCGCCCGCCAGCGGGAATGATGGTGTTTTGGGGTCGATCAGCACGAAACGGCTGCCGGGCCGGGCATCTACCCCCAGCAGCTCGAAGCGCAAAGTGGCATGTTCGGGCTGTTCCTGGCTCTGCCGGAACCTTGTCACCCTGGCTGCACTGCCATCAGCAGCGGCGGACGGTGTCGGGTTTATCTGGGCTTCGCCCTCGAAAAGCACCGGCACCACCGCTTCGGGACCAGCAGCGGCGGCTGGGAGCCACACTTGTTCCGTCAGATCAAAGTTGCTGGGGAAGCCCACCAGCACTTCGTGGCGGTAGAAACGAAGGTCGGCTTGTGCGGCGAGTAACCCCTCCCATTCCGCGATCTTTGCGGTTTCTTCTATCCACTCGGTGGCGAGCAGCGTCAGGGGTTTGAGCAGTTGTTTCTGATCGTCCTGCCAGAGTTTCCTCACATCCAGGTGATCGCGTAGAGGCACTCCCGTGCGCTCCTGCAGGTCTGCCGGGAGACTAGTCCCTCTGCTCACCGATGCCCATACGTTGCGAGCATCTTCAAGAGTGTGCGCATCCACTGAACCTGCCAGCCATGCGCATTTCAGGGCTTCGGTGGGACAGATACGGGCGTTCCACAGGCACAAGGTGTGGAAGGCGCGGTCCTCCATGCCGGTGATCCATTCTCCGGAAGTGGCAGGGGCGGGAAATCGCGAGAACGGAGCCACCAACCACTGTTCATCGCGTGGTTCGAGCAAAAGCACGTAAACGGGATACTCCGTGTCTCCGAGTACCCTGCGGGAGAGCAGCCGGATCTCTCCGGCCCTTGGGGGCGATGCTGCAAAATGCTCCCGCTGCATCGTGGCTTCATCGCGGATGACCGAGCGCAGTTCCGTGAGTGGATAAGGAGCCCCGACGGGTTCGAAGTCCTCGTCAGCGGTCAAGTCCAGATAAAGTTGCCAGTGCCATTCCCATTGACGGAGCGAAGCCAAACGGGCAGGGGTGTCCACAGTATCTTGCGGTTGATTTGGGTGATCTTTCATGGGGATGAGAGGGTTAGGCTATGCTCTGTTAAAGGACTCCCAAGGCATTTTTTCCGGCGGAAAAGTCGTTTCGTCCCGCAAACCCCATTCTTTCACCAATTGTGCCATGAAATACCGGCGTGTGCGTTCGTCGGCATCGGGCAAAGCGGTCGCAGCAGTTTGTCGCAGCAGTGGCTTTAGGCGATTCGCCCGCCCATAAACTGCGGAATGCCCCAAGCCTACTGCGCTCCGCAATGCTGGGGAGTTCAGTTCAATTTCACGCAGCATGCAGGCAAAGATCAGACGGTCAATCGGATCTAGAGGGCCCAGCAAAACGTCCAGGGCGGATACTGCCAGTTGCTGAAGATCCGTTTGATCGTTGAGCTTATTGCCCTCGACTGTGGCATCCTCGACCATGTCGCCCCGTGTAGGACCATCGGGATCCCCGATCGGCTCGATCGGTTGATTGAGTGACATCTCATGGTAGAAGTGCTCCTTCAGATACCGGTCGGCAATGTCGGTTTTCAAGGCTTTGGTGAGCCTGCCCTCGTATTGCTCCAGTTCCTGCTCCCGGGTCCGAGCCTGCCGGGTTGATTCGCTGAGCCAGTCTTTCTTTGTTTTCTCAGCCATCCTTTCAGGGGCTGCGGCTAGGGCCCACACATCGACCTCCTGCAGCGCAGGATACTGGACCTGAGTGTCGTCTTTATCATAAATCGTTTGCAGGGCAGGCTGGATGCTGATCCTTGGAGCCTGGTTTTTTGTGAGGAGTTTGTTTCGCTCTGCCACTGCACCCTGGATGGCTTTTTCCAGGCGACCCCAGCAGAAGTGGTTGAAACGCTGTCGGACCTCCGGTGAGCAAAGTGGAAATGCACAGCGTTCAAACCAACTCTGCCAGTCCTCTGAATGTAGTATTCGTTGCATGATCAATACGAGTGTCTTGGGAATAGGGTTGGGGCGGTGATCCTGAACATTTCGATTGGTTTTGTTTCTTGCCCAGTAGGGGATAATGGCTCATAGGAGTTTTTCGATTCTGACCTTGATACCTTCTTTATTGTTTGCTTCGGAAACCAAAAACTGTGCCTTGACAGTTGATCCTTTTTTATTGTCCAGCTTCTGGGAATAGTCTCTGAGGTTCAGAACTGTCACCGGGCGATTATCGCCTGCGAAGCTCGCTTTCCAATTGCCATCTTGGAACCTCAACTCCCCTTCACGTTTTTGGTTCTTCTGGATCAACGGCGCTTGCGGTTTGGGAGCTGGAGTCGGAGGTCTCGGGGCGACCGGGGTTGGTTCATGCCTTCTGGGTTGTTGGCGGTCCTCTCTCCGGCTTGGATTTGCGTCTCGATTTTGCGAATAGGGTCGTGATAGACCACTGCGACGGTCACCCGTCTGTCCCCGGTTCTGTCTGCCATCATCCCGAGGACGATTTTCATACCCACCCGTTTCATGATTTTCCGTGTGTGGATTACTCACGTCTGCAGGCAAAGGTAAAACCGGACGCTGGGCATACTCATTGCAGCGATCTCCCTTGCCGCCAAAGCGGTTTCCGTCCCCATTCTCGATGCGCATGTATCGGGTTTCGTCATACTTTGCCTTATCAGCAGGCCACGTGAGCATGCATTTCAGATGTTTGAAGCGCTCGATTTCCCACAGGCTTGAGGCAATTTCGAATCCCGGTTCGTTCGATGATTTTGCAAACGTCAGGATCCGCTCGGAAAACTTTTCCATGTATGCTTTCAAGTCGGTTTCCGCTACCGCGTTTCTTCCGCTGTCACTCCATGAGCAATACCGTTTTTCCGGGTCAATCAGCTCCATTTTTTCAATGGTGACTTGAACAGAGCCTAGTCCCAGTGGCTTACCCATGCCGATCTTGTGGGCGCAGCCTTTTGGAAGATTCAAGGCCGTCAACAGTGCGCCAAGCTCTTCGCCGCTCAGATTGTCGAAGCGAATCCTTCCCTCAAACTCCGTACCAGCGTTCACTGGCTTCATGGTCGTGTGCTGGGTGTCGTTTGCTTCGAGTTTCGTGATCGGCCTATCGTTCTTGTCTTTGACTTTTTCTTTTGCGCGGAGATTCTCCAAACGAAGCCCCTCATGCCACCGGTGCCAATACAGTTTGTGTCCCCTGATGGTCGAATCGCTCTGGTGTTTTGTGAAATAGCTTTTCAGTTGGTTTTTCTGATCACTTTTTTGAACAAGGTAATGCTGGTAGGTGGTTGGTTTGGGACTGGCGAGTGTTTCGGGAATCAATTCATTACTCTCCACACAGGTTGTAGCTTCTGGTCCGACGAGATCAAGGAAACACAGTCGCCCCTTGATGGCTTGTTTCCCATTCGCTTTTTTCTCACGATGAACCGTTCCGAAAACCGATTCTGCCATATCCAAGCCAGCTTTTCCAAGGCCCTGCGGGATCATGGTGTACGGGCTACAATCGTAGGGTAGCCTGAAAAGTTGCGCCCTTCCAAAATAGCGAACTTTTAGTTCGCCCGTTTTATCGCTCTTATCAACCAGGAAAAATATGGGTTCACCGTGCCGAAGCCCTCCAGCCTCTTCTCTCCCTTTTCTTTTCGGAAAAGCATCCTTCTGCCATTGGCTGATTTGGTCATCATCGTGAAAACGCCGGATTTGCTCATCGGATAAATCCCACGTTGAAAGGCCTTGGGTTCTCTCCGGCAAAAACACAAACTCCATGTGTTTATTGGCCATCGGACCTGTATTGACCAGCGTCCCCTTCTCTAGTCCATTGGATTGGGAGATGGATATTTGTCTTACCCGCTTGAAAACAAGGTATTGGTCCGGATGCCTCAAATTTGTTCTGCCGTTTCGGGTAATCTCCTGCTTACGGAAGAAGTATGACTGATCTGTCTTATCTGCTTCCACCCAGACTGCCGCACCCTGAAGTTGTGGGTTCGGAACCCTAACTCCTCTTCGAAGTTCAGTCTGCACTCTAAGATTAAGACTACTAATCAAACTGTGATCCACCCTTGCATACTCACACTCCTGGATGCTCCAGCTTTCCCCCTTTTTCACAAGAAAGCCCGCCTTCACCTTCGGTTTGAATGCCTTGAGCTGCCGATTTATCGGATTAGACGGGTTCTTGTAGTCGAAACCCTGTGATCTTTGGGATATCTCTACAAAGTGATTCTGATAGTCATCCTTATTTCCAATATCACGAAAAAAGGGCTGATCTTTGCTGACTGGAGCGATTTTTGAAAACGTCAGGATCTCAAACAAGCTGCGGACCATTCCCCGAAACGACGATCCGGGGATCACAACCCTGCCATCGGAGTCCGTGAAGGGCTCCGGTCGCTTCCGGGATTCACGGTTGTCCCATGCTCCGTTTTTCATTTTTTGCGGTCCCCTGATGAAGAGTGGGCTCAACGTGGTGAGTTTTAAATCGATCCATCCGGAATGGGAGTCATCCCGGATCTGGTCATGGTTTTCCCAACGGGGAGTGGCATCGGCGCCCACCTCCTTCACTTTTTCAGGCAATGGAATGAAGTTGTAGGGTGCGATGGCGGTCCGATTCTTCCCTTCGGGTCTAGTTTGCTTGGGGTTCATTTTCTTTGCTGGGCGTAAATCTGGCTGATGCGAAAAAATGCGGGAAGGACACGTCCACTGAGGGGATCTTCCCGGAAATAGGTGCGAAGCTTCATCCTCAAGGGCATAAGACCTCCCGTAAATTCGCTGGTTTCAGTCTCCAAAGGCAGGGCCTGATGAGCACCCCGCCCATCTCCCACGTGGGAAAAACCATGCTTGCATTCGATCAGGCGATCCCCCATCAGGATGCGGGTTTCCCATGCCGGGCGAAGCGAATCATCCTGAGATGTCGACCCATCGTCTTTGGCCTCACGCCCACTCCATGCTTGATCACCATTCCTCCACAGGTGAAGTTCCTGCTCAGGAGAAAAGAAACGCACTTCCATCAAATTTTGCTCCGATGGTTTGGGAAAAGAATCGGGAAAGACATCGCCGGAGCTGATCCAATTTCCGTTTTCAGCCCTTCCCCAACTGATCCCGTCCCGGCAATACGCAAGGAAAAATTGGTAGGGTCCGGTTTTACCAAAGGATACCCACTGTTGGCATACATTTGATGCCATTGGGGTGATGTGACAGAAAGGAATTTGCTTCATAGCGGTTGTGTTTTTCCATTTGCGATTGGGTTGGCATTCGCGAATTGCTTCACCCGATCTTCGAGCGATTGGATTCCCTCGGTCCCAGTGAGTGATATGGTTTCTTTGCCATCCACAAGCACACAACCCCCTGATGCCTTCAGGAATCCCCGTCCAACAGATGAGGAACCACCGACTGGGATTTCGCCTTCCATGAGGTCTCGCGCGAGAAGCAGCAATAACCCTGCCTCACCCGGCTGTGGATTTCTAAGCTCAAGCCGAACCTTCACTTTTCCAGCAAAATGAGGTTGTTCGTCAAACAAGGCAGCATTCACCACCCCCTGCGTAAAACGATCGATCTGAATGCGGGACACCCGCATCGCGGATCCTTCGGAAATAGCAGCTTCTGAGACACGTAGCCGGGATGCTTCCAGTTTGAGATCCTGGCCATGTGTGCCGTGCTGCACAGGACCAAACATCCGCTCAACCCATGCATGCCCGTCGCCCTTGTCCTTCCTTACAATACCGGCGATCCGCATGGCCTGTTTTCTGAGCGCACCGGCCAGTCCCGTCCCAGGAAGGACCGGCAGATCGCCAGAGCGGAGGTGCACCATATCAGGATCATCCACTGCCGAACCACCGGAGCGAACCAAAATTCCCCCCTCCATTTGCAACTCCATCTCGATGCTCACCCGTTTCCGCTTGTCATCTACCGGAGGCAGGGATGGGAGAAACCTGGCAACGCCTTTAGCGAATCCGTTAACCACTTGTACGCGGGCAGGCATGGGGCTTTGTGGGTCGGAATGGAGCCATTCCATCCAACCTTTTGCCGTGGACAGATCAAACCGATGCACCTTGGTCTGAGACAAGGAAACCTGCCCAAACCCGCGCGAACGCTTGATCCCCAAAGCAATTTCACTCTTTTCCAGTCCGCCCAAAGCTGCGAGCAACAGGGAAACAAGCATTGGCTCCCTGCTGATGTCATCAACAATCAACTCCAGGGTGATAGGGAAGCACGTCCCCGGCGGCAATACCTCCATGTCATGCTTTTTGTGATCCTCGGCGGTTCCGGTTTTTGTGTCAATTTTCACGTTGTCCCGAAACTCGAAACCGAGTTTGTCAGGCAGTTGACCGATGGAATCCCATAACACGAGCGGGCTCGCATCACCCTGATCCACACTTCGGCCACCACCGAACAGCTCAGACACCTCAGCGGCCTCAATTGAGCGGAATCCTCCATGAAGGTCGGCCAGGTGTCCACGCAGCGCGCCCGCCAGTGTCGAACCGGGTATCAGTGGCGCTCCGCTGCGCGCATCCCTCAGGATGGATTGGTCGCAGACATCGGAAGCATCCCCACCGCAACAAGTTGCAGTCTCGAGCTTAAGGGTCGCAGTGAATACCCATCTCGAACAGATGCTACGAACGTTTTGATTTGCCTCAAGGTGTTGTTGCATGGCGACTAATTTCCTTTTTGCCTGTTTTTCATGGCCAGTGCCGATACCAAAGTGCGTAAGTAGCGGATCGATAGTTCACGACTCTTGCTGATCAGGACCTTGGTGGCGCTGTCAGGATCAGTGATGGAATACCGTTGAACGATTGGCCCCAGGCCATAGCACTCGATGATTGCTTGCCCTGCCTGCTTGCAGTGCCCGGAAATATGATCCCAGAGACTTTCGCCATCTCGCTTGCATCGTTTCAGTTGCTGTTGAGCTGGCTTTTTGAGGGCTTTTTCAGCATCGTTTCCAAACCAGGTCAGGAGCGTCTCCACATCTCCACGCTGCAAGACCAGCCTCAGTCGACCAAGCAGACTGTTCGTTGGGACGGGATCGAACGCTCTTGCTCGCTCGATTGCCAACTTCTCAACCTTTTCCATCGAGATCTGCAAAAGCAGCCGTTTTTCCAACTCTGAAATAATGTCCGGAGGGGAACCCTGGGGTTTAGTTGCTGCTGAATGGGATATCGATGCGTGCGTCAGTGTTGATACAGGAGCTTTCAAGAATAGAAACCGCCCATATCCTTCGTTTCTCCGCTCGCCGACCCCATCTTTTTCGATTTCCAGCCAATCCCCGGCCGCAATATTACCCTTCGCCCTGAAGGAAAAAACCGACCCTGCCTTGAGCACAGAGCATTGAGCTATTTCCGATTTCCAGTGCCGGTTGAATCCCCCTACCATTTCGGAAGCATAGTGAGCACGGATGACTTCCGCTCTGCCTCCCAGCCGATCCATGAGCTCTTGTTCAAAACGATCAGGAGCCTCTGCTCCGGTTACCGGGCACCTTCCTGCGTAGGGCGAAGTCAAAAGCACTCTGAATTCATCCCCTTGGCTGAGATTCGAATTGATGGGAATCATGCCCCATCCAGTCATTCCGCTGCCTGAGTATTCGCGCTCACGTTGGGAGAGCCATTCGATCTTTGCATCGCCACCATATCCTGCCCTGCGCGAACGTCCTACAAAAACCCTTTCTCCCAGAAGACTCTTGATAGTTTCGATCCTGTTCATTGCAGCATGATCATCATCTGCACGAATCAGGATGTTTCCCTCAAAGACGGTGCCCGCTTCAACCGCATCATAGGAATAAACAGCCCCGTGGGTTTTTCCGGATTTATCCTTCCATGCGCGTTGTTTCGATCGATCCCTGGTATGGTGCATCCGCCCTTCTACGGGGACAGAACCGAGTTTCAGCTCTGCTCCTCCCATCGACGCAAATACACCCGCAGGGCTTATCAGGCGGCATTCGGGCCACACACTTGTTTCCGCTTCTTCGTCTTCATCGCAGTCGTTGGCTGAGTCAGGTTTTCCAGAATACGCCAGCAGGTCGATGATCTGCTTTTGCTGGCTTAGGGAGGCATGTTTATCCCGCTTCCAGGATAGCGGTACAGGGACAACGTGTCTATCGTTGACGGTCGGGTACGCTGGAAGAAAGCGGACCGAGTCAGAAAAGATCCACTTTGCAATGGCGTCGTCCAACGATGGAACTGCAGAACCATTGCGATCGTGCTTCCGTTTGATGCAAAGTGCCAAAGCCCCTCGCAAGACACTACCCGGAATCGACTGCCGTGTCTCCACATGATTGGGATTGGAGGACCATCCGGTGAGGATAACCGGCGCATTGAGGGTTAACCGATATGGAAAAAAAAAGTATTTCATGATTGTCCTTGTTGGGTCGCGCAGAGGTTCCGGGTTTGCTCAACATTGCCGTCAAAACTCAACCGCAAGCGTCCCCTTCCCCGGTTTCTGGCCCAACCCGCATGGCGGGTTCCAAGTGCTGCCATTGCGAGGCATCGCAGGTCATTCGGAGTGGGGTCTTCGAGCCACCGCAAATGTGAAATCAAGGTCAGCCCACGGGTAATCACTCGGGATGAACGCAGTGTCACCGCCTCTGGGGCACCTGTCTCCCTGCTCTCGGAAGTCTGCCTGCGAATCGAAGTAAATGCGTGAAGAATGTGATCGGGCGAAACAGGATAATCTGTTCTCCGGGTTGCGTAGCGAATCCATTCCAACGCTTGTGACTCAAGAGTTGCCGTGCCCACATGAAGAATGCCTGTTTCATGCAAGTCTCCGGCTGGGCCGAATATGCGCAAGGCAGCGTTTTTGAGATCGGGAAAGTGCTCGCTCATACTCAACCAGGTGTCCCTGAGCAAGCCGTGGAGTGTCTTGCCGTGAAGAAGAGGAACTCCCATTTCGTCATGCTCAACTTCGACGTCCACGATCCCCGCATTGCCACTTCCCCGTGAGAAAGTGGTATCGGAGAGCAGTTCAATGTGCAGGTGTTGGGGTGCTGTCATAATCTACATTTGGACAGAGTTCAAAATCTGATGGATGTCGAGCAACTCGATCGCGTCCAGCAAGGGAGTAGGATTATCACCTTCGCTGATACTCGCGGGCAGTCTCAGATTGCCATCGATCACCTGAATCTGCCGCACAATGGCCTTCAACTCTTCAAGATCTCCCATAGCAACCGCATCACGCATCGCTTTGACCTTGTTCCGCCGCTTCGACCACTCCACACCTCGGAAGCCAGTTCCTCCGTCAGCTCCAAGTATCGCTTCGGAAAAACGCTCCCACGAGTGTGTTTGGCGATTCTCGTCTGCGTTCAGCTCATAAGGGCGACAGGTCAGCTTCCAGCTTGGTTTGGTGTATACTCGTTCCCTTAGTTCCTCAATACTTGCTCCGTGCGGAATCCCTCCGATATGCCAATCCAGCGCACAATTCCCGTCCGGGCGTTTCCTCTCGTTGAGCGCTCGTTTCGCACTGGAACACAGGTCACACGCCAGTTCGTAGGCTTGTGCAATCGGAGCGTGCGTTCGGGCAAATGCAATACCGGCGGAAGCTCCGATGCTCCCGAGATGAGGTATTACCGTCCCTTGGAACGCTTTTAAGGATTCGGCCACTAAGGAGAGTGCCAGGCGTCCGTCACAAACGAAGGTGATGTCATCCCCACCAATGACGATCGGGCGCACCGGTAGAAAGGTTTGACTGTCAACTCTTGCCAGAGTGAACTCAAGCTGCTTTACCTGCCCTCCAATGATCGATTGATCGTTCTTTTTGATGATGTTGGATTCGACAAGCTGACAAACCCTTCGGAACGCGTCGGTCGCGACAGCTGACAATGCCCCAGACCATTCACGGAACTCGCTTATCAAGTCTGCGTCTGCCTTGCTCTTTTTGATGCATTCATCAAGCCACTTGACAATCTTGTTGCCCACCCCATTTCCATCGACATGGACGATTCCCAATAGACTGGTATCCCCGACACTTCGACCCAGGTCGTCGAACTCATCGGGGAAACAGTAATCCTGCTGCTTTGATATGAGGTGATTCCATGCGGACCTCGCCTCTTGCAATCGGCTTCGGCCTGATTGAATGTCCACCGAAATTGGCGTTTGATCGGTCCTGTCAATTGCAACAGCGGGCATTCCGGAATGAGGGCATGCCACCGTTACGCCAAGACCACCACGCCCACCGGGAACAGGGAGTCGTGCTTTAGCAACCGCGAGATCCACAAAGATGGCCTTCAATCCCTCAGCCAGTTTGCCATCCTCGAATTTCCGATGCACCAAGGCATAATCCAGAGCCGGAACTGTTTCCCAAAGCATTCTGGAATATTTTGCTGCAAAAGCTTGGGCAGCTTGCAGAGAATCAAACAGTATCAATGCATTTCCTCCGGCTGCACTCAAAACATCGCCACCACAACCATCAAGCGCATCTCCTGAAAGATTGGAAGTTACCCAATCCACCATTCTCGAACGCGACATGATGTCGCGAAGGCGATTGGATCCAAAAACATACCTCTGTATGCCAACGACATCAATTGCAGTAAGAACTTTCATGGTGGAACGTAGTTTTTCGCTCATTTGTTAAGCCAGTCTTTCAGAGTCGCGAGGTCAGGTTGATTGCCTCCAATGCCAACCCAGGCTCTGAGGTGGTCGAGTCCGAACACCTTTGGAGTCGTAGCAGAATTCCAAATATCGGCCACATCGTTCTGCACCTCATCGAGGTTCCTTTTTCCATCTTTCTCCCCGGGAAGGAAGGATACCAAACAACAACGTGCCAGCCCACCCCCCATCTGTGCCGCCCTCACAGAAGCTTCAATCAACTTGCTCTTGCAACTTCGAATATCATCGCACATGGTGCATGAAATCAAATACAGCCGATGTCCCCGGATCACCAACACATCGATCTGAAACGGGCGCCCAGCCTTGTTTTCGCATTGGATATCGCGATGAATGTGGACACTTCCATCATCTTTAGATAAATCCTTCACGAGCTTCTCAACCAGCACTTCCAGCCAGTCACCTCTGAGGAATTTGGTCCAGGCTTCAAAATCTTTGCTTTTCCAATCATCCCCAGGAATTGCAGCTGGGATTCCATCCAATCCTAGGGCAGTCGCATTGTAGATATTTTCTTCCTTTTTCGCCTCCGTAAAGCTTCTCGTCTTGTCAGGCGAAATTCGATGGATGCGATTCAATTCAATCGCGAGCTTCAGTTCATCGTCTTCCAGAACCTTTTCTGCCATCTTGTCGAAATTATCATAACTCATGAGCGCAAACCCGGATTCTTTATTTTTCCGCTCGATCTCGTGGAGTCGCAGGAGCGTATCGAGATCGAGTTGGATGAGGGAGGAGTCCAGTAGATATTCACAACCATTGTCGAATTTGAGCTTTCCGCTGGATTCATCCAGGTAGGAGCAGCAAGCATCCGAGTTTTCATTCAACTTCTTCCACATGCACCACCTGGAATGGGCTGCCATCGCTTTCGTCCCACCTGTATAATCAAGATGAAATGAACTGCCCTCATTCGGGAGCTTTTCTAACTCACTCGCAAAATCATCCCGGATGCTTTTGCAATCAGTCGCATTGGCAAATTTCCTTGTTTCAACCGGGGCATCTTTGATCTTTTCATTGAGAATCATCTTAAGATTCTCCGCCACTCCTTGCGTTTGCGCCGTGTGAAAAAGGATCACATGCGTCGGTCGCATCATCATAGCGGTTAGGTAATTCGGCAGCGGGTTGCTACCTACCAGCAGAATTAGGTTATGACACGGCATACAAAATCGAAGCAAGGAGGTTACGTGTGGGTAGGATTTTCCAACCACGTTGTGTGTCCTTCGCAATATTGGGGGTTCTTTTGTTTTCAACTTTAGGTTTTTGTGGAAAACAGACAACCCATTTCTGGTGTATTTCGTAGAGACGTCTCATTTTCATTGCAGCAAGGGATTGAAGGGAGGGCAGAACACTTCCGGATTAGCAGAATGAATGCTTGCGGAGATGACTCGATGGAGAATTCCGGCCTGTCACAATCGTCAACACAATGGATTCGAAATCCGGGATGGTGTTGCGGATGGGATTAGTCACACTCTATTCGTAGGGGTCGGCCTCGTGGAGGAGCCTGAATGCTCCCAGCCCGAAGGAGACTGAGCCGCCGGCCCCGATCGCTTCCCCGATCGATAACCACGCGAGGGACAGGGGGTCGAGAGGGCGGAAAGTGACTGATCCGAATAGGGGCGTGATCTCTTTTTTATGCTGGCCGATAGGAAGGGAGAGGAGGACTTGGGACATCCGGATGGAAAGGGTTTCAACGCTCCCGGCGGGGGGCAAATCCCTTACCAAGGTGTTGGACAGGCGCCCGAAGCGCACCCGAATCGATTCGATGAGACCTTTGAGTGAGAACTCTTTGGGGCCGATAGTTGTGCTTCCGGATCGCAGAAAGATGGGGCTGATACAGTGGAGGGTGATGGGCTCATGACTGCTTTTCCAGAGGGAATGAGGATCTGGCGCAGGGATCACGTGACTCCTGAAACCGGATGCGTCGAGCAGGTTGACATAGTGGGTGGCAAGTGGAGTCTTGAGTGGAATATCCCGTCGGGAGAGTGCCTCCACGATGCAGCGAAGATCATCCCTCGCAGTGGACCCGCTGCATGAGAATTCAACGGAAAACACATCGTCGGGATGGTTGATCGCTTGCTCCGACCACATCGTCCAGGATGGGATGGCAGGGGATTCGGGATGGAAGCGTTGGGCAAGAAACTCCCGGGCCTGTAGGTCGGGGTGTGCGGCGAGCATCCATCCGAGCAGTCCGCGAAGTGCCGGGCAAGGGTATTCGTCGCCGGACACCGGTGGGGTTGAGCGGAAGTGTAGAGTGGCGCTTTCGAGCGTGAGGTGCATGATGGATCAATGGTATTGCCGGGAATCACCGGTGGACGCTTCGGCCGGCCAATGGATTCGAAGCACCTGCCACCCTTCGATCCGGGAGGCATCGATCTCCTCACCGATCCGGGGACGAAAACCGGACTCGTATTCGGGCGAAATCACCCAGCACTCTTGAAAGGTATGCCCGGCATAAACGGGGAATGCTTCCGGTGATAGGGTGAGGGCTGGCCGGTCATACTCCGGTTTCAGTGCACATCCCGTGATTGCTTCGGCATGGGCAAGTGTGTTGGTATGACCCCAGAATGAGTGCACTGGCTCGCCCGAGCGGATGCGCTCACGCAATTCCTCCAGGGATGCGGGTTGGATGGTGACACATCGCCTTATCAGGGACATCGGAAAACTGTTGCCTAAGAGAATCATGGTCGTGTGAGTTTCTTTATCTCATTTATAAAAGGGCACAATCAACCTGAATTCCGGATTGGATTCGGGGAAAGATAAGACAATGAGAACATGTGGACGGAACTGCAACCGGGATCGTTCGCATGGACGACTCTCCTTTGCGAAAGCTGTGGTTTTCAAATGTTCTGCATGGGTGAGTTCCCAGCTGCTGCTTAGGGCATTGGACCAAGCTCATGACCAAGCCGACATCCTTCTTCAAAGTAGGGGGAGATGAGGTTAGCCACAAAAGATCACAAGAACACAAGAGTATGATGGGGAGATGGGTTGAAAGAAGAGGCGGCTCACCGGGTACGGTTCGCCCTACCTTGGTGCGGGAGATTTCAATGCCTATGGGAGGGCTGTGTCCCCGGAGGCTGCGGCTTCAGCCGTAGCCTTCTTAAACGTTGATAGAGGAGTTCGCGAGCAGGAATGCTACCGCTACTCTGGCTATCCGATTCGGGTCAGCTGCCGTGCTGCTTACCAGCAGATCACATCTCCGTGCTCGCAAGGGGCGGGTTGGCCAAGCGAGATCGTTCTCGCGCTGCAGTTGGCGCACAGGCTGTAGATGCGCACCGAGTCGCACATCATGTCGAGGCGGTCTTCGATCTCCCGCCAGACGATCGGCATGCGTTCGGGCTGGAGCTCCACTTCGAAGAGGGAGAACTGGATGCGCAGACCTACGCTTTCGAGGTAGCGCGCCAGCCGTGCCCGGCGGCGGTCGCCATCGGGGGTGGAGGGGATGTCGTAGGCGATCACAAATCTCATACTAAAAGGTCGTGGCATCGTCCATACAAGGTGGAGTGTAGTCTTCCAGACATCCTTTCGCCGCACAGGCGCGGAACCGTTCGATCGACTTCAGCAGGATGCTTCCGCCAGGACGGTAGCCCGCGTGTTCGCCATCCGGGTCGGAGGCGGTGGTGTTGCTCCACTCGACCAGTTCCTTCACAAAGATTGCGCGGGCATCGCGGGTCAGGCGTATCCCGTTTACTCCACGATCCGCGGAGTAGAAATTATCGGCATTGAGCCGCTTGAGGTTGAACTGCCGCCACACGAAACGGTCGGCCAGCATGGGCCGGAAAGGCTCTATGAGATCGAGCGCCAGCCCGGGCCGGCGGGGCTCCGCCCCGTGCAGAAACGAGATGTAGGGGTCCAGCCCCGCCGACTCGCACAGCGCATGCACCCGGTTGGTGAGGATGGCGTAAGCATAGGAGAGGGCGGCATTCGGCGGGTCGAGCGGCGGCCTGCGATTGCGTCCCGTAAAGGCCGTCCACTTCGGTAGCAGGTAGCTCCCCAGCAGCGAGAAATACGCGCGGGCGGCGGCTCCCTCGTAGCCCATGACGCCATCGATGTCGGTCGCGGATTCGAGTGACTTCAGGATCGAGGATAGGGTCAGGATGATGTCGCCCGCCCGTTTATTCGCGTGGTTCTTCTGAAATCCCCGCAGCACCGATACCTGGTTGCGGATTTTCGCATTCACGATCTTGCGCGCCAGGGCGACACGCAACTGCGGGTTCATGTATTGGCGGGCCTGCTCCAGACGCGGGGTTGGATCGTGGCGCCAAGGGGCAACCAAGCGGGCATTGATCTCTCCCTCACGGCCCATGAAGGTAACCGATACGCCCGTATTCCCCAGCCGGTCCAGCGCTTTTCGGGAGATTTCGATGCCATTCTCTATGATCACCTCGTCCATCATCACTGGTGGGATACGCCCGATTTTCTTCCCATTATGGCGCAACGTGTAGTGGGTGCCGTCCACCGAAAGGGTGGAACCCTCGGTTCCGATGTAGAGCAAAGCCATATGTCCCTTTGTTTTAGTTTCGATGATTCTGGTGTGGGATTATTCCCCATTCTATACAAAGGATCCCCGGTCGCGGAATTCCGGAAAATCCACACTTTTTGTTCGCCCCCAAGCGGGATTTGTTCCATGATTGTAGAGTTGGATTTGGTATGGTGTAATGCGGTTTTCTCCTGTAAGATACTGAACAAGAGAGGATTAAGGCTAATCGATGATGATTCTTGAAAAACAGGTAGGTTATGGACGATATAAGAATCTGTATATCAATGAGATGTGGAAGGTGAGACAGAGTATCAAAAGTAGAATCCCGGTTTTACAGTGTTTTGACGGGGGTTACGGAAATTCGTCTTGCAAGTCCCTCATTTTCAATCCATTCCAGATGGTGCAGTTCGAACGACCCTCCCGCGCTCCGGCGCATTGAGACGATTGATTCAAAATCAACCGAACGTCATTGGCGGGGTTCGAACGACCCTCCCGCGCTCCGGCGCATTGAGACCTAAAATCACGTTTGATTCTAGTCTGTGAGAGAAGTTCGAACGACCCTCCCGCGCTCCGGCGCATTGAGACCTTACGACGACTTCAGCAAGTTTTACAGTTGCTGCTGTTCGAACGACCCTCCCGCGCTCCGGCGCATTGAGACTCGTTAATCGAGGTACGGGTGCTGTAGACTCTCGTCTCGTTCGAACGACCCTCCCGCGCTCCGGCGCATTGAGACCGTGTAAACGGCATGTTTTACAAACTTATTCACCGTGGTTCGAACGACCCTCCCGCGCTCCGGCGCATTGAGACAGTGTGCGAACTTTGTTTTAAATTCTTCCAAACCCGCCGTTCGAACGACCCTCCCGCGCTCCGGCGCATTGAGACAGCAATATCAATAAGTCTAACACCCCAAGTCAGTGGTTCGAACGACCCTCCCGCGCTCCGGCGCATTGAGACAATACCAGCTCTCGGATAGTCATTAAATCATCACGCGCGTTCGAACGACCCTCCCGCGCTCCGGCGCATTGAGACTACGACCGTTTTACCTCGCTCGCTATCCCTAACGTAATCGTTCGAACGACCCTCCCGCGCTCCGGCGCATTGAGACGATCTTCCCTTGGTTATTTTCACTCTACCAGTCACCGAGTTCGAACGACCCTCCCGCGCTCCGGCGCATTGAGACTCTTAGCGATATTGTTCTCTTCTGATACAACGGCTCCGTTCGAACGACCCTCCCGCGCTCCGGCGCATTGAGACGTCACGAGTGCATGACTGGATGGGGTCAGAACTGTTGTTCGAACGACCCTCCCGCGCTCCGGCGCATTGAGACGCCACTTTAATCTCAGTATAAGACACACCTTTATTTCCGTTCGAACGACCCTCCCGCGCTCCGGCGCATTGAGACTTAACAAACCGTGGCTTCTCTGAATGAAGTACAGCGAGTTCGAACGACCCTCCCGCGCTCCGGCGCATTGAGACGCTACAGCACAAAGCCCCCGAATAATCCATTCGTTGTTCGAACGACCCTCCCGCGCTCCGGCGCATTGAGACGGCATGGGTCTCCGCCCAGCACTTGGAATTTACCTTCCCAGTTCGAACGACCCTCCCGCGCTCCGGCGCATTGAGACCAGAGTAGTATTCAGGCCATCTAACCGCTTTCTAGTGGTTCGAACGACCCTCCCGCGCTCCGGCGCATTGAGACGCTTTCTAGTGTTTGCGGTTAGGCGGACAGCCCCTTGTTCGAACGACCCTCCCGCGCTCCGGCGCATTGAGACATGAACGTACAATGAACTAAAGCATTGTCTTCACCTCTGAGTTCGAACGACCCTCCCGCGCTCCGGCGCATTGAGACTCGAACCTCGAAAAGCATGCCGTTCTAAGGTGGCTTACCTCCCCTGAGTTCGAACGACCCTCCCGCGCTCCGGCGCATTGAGACCTGAGTTGCTCCATTTAGTCCCATGATGATTTTCCTTGTTCGAACGACCCTCCCGCGCTCCGGCGCATTGAGACCTGTAGGACAGTGTACCAAACTTTTTAAATTCTTCCAAAGTTCGAACGACCCTCCCGCGCTCCGGCGCATTGAGACCCCCACTGCTGGGAGTTGGTGCCCTCTCAGGCACTTGTTCGAACGACCCTCCCGCGCTCCGGCGCATTGAGACCTTATCTCGGGCCTGCCTTCCAGCAGCCTCCCGTTCGAACGACCCTCCCGCGCTCCGGCGCATTGAGACACAACGGTATTGGTCGGAGAATTGTAGACTACATAGTCGTTCGAACGACCCTCCCGCGCTCCGGCGCATTGAGACAAGATCGCTTTGAGCAGTGCTATCAGGAATTCAATAGTTCGAACGACCCTCCCGCGCTCCGGCGCATTGAGACTCTAACACCCCAAGTCAGTGTAGACGATAGAAGCACAGTCGTTCGAACGACCCTCCCGCGCTCCGGCGCATTGAGACTCCAGTATGGTCCCAGCTCCACACGCTTGTCCTTATGTTCGAACGACCCTCCCGCGCTCCGGCGCATTGAGACTTAAAACAAAAAAGCGCACCTGACCTAAATCAGGTGTTCGAACGACCCTCCCGCGCTCCGGCGCATTGAGACAATGAGCTCGAAGGCCCACTCCTGCCTTCGAACCCCACGTTCGAACGACCCTCCCGCGCTCCGGCGCATTGAGACATTATCACCGATAACCAGATTTGCTTTGAGAGCTGTAGTTCGAACGACCCTCCCGCGCTCCGGCGCATTGAGACCCCACAGACGATTATTTTCTGCTGTGTCACTTGTATGTGTTCGAACGACCCTCCCGCGCTCCGGCGCATTGAGACACTGATAATTATTTATCGCATATTAGGCCCATCCTCAAAGTTCGAACGACCCTCCCGCGCTCCGGCGCATTGAGACCCTTATATCTCTCTACTGCCCACAGACGATTATTTTCGTTCGAACGACCCTCCCGCGCTCCGGCGCATTGAGACTTCTTGAGAAGTACATTGGTAAGAGAAATACCAACCCGTTCGAACGACCCTCCCGCGCTCCGGCGCATTGAGACCTGTTAGGATGCCTTGTTACCACAAGACATCTGACGTTCGAACGACCCTCCCGCGCTCCGGCGCATTGAGACGTGATCACTTGCTGGGGTGTTACACCCATAAGGTGACACGTTCGAACGACCCTCCCGCGCTCCGGCGCATTGAGACCAGGACATTGAATGTGTGAGAATTGTCCTACCGCTAAAAGGTTCGAACGACCCTCCCGCGCTCCGGCGCATTGAGACAATAGTGTCGTTCAACAACACCTATTGGTGTCTGATGTTCGAACGACCCTCCCGCGCTCCGGCGCATTGAGACCTGTCTGAGAGAGTCCCTCTTCCATCATTTTATCCAGTTCGAACGACCCTCCCGCGCTCCGGCGCATTGAGACCTCAGCACACCCTGTAGAACAGTGTACCAAACTTTGTGTTCGAACGACCCTCCCGCGCTCCGGCGCATTGAGACCTGAAAATTGACCTTCATAGGTCACTAGAATGTCTCCAGTTCGAACGACCCTCCCGCGCTCCGGCGCATTGAGACTATGGTGTTTGGGCACCGGAAGTATATAGACCGTCGCTGTTCGAACGACCCTCCCGCGCTCCGGCGCATTGAGACACGTCTATAGACGCTCTACCCTGTCAGAGTAGTATTCAGTTCGAACGACCCTCCCGCGCTCCGGCGCATTGAGACGGGTCGATGGCGTAGACTAAAGTTCTTGCTATGTAGTTCGAACGACCCTCCCGCGCTCCGGCGCATTGAGACCACCACCACCTCCGCAGAGGTGGCGATGTCAAATAGTTCGAACGACCCTCCCGCGCTCCGGCGCATTGAGACCTGACAGGTAAAGAAATGTCGAAAAAAATTGATAAGTTCGAACGACCCTCCCGCGCTCCGGCGCATTGAGACAAGGAAAGCCACGCAAGGTGGCAAAGACTCCACAGCGTTCGAACGACCCTCCCGCGCTCCGGCGCATTGAGACTCGGTTGGTGGGTCTCCAACCCATACAACTCGGCTCCCGTTCGAACGACCCTCCCGCGCTCCGGCGCATTGAGACTTTTTCATAATGACCCGTCCTTCTGCGGGTTGCTGCCTTGTTCGAACGACCCTCCCGCGCTCCGGCGCATTGAGACTATCCCTCGCTTCGAGGGAATAGAGGATTTTCAGAGGTTCGAACGACCCTCCCGCGCTCCGGCGCATTGAGACCCTTTCTTATCAACTTGGTAGCAATATATTAATAAGTGTTCGAACGACCCTCCCGCGCTCCGGCGCATTGAGACACCGACCTTTGCGTACCCCTCCGTCACATTGGCTTGGTTCGAACGACCCTCCCGCGCTCCGGCGCATTGAGACATGGTTTTGGCGGCCCAGTTTATGGCCTCAGCCAGAAGTTCGAACGACCCTCCCGCGCTCCGGCGCATTGAGACCTTTCACGTGACCATACCAGTTTTGTATTCTCTTAACTGTTCGAACGACCCTCCCGCGCTCCGGCGCATTGAGACAATACTA
>Ga0209510_1002280_pt1 | contig 19938 bp, 10 predicted proteins | sample BiotimSIPDNA_FD_185749 | JGI IMG/M metagenome (GOLD analysis project Ga0209510, IMG submission 185749) | Anaerobic biogas reactor microbial communites from Washington, USA - Biogas_R1 time_0 SIP DNA (SPAdes) (version 2) | ecosystem: Engineered > Bioreactor > Anaerobic > Unclassified | place... | reverse complement strand
ACCCCACCCCCCCTATGGTATATACCCACCCTCACCGTCCGTCAGTATTCTCGATAATTCTCCTATTGCTAAAAAGAAAAAAGTGTTATATAATATAGGGGGGAGGCGATTGCAGATGAATGGAGTATCACATTTAAAACTAACACAAAACCTAAAAGTCGCAACAATTATGAAGGCTACTGGAAGAACTGACAGTGAGATTGCTACGTATTGCGGAATAACTACAAAAGAATTCTTGGAAATAATAGAAAGCGACGCATATCTAAAAGAGATATTTGAAAACGCAAGTTCTAAGGTTGCCACAGAAATAGAGCAAAAGTTTTTAGAAAACGTAATGAGTAAACTTGACGCGGGGGACACTACTGACGCGAAGTTTTTCTTAGAAAGAACGACACAAAAATACTCAAGGAAAGACAATATCGCTGTAAGTGGTGAACTATCTATTGACGAAGTGATCCGTAATCATGGCGAGAACAAATAATCCGTTGACGGGGGTTGACTATAAGAATACGTTATTCAATCCTAGATGGTTTATTGAAAACATGCTATATATAGTCGATAAGAAGAACAAGCTCGTGAAGTTTAAACTAAATCAAGAACAAAGCAAGATGTTAGAACATATTGAATTTTGCTTGGACAATGATTTACCGATAAGAATGATTGTCCTAAAAGCAAGACAGATTGGCTCAACAACTTTTTTTAGTGCTCTTGGCTTCTGGCTAGCAAGCATGAACAGAAACATGACATACGGGATTGTTGCTCATAGACTGGATAGTGCGGGAAGTATTTTCCAGAAATGTAAGATATTCTATAACAACTTACCGAAAGCGTTGCAACCATCGACAACGCAAATGTCAAGCGAAGGGATTACGTTTGACAAAAAGGACGGGACGGGGATTGGTAGTAAGATACAATTTGCAACGGTCAATGAAGGGGTATTTCGTGGACAAACGTTGTCATATCTTCACTTAACTGAGTGTGCGTTCTGGGAAGGAAATATACAAGCCATAGAAAACTCACTTGCTCCAACGGTAAGTGTTAACCCAAGGACGGTTATTGTAAGAGAATCTACGGCGAACGGATATAATTTCTTCAAAGACGACTGGGACAGAGCCGTTCAAGGGAAGAGTGAATTTACACCATTTTTCTTTGGTTGGCAGGATCACGACGAATATAAAATGCGTGTTCCGATGGGGTTTAAATTAACTGAAGAAGAAGAGGAACTGAAGAAGAAGTTTAAAATAAGTGATGAACAAATAATGTGGCGAAGATACCAAATAGATAATAACTATGGTGGTAACCCGACGTGGTTTGCTCAAGAAAATCCAATGACTCCGCAAGAAGCGTTCGTTGCTTCAGGCACGGGGGTGTTTGATAGCAAGACTATTCAAGCAGGGTATGAAGCCGTGAAAAAACCGATCAAAAAGGTTGCACTTACAAGTTATCCTACTTTTGAAAAGTTGCTTGTATGGGAAGAACCAAAAACGGAAACCAAAAAAATATATCAACAAAAGGCTGAATGGAACAAAGACATTCAAGACTATGAACTTGTTGATACAGATATATTGCTAGAAGAAAGGGACTATAAAACTCCTTATACACTAGGTATTGATACATCGGGGATGGGGGCGGATAAGAACCAAATAGTCGTTGTAGATAATGTCACAAAGAAAATGGTGGCAAGGTATGGCATAAAAAATTTATCAGAAAGATTTCTTGCAAAGATTGCGGTTGAGATAGCAAAAATGTATAATAATGCTATGATTGCTCCAGAAGTAAACTTCTCACATGCTATTTGTGACTTCATTATGGAAGACGAAGGTTATAAAAATGTTTATATCACCGAAAGTCTAACCAGAAAAGATAGAGTGGTCACTGGTGGTATTGAATATGGTTTCAAAACCACTGGATTAACCAAAGCGCCTATTATATCGGCTATTCGTGCATTACTCACAGAAAATCCTGAACTTGTGCCAGATGAAGAATTCTGGTATGAAGCAGAATACTATATCATGGAAGATAGTGCAAGAAATATTATGAATGCTTCTCAAGGTCATCACGACGATATTATTATGGCGTATGCTATTGCCGTGCATGTAAGTAATAGTTTCCAAAGTCAACAACAAATTATACAGGTTAAAAAACAAGATACTGGGGGGGGTAACTTCTTGGTAGATTTGGTCAATCAAAAAAGCCGTAAAGGTGTGAAATTAAAAAAAGGAGTGTATCGGAATAATGCTTAAAAAAATCAAAGATTATTTCAGACGACTAAAGGTTGCTGAAGAAAAAATCAAAATGCAAGAAGAAAGGATTGTGTTGCTTGAAAAGTTTGTTCAAACAGCAAGAGATATTCAAGAAAGAAAAAACCTAGGCGTTGATGCTAAAAAGAAATGGTTAAACAGTTATCCTGACGAAACCATAAGCACCAATAAGAAGGGAGTTTAATCATGGACAGAACACAACTAAATTATCAACAATTTGAACTTGCAAACAGTTTCAAAAGTTCCATCGGATTGCTAAAGGAAATAGAGCGAAGTGTTTTATTTGAAGGTGGCAAGCAATGGAATATGGACGAAGATATTAAAGATTTTCCTAAAATTACCTTAAATATCATTAAGCAAATAGGTAAAACAAGAAAAAGTAATATCATGCAAAACAAGTATAGTTACTTGGTAAATTCAACTAATTTTAGAAGCGTAAGAAAAATTCAGGATTTTTTGAAGTATTTATCAGAAATCACTAATTTAAGAAAAAAAGACTTAAAAGCGGTTGATGACGATTATAAAAAAGGAACTGCTATCCATTATTTTTATTGGGATGCTGAAAAACGTGGTTTCATGAAGAATTCGGGCGGTGAAATGCGCGTTGAAGTCGTGGATATCCGTAACTTTGCCGTGGCAAATCCTTATATACAAGATATTCAGGATCAAGAATGGGTAATGCTTGTTACAAGAGAACGTATCAACGCGTTGAAAGAAAAATTTCCAAACAGCGCAAAAGATATTGTTGCTGACGGACGTTCTTATACGTCTTCAACTGAAAGCAATCAAGCAAATGTTACAAACGAAGAAGACTTCGTAAATGTTTATATTAAATTCTTCCGTAATTTTGAAGGTCAAGTTTTCTTTGAAGTGACTACTCAACACGCTATGCTTAAAGAAGCAACTCCGCTAAATCCTTATTATGAAAAAGGGTTAAGCAAAGAAGAAATGCCAAATACCACAAGCGTTATGGATGAAATGGATAAGGTAGCACAAAAAGATAAACGCTCAAAACATATATGGAACTTATATCCGTTTGCAAGACTTGTTTTAAATGAACGTGACAATTGTTTTTATGGTTATCCAATTACTATGGAATACATTGAATCACAAAAATCTATCAATAATCATTATTCAATCTATGATAAGGCACTTCAAGATAACGTCCTTGGTGGATTTGTTTTCCGTAAAGGTGTCATTGACGCTAACGAAATCACTGCAGAAAATGGACAAATGATTGAAGTAGATACTATGCCAAATGAACGCATTGACGGTGCGTTTGGTAGAATTCCTGTTGCCAATGTCCCACAAGACTCACTTGGATATTCACAAGGACTTGTTAGTATGGTTCGTCAAGTGGCTGGGGCAAGTAATGTTCAAATAGGTATGTCAGACTATGCAGGACAATCTGGTAAACAAACAGAAATGTTAATTAATAGAGCAAAAGAAAACTCAAGCGACAGCGCAATGTTGTTTAATGAATTTAAACGAGAACAAGCAAATATCATGTTTTTATTTGCTAAATTCTTCTATGATAATGAAGCGTTCACTTTAATTGATCATGGTATTAACGAAGATAACGTGAGATCATATATGGGCGATAATGACGGTGGCAAGTTCAACGGAACAGAATACCTTGAAGACGATGTAATGATTGATATTCAAGTAGGTTCTGCACCTTCATTTAGTGAATTCACAAACCTTGAACTTCTTGGTCTTATGGTTCAGTCTGGTCAACTTCCTTTTGAAGTATATCTATCAATGTTACCAGATGGTTATGTATCTAACCGTGAAGAGTTAAAGAAACTTGCCGAAAATAATTCAAATAAAATTATTCAACAACTACAACAAGAATTAGAACAAGCAAAGAACGTTATGCAACAAATGGCTAAAGCGTATGAGCAGACTGCAAAAGACAGAGATAATATTGATATTGTTGTTCGTGAGAACGCAAATCTCAAGTCTATGTTGGCAGAACAAACTGCACAGGCAATTAAGTCAGTTGCTGATATGTCGCAGAAAAATCAAGAGATGATGATGGAAATGCAAAACGTGTTAAAAGCATTTGGTCGCCAGCAAAAAAATAAGAAAAACTAAATAAGGTGTTGACTTATCTTATTTTATGGGTTATACTATATACACAGTCGGGCTATTAGCGTTAGATAGCGTCGGTTCTCTAGACCGTTAGAAGAGAGGAGATTATCAAATGAATGATAACGAAAAAGATTTACAAGTCGAAACTGTTGATGAAGATCAAGATTTCTTTAAAGACGTATTAGACGATCCAGAATTGGATGAAGAAGAAAAACTGGATGCTGAAGGTGAAGAAACTGACCAGCAAAAAAAAGACCGTCCACAAAAAAATATCGATGCGGAAGCGAAACGCAAACGCCTCGAAGCAGAAGCAAAGGCTCAAAAGGCTCTTGAAGAAAAGAAAGCCCAAGAAGAAGCGGAAGCACAAAAACAAAAAGAAGCCGAAGATAAACAAAGGGAAGCAAAGGAAAAACAACTAAATTCACTTGGAAAACAATTGGATGAATTTAAAAAAGAATTTCCTGATGTTGAATTAAAAGAACTTGATAAAGACAAGGCTTTTAAACTGTATATCGATGGCAAGTTACTTGGTAAAAAGCATTTCACAGATCTTTATAAGGAATATCTTGAAGTGCGCTCTGAATTAAGTGGTAAATCGAAAGAAGAAGTGGAAAGAAATTATAGGAAAAAGGCTGAATCGTCAAGTGGTTCGTCAATTCCTAAATCTGAAACCAATCCTAACGACGTTTACTCTGAAGAAGAATATAACCAAATTATTGAAAAACTTCCTTATATGTCAGATGATGAGGTCAGAAAAATCATGCCGAAATTTGACAAAAGCACAAAGTATTACCAAAAATAAAAAATTAAAAGGAGAACTGAACTATGAACACAACCAACGCAAAATTAGTAAAGTTGTCCCAAATGGTATATCAAGAATGGTATCGTAAAACTGTTTTAGTCCAATCTTGTGATAATGCCTTTGATGGAGAACTTAACTTAAAAACTCGTGAAATTGACATTCCAGTTTATCATGACTTGTCAGTTCACACAACTTCTTTGAAAGAAAGAGAAGTTAAACCTGCAAACCTAGAATTTATTCGCGCGTCAACAAAACGTGTGACTATTGACAAAGGTAGATATTCCCACTGGGGAACTACAACAATTTCAAAACTTGTTGATGATTTGTCAAAAGCAGATTCAGAAGCAAGAAAGAAATTAACAAACAAATGGGCTATTGAAGCCGAAAAAGAACTTGCTATTTGGGTAGCACAATTGCCAGCCAAACAACAAATTGACTTGATCACATTATTTTCAGCCAACAGCGGTGACGGTATCCTTGATAAAGACAATATTTTTCAAGCACTTGATATTCTTAAAGCACATGCTGAAGATAAAAATATGTCACCTGATGACTTTACTTTATTCGTTTCAAGTAGATTCGAACAACTTCTTCGTGATGCTAAAATCTTACTAGGTAGCAACTTAACTGCTGACGATGCCTTCACGAAAGGTTATGTCGGTGTTGCAGATGGCGTTACTATCCGTAAGCATGAAGTTAAAGAGATTACAACTAGAAATGCAACTACAAAACTCGTAGAAGCAGAATGGGGTATTTGGAAGACAAAAGATGGTATCCAATATGTCATTCCTTATAAGAATACTATTTCTTATGAAGTTTCACCTGATAAAATCTTATTAGGTGGAACGGCTTACCAAAGTGTTGAATATTACGATTTCTTCAACATTTATCCATCAAGATTATTCAAAGTTAAAATTAGATATGCTGGCTCAAGTAATCCGCCAACATCGTTTTAACTAGAGAAAGGAAAAGGTGAATAATAATGGCTTACGCAATTAAAAATATTGATTTAAATATCAAACGTCCAGGAGTTGACGGTAGACCAATCGTGTTTACTAGTGTTGCTACATCTGGAGATCATCTTCGTATTCCTCGCAGATATCCTTTCGCGGATATCGTGGATTATGCGACGTTGAAATCTGAAGGTTTCTTCCGTCATGCAACAACAACTGTTTCTACTGATCTTGGGGGTTCTGCTGTTGCAGATACCGAAGGAAAATTAGGTTTTGAATTACCAAACACTGAAAAACTTATTCTCTTGTTAAAGAGAAATGGTGTCGCTACAAATGGAACAGCAAAACTTACAATTACGATTGAAGGTTCTATTGAATATGGTATCGACGATAAAATAATCGAATTTGCTGCAGATTCGGATTTCAAATCAGGAACTGAAATTCGAGAAATCGATTTATATGATTTTGGTCTTTATATCACTGGTATTGCTGGTGAACAAGGCTTAATGATTAAAGTCGAAACCGAGGATACAATCTCAACTGTTTCACTTGCACTTATTGCAAGAATGGGATAAAAGATTATCAAAATTAAGGTGTTTTCAAAAAAACACCTTTTTTTTTATTTATTTTTGTGATATAATATAAGAGAGGTGAAAGAATGGGAAATAAATATCATAAAAATCAACTTTTAAGAGTTGAAATAAAGTCTAAAGCAATATTCAAAGAAGGGAAAAAAGGTTTCGTCACATACTTCAGGGGAGGAACCGACGAGATGATTATCCACGATTTGAAACAATTATATCCGCAATTTATGAACCCAGATGATCACCCTGTCGTGAATATTACACCTATTAAAAAGACGGAGTATAATTTTGATAGAAACACAAAGCGTATCAATGAAAAACAACAACTTGTCAATACTCGCGCAAATGTTATGAAAGCGGAGGATTATGAAGATGAAACTTTGGCAAATTAAAGCAATGTCATTACGTATTATGTTTACAGACACCAACATTCAATTTAGTGAAGAAGAATTTAGTTCTGGCGTTTTATTAGCGAACAATAATACTAGAGAAAAACTTGTCCGTATGGATGATAGTATTAGACGTGCAATTGATAGATATTATGAAATTGTCGGTGAGGCGCGATCGTTTGATACTTTTTCATTAGATGAAACTGGGCAATTTATTGATTTTGCTGATAACCTTGATTTTGGTTATCCTGAACGCGTAGACGTAAAAATCTATGATTCTTATAATGACGTAAAAACTTTACGCTTAACTAAAACGCAAGTAGATTATGTTTATGACAGCATTACAAAAAGAATTTATTTTGAATACGAAGACTATTCTGGTTATGGCGAAAATGTTGCTTTTGTTGTTTGGTATAAACGCGCGAAGTTAAACATTCCTGAAGGCGTTGACCAAATGACGTATGACTTAAATGATATCTTTATCCCCGAAGAAGTCCAACGCATGATACCATATTTTGTGAAAGGTGAACTTTACGAAGAAGATGAACCTGCGATGGCACAAACAGCGTATGCAACGTATATTAGTTTTTTAAGAGGATTAAAACGACCATTTAATAAGGTTCAAACGAAAGTAAGAAGATCACAAATATTTAATAAAGATAATTAGGGAGTAGTATAATGGCAAATAAAGAAAGAAAAGTTTTTTCTATTAACAACTTCAGAGGATTAGATAAAGAAAACAAGTTATTAAAAGTAGCTGATTTTCGTGCGTCTGATGGAAAAAACTTTATTATTGATAGTGAAACATTAAAGACAAGACCAGCAATTACACATAAAGATACACTTCCTTTTGATATTGAAGCGGATGATAGACTCGTTGCATCTTATAAATTTAGAGAAGTAGAAATATTTATAACGAAGTTCCATATATACATATATGATGGCAACACGGTTATCAATGAAAAACATTCAAATGTTTTAAAACAAGCAATAAGTTCATTGAATTTTGAAGGTAAAGAACCTTTATTTCGTGAAGAAAAAGACTGTTTGTTCATTTTTAACGTGGGCGACATATATGTTTTTTCTATATTAAGAAATTCAAACGGCAATATATATAAATATGTTTTGTATCCTCTTTCAGCAACACCATTAACAAATCCATTCCTTGCGAATGATTACTATTATGATAAATTTGAAGATTTACCGAAACCATATGAACCAACTATTTTCATTGGTGACAACAGATATGAAGATATAAACCTTTTATCAAAGGTTACAAAGTATAAACTTTTCGCTTCCAATCGTGATGCAAAAGACGGTAAAACTACATACATATTACCAACAGTATATGAGGAAGAAAAACATTTTGATTATAGTTTTGATATTTCGTTTTATCAAAACAAGTTTGCCGAACACGGTATTTATCCTATTTTCTTGGGTAGAGAAGGCGAAGATATAGTTGACGTTGAAAGCGATTATGGCGAAACATTAAACGAAGATGGAATTGAAATCGAAGACATTTTCTTTCCAAAAGAAGATTTCGTCTTTACTGTTGATCCAGAAAATATTACAACGCTAGCAAATCCAACAAAGGTTTCTGATATTGTTGGCGTTACAAAAGAGTGGTTCTTTAAAGCCAAAGTAAGAGAAGATAACAAACAAGTTTTTACATATATTTTAGATTATATAAACATTGACCAATCGTTAGCAGAACCATTGATTGACGGAAATAAAACATTAAAATTTAGTTTACCAATTAAATATAACGCAGTATATAAAGATAGTAGTAAAGACAACACCGTTGTTGCAAGAAAAGTAGAAGAAATGAATGTTGATATTTATGTTCAATTAAAGTTTTATGCCGTTGACCAAACATTATTTACAAACAAAACAGTTTATTCTTCACCAAAGGTGACTGAATATGATTTGGATAATCCATACTATCCTGATTATCCAGAAGTAGAAGGAACATTTACGGAAATTGAACTTTCACCAATTCTTTCGCCAAGTTTAACAAAGGAAACTTTTGAAAATGTAGCAAGCAGTTATTTAAGAAAGCATAAAGGAGAATATGATGACGAAGAAAAGTTGAAGATTAAAGGAAGACTTTTTAACGGTTCAAGTAAAGTTCAAAAAAAAGGGGTTACTGTAAATGGTAAAGAATCATGGATTTATTGTGACATAGCAACTATAACAAATAAAAAAGTTCGTGTATCACCAGTTGATCCTGTTAAAGAATACGATCTAGATAAAGATTTTCCAGACTATCCTTATGTCGTTGGAAAATTTACTGAAAGAGATTTATTCGAAGAACCAGAACAATTAGTAAACTTTAGTCAAGAAGATTTTGAGTCTTTATGTGAAGACTATATTCTGGAGCATGAAAGCGATTTTGAAAACGGTGAAAAAGTAAAACTTCGCGCTCAATTCAAAGATTATTACGAAGATGAAACAGAAGAAAGCATTGTTCCCGAAGACTATACGCTTTGGAAATACGCAACACTTCCTAAAATAGTTAAAAATACTGAATGTGTATCAAGTAAAAAAAATGTATTACCAAACAACCCAGACTATCCTGAGTATCCAACCGAAGGTTCGACAGGTTACGTTATTGATTTACCAAAAAAATTACAAATAGGATATACGGAAAATCATTTTGTTGCTGATTGTCAAGCATATATCGATGAAAATCCAGAGAAATTCACTGACGGACAACTGGTTAAGTTCCGTGGTAGATATTATGAACCGTCAACGATGGAAACAGAGGAAGTGGTAAATGCTGAAGCAAGTAGTAACTGGATATTTAAAGAACATAATGAACTTTTAAATAGAGGCTCTCATGGTGTAAAAGTTGATAAGGTTGATCCTTCAGATGCGTTCCCTGCTTATCCAAATGTTTCAACTTCAGGAAGAACAGTTGTTGACCTAGGTTTAACCGAAATTTCAAATTTTACAGATGCAAATGTGACTAATGAAGTTATTAAAGAAGTTAATAATTATTTTGATAATAATTTTGACGATTTTAGTGATAATGAATTGCTTTATTTTAAGAAAAGACTTTATCAACGTTATCCTTGGTCAACAACAAATCTGGCAACCGTTAATCCTTATTACAATGAATGGGAAATATCAGAAGAAGACCATAGTATCACTTGGGGTGATATAGACTCTATCGTTGACTATCCTTATTATCCATATTCCTATGACGAAGAAGTATATGTCGGATTATTATCACAAATTGGACAATACTTTAGATATGATTCAACCTATTTACACAATGATATTAAAAATACAATTTTACCAAATATTCCTAATTTTCAAGGTTCATCTGGTAACGGTGTTGCGTATGTTAAACTTCAAACGCGCTGGGATGATGGGGGATTATATTATAAAGGCGTTGCACTTGCCGTTCCATTTACATGGACAAAAGGCGTTGACGAAGGCTATGTTGAAACAAGAGGAAGTTATGTTGTAACTGCCGAAGTTCAAAAGGGTATTTATGATAAAAAAATTACACTTGGTCAAATCGCGACTTTTCCAACAGCACCAAGCATTGCCAATCCAAATGGATATCCTGTGATTGATTTAGGTATATCTCATACAGTTGTAGGAACAAGTGTTAATTTTTCTTCACCAGCAATTAAAAACGCTATTGAAGCGGGTATATCATCTAAATTAAACGAACTTACCGCAGACTCGGGACATGTATATGCCATTACAAGGGTTCAACTTGATCACACAAGCGGTAGTGCTTATGATAAAGGGTGGACGTTTGCTGTTTTAGTTGATTATACTAAACAAGGGACTGTTGATTCTGAGTTAAGACAAAGTATGATTTCACTTGTTGAAATTCAAAGAAACATTTATGGTAAAGAAGATATTACATTAAATGCGCCAGAAACATTTCCAGCATATCCAACGTTCTCAAACCCGAATGGATATCAAGATTTAGATTATGGTATTATACATACCGCCGATGTTGAACCCGTTGATTTCTCAAGTGCAACATTGCTTTCAAATTTAGAAAATGCTATATCCACAAATATAACAGACATCACAGCGAATTCAGGATATATATTTGCCAAGTTTAAAGTTCAAACTTCTTATAACGGCGGAGCGAACGTTAAAGGATATAGTATTGTTGCAAAGGTTCAATTTGAAAAATATAGTAACTCGCCTTATGAAAACAGACAAAGCATGATTATGACTTTAGATATTGACCGTGTGATTCATATAAAAGAAATCGATATCGGCGATCCTTCAACTTATCCATTATATCCAACGTTTGATAATCCAAATGGATATGAAGTATATGACTTTGGTATTGTTTACACAGGAACATCTTCAACTATTGACTTTAATTCGGTTGACTTATTACGTGCTATTGAAAGCGAAATCTTTAAAAACATTGATACTTTTGATAACAATAGTGGCAATGCTTTTGCCAAAATCAAAGTTCAAAACTCATATAATGATGGCACAAAACCAATAAATACTGGCGCAAGTTTAGTAGTGGGCTTCTATTACCAAAAAGATGTAAGCACACCTTATGAAGATAGACAAAGTTTTGTTATGACTACAGTTGTAGATAAAACACAACAAATGGCTAAAGAAGGAGTTTATGAATATACTTTCGATGATAAAGAAAAAGCCTTTGTTGTTAAGGTTCGTGATTACTTCTTTGATTATAATGATGAACCAAGCATTGAGGTTAAAATAACATTCAATAAAAACCCAGATTACAAAATGATTTCTGATTGTAAATTTGGGACAACGTTTGGCAGTGAAAACAGATTATTCCTAGCAGGAAATCCAAACTATCCAAACATTGATAGATTTAATGTATCAAACGACTTACTAGGTGACAATATTAGAAACCAAAGTTATGAACTTACATATTTTCCTTCAAAGAATTATAGGGTTATTGGCGGTAGGGGAGCAATCAATGGATACGTTGTTGCAACAGATAGTCATTTATATGTAACCAAAGAAAATTATCCAAATGACGAAAAACTATTTATTAGAGAAAGAATTCTTGATGAAAACGGCGTTGTTGGATATCACGAATATAAAACCAGTGTTAAAAAGTCACCACTTAATAATAAATGTATTGTGCGTTTCTATAATGATATCTTAATTCTTTCTGAAGATGGATTACACGCCATTGAAATATCAAGCAATGTATTAACAGATGAAAGACTTATTAAACCAAGAGATGGATTTATTAAACGTGACCTAGTCAATGCTATTAAGAATTATGATCATTCAAAAATATTTATGGTTGAAAACGACGTTTACTTATATATCTTCATAGGTGATGATATATATGTTGCTGATAGTAGATATTTAGCAAAAAACGAAGATGGTGAAGTTGGAAACTTTAGTTATGAAATAGTGAAGTGGAAAGCACCTACAACTTACTTGAATGCAAAGATTGAAGAACAAAATTTAGAACTTATCCAACACGACGGTAAAGCGTTGTATCATCTTGAAAATGGGAAAGATTACGATGATTTAGTTGTAAGACACAACAACTTTTTAAAATTATATCCCGTTCAAGGTATGGATAAAAATGCGTTCATATTACGTGAAGATCACATGTATATTAAAGACAATCCACAAGATTATGTATTCAAATTAAAACAAGGATTTAAAGTAATAGGTGTTGAAGGTCTTGATTATCATATCGACAATGGTATGGTAGTTGTAGATAATAGTTTTGCATTTAGAAACGTTTCTGATGGTCAAAACGTCTATTTTAAAGTAAATGAAGAAGATGACGGTGAAAACGACTTTGTTTCTATTGAAGTTTCAGGTTATAATGAAGATGGTTTTGGATTTCCTTACAACACGCAACTTGATTTAGATTTAAGTAAAATATATATGAATATCGCTAAATTACCGTTAAAAGTATCATTGATCTTTGAATTTGACAATACCACTTATTTTAGACTTACACCATTTACGCCAAGCGAAGTTCCATTCATAAAACAAGAAAACATGGAAACAACCGAAAATTATCTCGAACGATTGGACACATATTTGGTAGATAACCAAGATTACATTTTTAGAACGGACGGACTTCAAGATTGTTATATCAACAAGCCATCACTTATTCAAACAAGGTGGGTAAGTGGCATGACGGATTTAAATAATAATTTGATGGAAAAGACGATGTTTAGGGTAAACATTTATGCAACAAGACCAAGCGAGGGTGGTTCGCTTGTGTTTGGATATAAGACAATGGGAAAAGCCGAATATCTTATGAAAGATATTGATGTTGCTAATCAAAGCAGTCTAGAAGCGTTGAATTTTAATCACTTTGGCTTCAGCTCGTTTAGTGAAATGGGTTCTTCGTCACCGATAAAAGAAAACAACTTCTTATATATTCAATTTCAAATAGTCGGAACTGGACAAATAGAATTAAACGCAATTGAAATTATCTACAAATTAAACAGACGATTAAAATCCATAGGTTAAAGGAGAAAAAAATGGCGAAAGATTTAAGAAATATTCTATTATCTGAAATAGAAGAAAACAAAATTAAAGAAAAAACACCTGATAAACTTCCATTAAATCCGACGGCGGCAGGGTGGTCTGGTCAAGAAGTTAGACGTTTTCTTGCGAAATCATTGATTGACAATGAAGGTAGTTTCCTTTCTGAATTTAAAAAGAAAATGGTTGAAATTAAAACACATTTTGAAGATGCATTTGATAACATTGAAACCCTTGAAACAAAAGAAAACGAATTAAAAGATAGAGTAGAATTTCTTGAAACAGAAGGTCATACATATGTTGATGAACAGATAACAGAAAGACAGGCAATCGTTAAAGTTAATCAAGAATCTTTAGATGAAGTGGACTTAGTTTATTTCATGCAAACATTGGAAGATGGCATGTATAGAATTAAGACGGACTTATGGGGACACGAGTTCTTATTCGTTTCAGATATGAATTTACCAGTCGATCCAGATGTAGAAGAACCAGTTCTAGAATTAAAAAAAGAATATGCTAGATACACGTCAAATGGAACTAGTTATAGATACGATTTTGACTTAAATGACTGGGTATTATCTGCGGGTGGTGGCGGTGGAGCTGGTGGTGTTGGTGGTGTTACAACTATTCAATTAACTCCAGTTCCATTAAACTCCCCATTGAATTTTTCACATGCACTGGGAACAGATTTATCAGTAACAGTTAACTTTACACATAGTGAGTTACAATTCGCAACATTAAGAATTTTAAGAGGAACATCAGAAGTAGAAACTCGCGGTGTGAATTTAGGCGAAAATGTTATTGACTTAACACCACACATTAGAGCGGGATCAAACTCAATCACATTAAGAGTAACAGATGGTGAAAGAAGTAGAAGTATTTCTTATAATATCACTGGTGTTACAATTGATTTGACCTCAACGTTTAACGACGCTCTTATTTATGGTTCATCTATAGATATTCCATTCAGAGTTCAAACAGAAGCTAAAAGAAAAGTATATTTCACAATTGATGGAGTAACAGAAACAATAACAAATGCTCAATTAAACAACATTAAATCTTTAACAGGTTTAACTCACGGCGTTAAAGAAGTTGAAATTCAAGCAGCAGCTATAATCGGTGAATCAGAAGTTTTATCAAATAAATTAAGATTTAATCTTATAGTGTCAACTCAGGACGCACCAACTTTAATTTCAAGTAAATTTGACATAACAGAAGCAACAAGGGGCTCGTTGATTTCAATAGATTATATTATATACAACCCAGTTCTAGAATTTAATGAAACAATTCTAAAAGTTGATGGAGTAACAGTTGGGACATTGACGGCGAACAGACAAAGACAATTCTGGAATGTTAAAAATCTAAATGTAGGTTTGAGAACTTTAAGAATTGAATCAGCTGGTGTTTATAAAGAATTTGAAATCAATATTCTTCCATTAGATATGGAGTTTGAAAACATTGAAGATGGTTTCCTTAAATTATATTTAACATCTGCAGGAAAGAGTAATAATGATGTTGGAAGGTTAACTTGGGAAAACTCATTTGGTAGTCCTTTAACAACTAACTTATCAAACTTTAACTTTGCTTCTAACGGTTGGATTGATGATGGCTTGGTATTCAACGGTAACGCAACAATATCAATTCCATTCAAGCCTTTCCAAAACGTAGTCCCGCAAGTAGGTAAAACTATTGAATTAGAATTTGAAACCACTGAAGGTTTATCAGATGAATTTATCAGATGTATGCACAACAACCGTGGTTTCATTGTTTATAAAGATAGAGCAATATTAAGAAGTTCTAACACGCAAGTAGAAGTTTTCTTCAAAGAAAATGAAAAGATAAAAGTATCGTTCGTTATCAATCCAGTCGCAGGTTATACTTTAACTTATGTAAATGGGGTTATGACAGGTATTGACAGAATGAATACTCAAACAAGTTTCCAACAATCAACAGCACAAAATATCATTGTTAATGATAAAGCAGTGGATGGAAAATTATATAATGTAAGAGTATATGATAGAGCATTAGAACATCAAGAAATTTTACAAAATTATTTATATGATATGGTTTCATTAGAAGATAAGGTTGCGGAATATAATTTTAGTGATATTTTCAACCAAAGTGGAACTGTAGATTTTGAAAAGGTTAAACAAAGAATACCTGTTATGACAATCAGAACATATGAGGCTGATGAGTTTGGGAATAGATTACCTCAAACAGATAACTTTAGACCTTATGTAAGTGTATACTATGAGCATCACACTAACCCTGATAAAAATTTCAGTTTACCTAATGTTAGAATTAGAACACAAGGTGCCTCAACTTTACAATATCCAGTTAAAAACTTTAGACTATATCAAGGTGATTTAGATTTAAACCCAATCACATTAAATGACGAAATGCACCCTGCAATTAGAATCAACTTAAAAGCGGATTATATGGAATCATCAATGTCTACTGATCCAGTATTAACGCAATTATTTAATCAAATGTATAATAAGCCAATCCCTCCAAAAACAATTGATGGATTAAGTAGAACTACAATTTGGAGTGAAGGTGCAATTGCATTATTCCACGACGATGGTCAAAATGTTAGATTTGAAGGTATCTATAACCTCAATGGTGATAAAGGTGATAATAGACAATGGGGGTTCTATCCCGAACTTCCATATCCAGAAGATGATATGCGCAGATTTGAAATTCTATTCAACGCTGCAAATCACGCTGTTGCATTTGTTAGAAATCCAGAGTTAACAGATGGCGAATTCTTAAAACAACTTGTTGAAGGTTTTGAAATAAGATATCCTGACGTATACGATGATGCAGAAGATGCTGCCGAAGCCAATGATTTTGAAACTTTAGAAGCAATGTATGGCAAATTAAGAGAGTTCATCGAATTCATTAGTGATGCTGATTTAGATACAGTTGAAGGAAGACAAGCATTTAGAACAGAATTTGAACAAAGAGCAGAAGTAGAATATTTCATTAAATTTCTTCTATCAATCTTTATATTCGGATTAGTTGACAACTTTGGTAAAGACTTACTTTTACATACTTGGGGTAATGAAGACGGACCGTATCCAAAATGGTATGTTGTATTATACGACTTAGACTCTGGTGTTGGTATTGATAACCAAGCGTTCATGACAGATTCAGAAGGAAATCTTATATTCGATTATAATATCGAAATGGAAGATGAGCACGTATTCGCACAAGCATCATCTAAATTATGGGATGCTATAGTTGCATGTTATCCAGATGAATTAAAATCAACTTATGCAGAATTAAGAGGGTCACTTTATACTTGGGAAAATATATGGAAGAGTTTTTATACAGACCATATATCTAAAATTAGTAAAGGTATGTATAATGCTAATGCTATTGCTAAATACATCGAAACTTCGGGTTCAGAGGCTTGGTTGTGGATGTTAAATGGTGACAGAGTAAATCAAATGAGTCGTTGGATTAGAAATCGTTTGGCTTATTTAGATAGCAAATATGATTATAATACTGATGAAAAGAAAATCACTGCTCGTTTCGATATTGACAACACAGACGATTTCAATGTTCAAGTTAAAACTTCAGTTCACCAATGGGTATCCGCAGAATTAGGACACTCGACTGCAGGTATAATGAAGACAAGAACTTTACTTGGTGAAGTAGCAACATTAAATCACTCTTATGCAAGCGGAACAGAATTACCATTCGTTGAGTTTAGTTTATTAAACGGACAATATATAACTGAACTAGTTAATATCAAAGAGTTACCAGTAAGAACCCTTCAAGTAGAAAATGCTGAACAACTAAAAGTATTAGATTTATCCAGAGAAACTCCAAGCACTCAACTTCAATCTGTTTCATTTGGAAATAATTTAGAATTAACAGAAGTAAATTTACAAAACAATTCAGGTTTAGGAGGGCTACTTGATTTAAGCGGCGCGATTAAACTTAAAAAATTAGATTTAAGAGGAACTACAATTACATCAGTTGTCCTTCCAGTAGGTGGTGTATTAGAAGAACTTTATCTTCCAAATACAATTACAGCATTAGAAATCAGAAATCAATCCTATCTAACACAAATAGATATAGCCGAAGGAACAGAACTAGAAGTTTTAATATTTGAAAATACACCAATTGATTACAAAGATTTATTACCTTATCTATCTGAAGATGGGAAAGTTAGAATTCTAGGTATCGAAATGTCGGCTTATGGTGAAGATTATTTACGTAGTATTCAAGAAGATTTAATTGGTATTGGTGGTATAGATTCAAATGGAAACTATATAGATAAGCCATTTATGCAAGGTATCATTAAGATTCAGTCTAGTATTACTATAGACCAAGACTTGCTAAACTGGTTTGCATTTAATTTAGCAGACTTAAAAGTTGAGGTCAATGTTCTTTCAAATGGATTGCAATTCACTGAATATGAAGATTATTTTGCTTTAACAGGATATACTCAAAACACAACAGGTTTTATTGCTATTCCAACAGATATAAACACAGATTTAACTCCTATAAATAATATCATATATGGTATTGATGGGTGGAAGCCAGTAACTAAAATAGCTGACAGTGTTTTTACAAATAAAACATTTACAAGTATTCAACTGCCAAATAAATTAGAAGAAATTGGTGCAAGTGTATTTCAAGGTGCTGACCAATTCGTTGAAATAATCATACCTGAAACAGTCACTACAATTGGTGCTAATGTTTTTCAAGAGAATAATGATAACTTAATCATTTTAACTACACAAGATGAAAAACCAACGGGATGGAATGTAGATTGGAATTCAGGAAACTCAACAGTTATTTGGGGAATTAGAGAAACACCAACAGTATTTACATTTAATGTTAAAGGTGGAGATGCAATCGGTTCTATAGCAGCAAAATATTTAACATCATTACCAACACCATTAAAATTCGGTGCAAACAGCTCAGGTTGGTTATTTAAAGGTCAACCAGTTTCATTCCCAATAGTGCCACTAAAAACAGACCCACAAATACTAGAAATAGAAGTAGACGAATGGATTCCGTGGGTTTATGAAGCGAGGTTTATTTTACCAGACGAAACAGTTTATGAAACTCTCTATATCACATATGGGGATGCTTTAGGTTCTGAATTTATTTTAATAGATAAGGGTGGGTCAAATGAACCAACCTACGGTTCTGAAATATTTAGAGGATGGTCTACAGCATCAACAGGTGGAACTAAATTAACAAGCTCTTATGTCATAAATCAAAATGCTTTAGAAGACGGGTATATAGTTGAATTGTATGCTCAATTTTTAGATACTAGAGGTTTAATATTTACTTATAATACAACAGATGATGTATATGATGTAACTAACTTTCAATTAACTAGTACTACTGGTATTACAAATGGAAGTCTTCACTTATATATACCTGCAACATTTGATAATGGAGTAAATGGCGAAAGATATGTTAGAAATATAAATATGGGTTCAGCTTACAGTTCACATAAAAGTAGGGTAGGTTCTATAACAATAGAAGAAAACAATCTAACAAATAGAATAATGCCTAACAAATCATTTAATAGTTATACATATCTTACAGCAGTAGAAATACCATATGGTTTTACTAGTATAGGTAATGAAGCATTCCGCGATTGTACAAGATTGACAACAGTCGCTATTCCAGAAGGTGTCACCAGAATAAATGAAAGTGCATTCTATCAGTGTTCATCATTAACATCAATCACCATTCCAGAAAGTGTCACTTCCATAGGCACTAGTGCATTCTATCAGTGTTCATCATTGACATCAATCACCATTCCAGAAGGAGTTACTAGCATAGGTGCTAATGCATTCGAACGTTCATCATTGACATCAATCACCATTCCAGAAAGTGTTACTAGCATAGGTGTTAGTGCATTCTTAGATTGTTCATCATTGACATCAGTCACTTTTTTAAGAGATAATTTAACAACATCGATGTTTTCTTCGTCTAGATTCAGTGGTACTAAAGCAGTGTTCAATATAACACCTACACAAAACGCTATTAGTCTAACATCTAACAATAGAGGTGTTATGAATTTAGAACAAACAAGTTTAATTGCATATCCAAGCGCATCAGGTGATTTCGATTGGGCTTCAAATATTCCATCAAGTGTTACTAGCATAGGTGCTAATGCATTCGAACGTTCATCATTAACATCAATCACCATTCCAGAAAGTGTCACTTCCATAGGCACTAGTGCATTCTATAAATGCTCATCATTAACATCAATCACCATTCCAGAAGGAGTTACTAGCATAGAAAGTTCAACATTCGGTGGTTGTTCATCATTGACAACAGTCGCTATTCCAGAAGGTGTCACCAGAATAAATGAAAGTGCAT
>Ga0209510_1002276_pt1 | contig 19951 bp, 13 predicted proteins | sample BiotimSIPDNA_FD_185749 | JGI IMG/M metagenome (GOLD analysis project Ga0209510, IMG submission 185749) | Anaerobic biogas reactor microbial communites from Washington, USA - Biogas_R1 time_0 SIP DNA (SPAdes) (version 2) | ecosystem: Engineered > Bioreactor > Anaerobic > Unclassified | place... | reverse complement strand
ATCAAAAATGCGTAAAAAGTAGGTTCATTTTCAGCAGAATGTGCCTCTTTTTTATTCAAAAGTACGCAAGTATCTGCTAATTCTGCACCTGCTTGTAAGATATATTCCTTTATGCTCTTCAAAGTATAGCCAGAATCGCAAATATCATCAACAATTAACACTTTTAGACCACGATATTTACCAAAATTAGCATACTGAATGTCTAACTCACCAGTAGATTTTGTATTAACATAACTTGATACTTTAACGAAATCTACATTAACGTCTAATCCTTTTGTTAAATCAGAAAAGAACATATATGCGCCATTAAGTACACATATAACGTAGTCATACTTCTGATTCTTGATTAGTTTTTGTAAGTTTTCAATCTTTTTAGCAATTTGTTCTTCAGTAATTATTTTGCGCATAATTTAGCTCTATCTTCTTTAGTTAAAATTCGTTGATTTTTACTTCCTCGAAACTTCAACGTTAAATCCTTTTGTGCCTCACAAAAAGGTCCGTCGATTAGAACATCGACGTTATCAAGAATGTAATTAGTAGTACCTTGAATATATTTACGTTGTCTCATTAACAAATCTCGTTCATACACATAACCTGTATACATCCAAATTGTTTTGTTAGGACATTCTTGTTTGAATTTTTTGATGAATGCATGTAATGCTAATTGGTTTTCTTGCTCCATTGGATCACCACCTAAGATAGTCAATCCAGAGATATAAGATTTCTTACATGCTTCAATAATTTCATTTTCTTCAATTGCAGTAAAAGGTTGTCCATAATTGAAGTCCCAAGTTACTTCTGAGAAACAACCTTTGCAATGATTTCTGCAACCAGATACAAATAAGCTGACGCGAACGCCTTCGCCGTCAGCTGTATCTACAAATTTAATGTTTCCGATAATTCATAAAATCAAATATAATAATTTATAAGCAATTGAAAACTAGTAGTAAGGATCGTAGTCATCATCACGGTCATTTTCGTAATAGTACTTATATTGACCTGTCATTGTGATTTCAACGCTTGTATCAGTTACATCTTCACTATCATTATCACCATCATATTCGATTTCCAATGCTGCTTCTGTTGAACAAATATCAGGAATCAAGTCGAAAATTTCATCGTCAGTTTTACCTGCAAAAACTTCTTTTGGAATAGAAACATTCAAATTACATTTGACGTATGCAGTATAGTGATAATAATCACGTCCTTCATCAACATCTTCATCTGTAACTTCAACAACTGTACCTGTTACTGTAGCACCTGGATAGTCTTGCTGAAGAGCTTCTTGAAATACTGCTGCATCTTTTTCTACAACAAATTTTGCTTCTTTCTCAGCTTCACTCATTTCACGTTCTGTATCTGGACCTTCAGATGGATAATAGAATGAAGCATAAGTTGACGGATCTCTAAATTCGCTTTCTGAAAATAACATAACAACCTCGTTAATTTTTAATATTTATACAAAAAATCCCGCATAGCAATATGCAGGATTTTGTGAGTTAACAACGCGATAACTTATAGATGTTTAACTCGATCGTCTACTAACATGTAACATCTATGAGTATAACATACTCGTTATTGCTACCAAAATGTGAAGTATTTGTCAATGTTTCTACGATGTAATCTTTATATTTTTCAGTTTCGTCAACAACAAACAAATATTTTGAACATTTATGTTTTTCTATACACAAGTCAATCCATTCATCACAAGTTTTTTCGACTTCATCGTTATCCTTATTCCAATGTTCTTTTCCTCCGTATGGCGGACAAGTAAATAATGCAGCATGTTCGTATGTTCGCGTTTGCGCAAATATTAAATCTTCTGTTTCTACAGTAGCAATTTTGATTTGTTTGTAATTTATGATTTCTTTACTTTCTTGCACGTGTTTTTCATTTATATCGAAACCTACGTAATTTTTATCGCAATTATGACTTCCTAATAACCTACCACTAAAACCGCTGAATGGATCGATTATAGTTGTATATTCATTCAAATATTTTTTGATAAGTGAAGTTGCTAATTCTGGTTTAAATACACTAATTTTTGGCGCAAGTTTAGTCACATTAAAACCTTGTAATATATCACTTGGTTTGCAATGTCCCATATATTTTAATCGATTCAGTGCACATTTGTAAATCAATTCTTTATCATTCCACGCTTCAATTGGTGATGGTTTATTTTTTCGATGTGCTTCATATATGCTTTTATGAAAATGCTGTATCAGTCCTAAGTCACCTTTATTTTTTAAATCTGTGTTTAAATATGGAAATTCAAGGTTGTTTTTAAATAGATTTACAAAATCTTTTGTATATTTTTCATTTACATAATTTTCGTATTCGCTATAATCAGTAATGATTTTCACGTGATTTCGCAGCATGCATTGGTGTTTTGCTTCATATAATGCATTTCGTAGTGCTATATCTTCTTCTGTGTCAGTATCATAACGATATGGACAGCACATTTTACTATTAACATCTTTGTTTTCGAAAAATTGCAAACCTTTTAGTTCTACTATATCACTGCCAATTTTAAAATCTGGTCTATAATGTTTAACTTCGTTATTGAATGTAAAATCGAATGTAATATTTGGTTGATATTCAAAGTCTATGTCATGATCTTTTAACCAAATATAATATGTTAATTCGCAAGCGCTATCGAAAGTTCTATTATCAAATGTGTATTTTCTTCTCATTTTTTTAAAGCTTTCGTTTGATAATGAAGGATGTGTAACGCCATATACATTTAACATAGTAGTCTTATATTTTGCTTCTGCTTCAGCAGTATGACCTAATTTTCCATATTCAACGCGTTGTTCATGTGTAAAAGTAGAAAGAAAATTTGTAACTCCGTATTTAGTTTGCAAAGCAGTTTCGAAAATTTGTCCTCCAAATGATCCAGGATTTTTTGTATTATACGCGCGTTCACATGTATTTTCCATTTTATTGCGTAATTCTTTTGATTCTAACGTAGTTTTTGCACCATATTTTTCGAGCATTGTGGCTTGTCTTTTATCTTTACTATAAAGTGTTCCACATTTGTTCGAACAACATAATAAATACGATGAACCTCGCCAAGAAGTAGGTTTTCCACACACTGCGCATACACCTTCATTTTTCGTTTTAATGAATTTATCGTAATGCTCTTTAAATGTAGTATGATGTGTAAATTTTAAATGGTATGCTAAGCCATTATTTCTTGTAAATGTTTTGTTACATAGATAACATTTATATGTTAATTGCATATTCTAATCTCCATTTATTTAAAGACCAATTCCCGTTGGTCTATTTTATTTATGAAGCCTGTCACTCTGCTAAAGCAGAGGACTTTCCAGCGTGGCAAGTGGTAGAACCACTTGCTATGACTGATTCCTGCTCAAGAGAACTAATGTTCTCAGTATCAACAGGCTTTGACGATTTATCGTCTCCCGACCTTCCATCGGTATCTCTACTTAAAATTCTAAGAAAAAGTAAGGTAGAGTGCGGGAACACTCTACCAACCAAGGATTAGAAACTTGGCTGTCCTTTATAAGTGATAAACACGATCGTGAATGTCACCCATTCTGCCTTGGCTCATTGCATTTGCATTACCGAGATATCCACAAATACGTCTAACTACATTCATTTTGCTTAAATCAGTGTTTCCACAGTTTTTGCATTGCCAAATGAGTTTACCATCTTTATTTACCATGTCGATAGTACCTGTTCCACCACAGCAATGGCACCATGAAAGTTCTGTGTTAATTTCAGAATACATGATTTTGTCGTACATGTACTGGATGACGGACAATACTGCTTCAATATTGTTTTCCATATTTGGAGTTTCAATGTAAGAGATTGCACCACCTGGAGACAAAGGCTGAAGTTGTGCTTCAGTGTCAATCTTCTTGAAAGCGTCAATTTCTTCAAATACAGGAACGTGATAAGAGTTAGTTATGTAGTTTCTGTCAGTAATGCCAGGAATAACACCAAATCTACGTTGTAGAGACTTAGCAAATTTTTCAGTAGTATTTTCGATTGGAGTTCCATAAACAGAATAATCGATTTTTTCTACTTGCTTCCATGCTTTGCACTTATCGTTAAGTTTCTGCATGATTTGCTTACCAAGTTCCATGCCTTCTGAATCAGTTAATGACTTATCGATAAGAACTTTAACTGTTTCATACAAGCCAGAATATCCAAGCGAAATAGTCGAATAACCATTGTAAAGAAGATTATCAATTGTTTCACCTTTCTTCAATCTTGCAAATGCACCATTCTGCCACAAGATAGGAGCAACATCAGATTTAACACCACGAAGATGTTCATGACGAAGTCTTAGTGCACGATGGCAAAGTTCCAATCTTTCTTCAAGAATTAACCAGAACTTTTCAATATCACCCTTAGCAGACAATGCAACATCTGGTAAGTTGATAGTTACAACACCTTGGTTGAAACGACCATAGTACTTAGGTAGTTTTGTCTTTGGATCTCTATAAGGAGTCAAGAAACTTCTACAACCCATGCATGGATATGCATCACCTTCTTCACCTTTCTTAGAAATCTTCTGCTGTTTCATAATCTTTTCAGAGATATAGTCAGGTACCATGCGCTGTGTTGTGCATGTAGCAGCAAGCTTTGTCAAGTACCAGTACTTACTATCTGGAGTAATGTTATCTTCTTCCAAGAAATACAAAAGTTTTGGGAATGGATTAGCATAGTATTGTCCAGATTCATTCTTAACGCCTTTTATACGCTGTTTAAGAATTTCTTCAATAACTCTTGCTAGATCTTCCTTTGCTTCTTCATTTTCTGCTTCATTTAAATACAAACATACTGAAACAAAAGGTGTTTGACCATTTGTAGTCTGCAATGTCAAAATCTGATATTGCAATGTTTGAACACCACCTTCAATATCGTCCTTTACCAAATCTTCAATTTGTTCTGCTGACAAAGTAGGATATTTCTGTTTAAAGTATTCTCTTGTTTCAGGAACGAATTTAGACAAATGAGAAACAGTAATAGTCTGTCCACCATATTGAGATGATGCGACTTGTGCAATAATTTGAGAAGCGATATTACATGCAGTTTTAAATGTGTGAGGTTTATCAATAGTATTTCCAGAAATAACTGTACCATTTTGCAACATATCGTCAAGATTGATTAAGCAACAATTATGTTCTGGCATTGCGAAATAATCCATGTCATGAAAGTGGATAATTCCGTCTTTATGCGCTTTGTATATGTCAGCTGGTAGCAAATAACGTTGTGAAAGATCCTTTGAAACTTCACCTGCCATGTAATCACGCATGGTTGATAGAATGTTAGGATTCTTATTAGCGTTTTCCTGATGAATGTCTTCATTATCACCACTTAATAGCGAAAGAACTCTATCATCAATAGTATTCTTTTTTGTATCTAATGCTTTCTGATAACGATAGACTATATACGCAGTTGCTACATCATACTTTCCTGCGGCCATAATAGCTTTTTCAACAAAATTCTGAATATCATCAGTTTGAATTGCTACAGTAGATTGTTTACATTTATCTTCGATTTGCTTAGCTATGTCTTTAATTTCACAGACACTTAAACGATCTTCTAATCTAATCATTGAGTTTGCTCTCGTAATAGCTTCGACAATATTATGTTTATTAAATGTAACTTCACTACCATTACGCTTACGAATTTTCATACATACCTCTTTATACGTCTTTTATAATAATATCAATTCAATTATAATAATTTTTGAGTAAAATTATTTATGAAGTTTATTAACTAACATAACGAATTTTAGCAGATTCACCTTCTACAGTTTTAAATTTATAATCTTTTGGATCATGGAATGGCAATTCGCTAGAATTATGCTCAAAGTAGAAATCACCATTATCGAATGATAGTAAATTGTAAGTATTATCATTGAATTGAACTCCAAACACATAATCTACATCACTACCTAAATCATCAAGATAATAGTCTGGTAAGAACTCAGTAGGTTTAATAATTTTCTTTACATTATCAAATATATGTGCATTATTTAATTTAATCAAATCACCATTTCTAAAATCGACCATCAATGGTATATCTACAAGATAATTGAAAATAAAATCTTCAAATTCACCTTTACGCTTATGTATTTGCTTTACGAATTCGATCATGTATTTGAATTCATTATTATATTCTTCAATTTTAAAATCTTTCAAAACTGCTTTATTAGAGATATTTAGTTCTTCATTACCAGAACAAGTGAGATATAAACCTGTTAAGTATGCTGTTAAAGCATAGTTAATCATATCTCTAGTAGCAATACCACTTGTAATTACAGATGGCGTATAATCATTAATAGCGTATTCGTATATATTTTTAAGAGTATTGCTTGCATATCTTTTTGCTACATCTATACTTGTAGAAAATGAGTTGTATGGCTTTTGTGTATTATCGAAATTCTTTAATATTTTAGCAGGACTATATAATGCTCTGATATCATTAGTTTCATTGTATAAATCAATAAAATAGTTAGTAGGTAATGCCAAACCTCTATACAATTTGATTTGTTTTTTAGCAAATGAACTTCTAAATAATAACATTAACTCTTTAAAGCTACGTACAGTACTATCAATTTTATTAAGAATTTCAATTATATTGATACACTCCCAAGTCTGTCGTTTTGTTAATTTTTTGAAATTGTCTGGCAATATCTTGAGCAGAGCAATTACGTATTTTTTACAACTATCATTTAACTGTTTAAAATAAAAACCTTCAGTTGCTAATTCTTCTGCAGAAAGATCGGTTCTTTTATTTTTGTCATTAACTAGTATACTACGTTTTTGCTTATATACAAAATCTATTATACCACTAACAAATGCCGTAGCAATAGTATCAACATCTTTGTTTTTAACTGACACCCAATACATAGCATTAGGTTCAGACTCTGAATTTACTGCGTGGCCAATTTTGTCTTTATTGTTACTACGTGATAAAATACTGTTTTTATTCATTTCCACGTATTTATCAAAATCTTTTTGAGTGTAGTATGATTCAATTAGTTTACTTAAAATCATAATTATCCTTTTTTAATATTTATTTATACGCAAAGAATACCCAATTCCTTCTCAGTTAATACTTTGAATGTATAACCATGACGATGACAATATTCTCTAGCAGCTTGCCATTTTTCGTTGTTACGCATAATAACTAAACAACGTTCATGCCAGCTGTTTATTCTTCGCTGAGTAGGTTTCTTTGGTGGAGGTGGCAAGATTAGATTACCATGCTCGTCTAGTCTTGCTGCTTGGCTTTCTGGTTTTATTTCTATTACCAACTTACGTATCGATCCATCTTTACTTCTAGTAACCATCACAAAATCTGTAATGTATTTGTGGGTTTTATTATCTGTCTTACTGTAGTATGGAATAGAAAGAACTTCTGACCCATATGCTAAAATGTTTTCCTGTTGGTCACAAAAATTACAAACTATACGCTCCCATGAACTTCTAAAAGTAATAGGCTTAGCGTCTGGATATTGACCATTATAGTTGAAACATTTCTCTGGATTTTTGGGCACAAAGGTACCAGAGTTATACTCTTTTGCAAATATACTCATATCACAAAGTTATGTTAAAATTATTTTTGTTCTTTTTGTTGCTGCTGATTCTGCTGTTGTTTGTTAGTTTGCTCTTTTGTTAAATCCAAATATCTAACTTTCTTGTGAGCATACAAACTTCTAGCAATATCTAACGAAATAGGAGCAACTAAAATGCCGCCTTTGAAACTAGGAGCAATGACTGTTGCTAAGAAATTACCAATCTTAGCAAATGCGTTCGAAACTGCACCTTCTTCCTGATTAAGCTTAGAACAAATGAACATTTTGCCTGTGTTAAAATCACAATATGCAAAATATGCTCTGTTATTGTGTCCATTGTTAGTATTCTTATCATCAGTTTTGTGTTTATCAATAGCTGATGTATCTTTCTGGCCACCATTTTGTTCTCTTTCTGCTTTATTTACGGCTTGACTGAAGTTTTCGTCTTCATTAAGAAAATCTAAGAATGATTCAGCGATTTGACATTCAGAATCATCAGCTAATGCTCTTTCGATTATTTTACCAAAAGTTTCAGCAATATCATTTTCATCAAAGCCTGTACTTTCAGCCAATGATTTAATACAATTATCAAACGATAAAACGCCATTCTTCTTTAATTTTGTTGATGCTATATAAGACGAAATTCCATCTAGCATTACATCAGTATATTTTGATTCAATTAACATTTGTTACCTCTTATCTTTTTGCTAATTTCTGTAAGTATTCAGTTAACTTTTCGACTGAAAGTATTTCTCTATAACCTGCTCGTGATTTGCAGAATACGCCTTGTGTTGATCGATACCAAATTTCAATCTCGCCAATAGATGGAATGAATACTGTCTGAAGACCTAAAACTTTATCTTGCTTTTTGAATGGTGTGAGTTGAGTAGCATTACTACGAAAGATATCACTAATTATTTTTGCAACTTGTTGAACATTTTCTGGAGTAATGTTAGTGCCTTCGGACTTACCTGCTGCAGGATGTGCTGCAATCCAAGCATCAACTTCTGCATCAGTATAGCAGCGTGTTTTCTTACTTGATGGATCATCTGTACTACAAACAATCAAACCATCATTTCTAAACCACAAACCTGCTTCATCACCATTATGATCTGTTTCATAAACGATTTTGCCAATATAGTGAGCACCATTTTTAAACTGCACATATTTTGCAGATGGAACTTTATCAAGAATCGAATCCTTGATTAAATCGTATGTTGCTAATTGAATCTGAAGAAGCAATGCTCTTTGATCATCTTTAACCTTCTTTTGAGTTTCTCTAACTCTCTTAGCATCTTCATCTTCATTTCTAGGTGTAAACATATCTCTATATTCAGTTAGAACTGGTAAGTCTACTGATTTTGATTCTGTGAATAAATTTAAACGCTGTAACACTTGTATAATCCTATCTACACTAAATGTACTTGCAGCTTTATTAAGCCAGTTCCATACTAAACTTTGTTCTTCATCTTTCTTATTGATTGCTTCGATAGAGACGTGACCATGATCAGCCAAAGAGTTAATTACATCTATCAAAAATCGCTTAGATGGAGAGTCTTTAAATAAAGCTATTGATGTTTCATCTAACTTTTGCATGTTATATTTATGAAAAATGCAGCCATAAATTGGCTGCATTTTATGTTTATAAGTTGTTTATATTATTCGAAAGTAATTGTATTATTATTTCTGTTAACTGTTATGTTAACTTGAATAAATTCAATTGCTTCAGCAGGAACAACTGCGATATTCACATAAACTAAGTGTGTGTCCTTAGGATCTGGAATAACCTGTACGCTCTTTGCAAGCAAACCACCGTTAGCCATAATTGTGCTCAAGAACGAATCAACTGTATTACGCATGTTGCTTCTTACAGTAGATGTGTTGTTCTTGTATAAGAATGGAATCAACATCTGTTCAAGATACTTTTCAATATAGTTGATACAACCACGAACGTTAATTCTATTCAAAGCTGATTCTTTCTTCAACGCAGTTTTCTGACACCAGATAACTTCACCAAGACCAGCACAAGATCTAGAACAGTTAATGTTAGCTGAGTAAAGCAGTCCAATTTCTGGATCAGAAAGCTTCAACAATTGACCATTACTGTAATCGATTGTGCCATTATCAATACCAGCAGGAGCTTCCCAAGGCTTACCAAGTACCCAACGTCTAGCATAAGCACAAGCTAATGCAACAGACTTAGGCAAGTATACCCAATTAGAAGTGTAACTATCGTAGTATCTATCGTAACCAGCTGTGCAAGCAACGTAAGAACCATTGCTGAATGTAAACAACTTACCTTCAGACAAGCTTCTATGACCTGTTCTTGCTGCCTTAGATGTTACCTGAATCGATGCCAAGTCAATACCACGATCAGAAGCAATTTCAGCAATCTTACGTTGCATCTGAGCGTATTTTTCCTTAGACTGGAAGGATTCGATAGGTTCAACGTTGAAGATAACATCGAACATACATTTCTGTCTGTCGGCATATAGTGATAATGCTGCAGTCTTTTCTTTGATTGTATGCTTTGTAGAATTCTTACCACCAGTTAACTGATAGATGCTGTATGTCTGTTTTGGCATTGCATACTTACCAGTAGCTGTTCTAGAATCAGAAACAGAGTTCAAAGAAATATAAATGTATTTAGACTGACCGTTGATTACGTATGGCGCATACATTGAGTTACCATTGCCGTCCTTAACAGTTGGATCGTTAGATACAAAGAAGGATTCAACAGGTTCTCTTACCAATGCATCAAGACCAGAACCCCAAACAGAAGCTTGCTGGCTCTTTGTCTTTACGTAAACGTTAATCTTGTAAACTTTCTTCCAAATTAAGTTATTTGGGTTAACTTTGTAAGTTGGATTCTTCATCCAATCATCATCAACTAAGTCTTCATCATCGAAACTGTATTTCCAATCGAATGCAGCAGGTTGATTTTCAAGAGCTGCATTTCCAGCAACTTCAGGAGTGATGATCGAAATACCAATATTATTACCGTATTCGCCAGGACCAACTGCAGCAATTACCAATTGGTTGTGCTGGTTAGACTGATAACGTTCAATATCACCGTTACCTGGTTCGTCCAAAGTCAAGATAGACTTTGTATAACCATCCTTATAGATACCAGTTGGATCAGTAAATACTTCCGAAGAAGGATAAGCAGTCAATCTCTTGATCTTTTCTGGAGCATCAGTAGTATTGTCCTTATCAAACTGCCATGGTTCATTGATAGGTTCTGGCGAGTGGATAACGTAACAAGACTTTGTAACTCTCTGTCCGTTAACTGCTAAATCTCTATCGATGTAAGTCGTGAAGATCGAATCTGTCTTGAAGATTGCATCTTTCTTGTTGCTATCGTCATCTTCAGGATTTACGCTGAATACGATCTTATCGTAAACAGTCAATGTTTGAGCGTCAAGTAACTGAACAAACTTATAGTTTGCATCAGAAACTTCAGCTGCGTCTTTACCGTAAAGATTTAATGCAATGTTCTTAAAGCGTTTTTGAGCTGTTGGTCCAAGTGCACTAATTTCACGAACAGCTAAACCTTTTTCTAGAACTTCGTTATAGAATGTACCAGCTTCAGCAGAAACATTTGTATAGAAATCATCTAATGTATCAATGTAAATGTTTTCAAGAGTGTTTACTGCAGAAGTAGTAATTAGCGCCTGATTGTATAAAGCACCAGTGATTTCTCTAAACTGTGTACCATTAACTTTTTTAGCGTTTTCAATTGCAGAAGTATAAACAATTTCGTTTGTAATTGTGCTTTCTTCTTGCCAATCAAATACAGTTGCATTTACAACGTCTGATTTGTATTCAATTACGTTTTCTTTCTGAACAAGTTTCAAAAGAGCGCTAACTGTAGTATCGCCAAGATCATCATTGTCAGCACTCAAAGTTGTTTCGAATGCGAAATCTTCTCTACCGTTAAGGATTAAGCTCTTGTTAACACTTATAACGTACTTACCACTTACGTCTCCACCTTCTGGTGTAGATTCGTTCTTATATGCAACCAACATATAAGATTCAATATTTCCCAAATCTCGTGCTGCGTTGTAATCAGCAACAGATGAGAAAACAGCCGCACTTGTTAAGTAATCATCGCCATCTCCAGTTGGCTTCTTAACAAATAACTTTTGAGTATCATTGTCTGAATCAATGATCTTGTATAAATAACCTTCTTGAGTCTTATATTTAATGTTGAATGTACCGTCATTGAAGAACGAACCATCGTCTCTAAATATATGAATTGAATCTTCTTCAGCATCAGTCTGAAGATCGCGATACATTGCAGCATAACCGTTATCGACTAAGCAGAATGCTGTATTGTACTGAGATTCTGCCGATAATGGTTGACCATCTACAGTGTTCCAACCTTCTTCAGACAAGTTTGCGAACTCGAAAGCACCTTTCATAGGATCTAACAACTTAATCTGTGGTTCGCCTTCCTTATCTACATAGTTGAATTGCTGTAACAATTGAGTTACTTTACAATCCTTAGCTGCAGCGTCATCGTATGGGAACTGAATGAAACCATAAGCTTCATCACCCATAGTTGCACGAACAGCATAAAGTTGTGGAGAACTTGCCAAGAATTGGTCTGCTGCAAAGTGACCATAATGTTCAGATGTTTCTTGATCACCAAACTGTTCATGGAATTTCTTTCTAGAAGTACTTAAAATTCTCTGGTTTACATAACCTTGGTTAGCATCCATTACAATAGCACCAACACCATCAACGATTTGGGTATTTGCAACGGTAGAATTATCTATTTCGCTAAAGCCAATACCAGGATAGTTCCAAGCTACTGAGCCTGCCATAATTAACCTCTTAATGTTTAATACGCAATAATAATTTCACTCACTCACGATATAGTAATATTTATATTTATGATTAGAAAATGTAAATTTCTATATAAAGAAAACTCAGTTATTAAATAACTGAGTTTGTTAATAAAATGTTAATAATTTGTTAATTAAAATAGCTTAGGAATAAAGAATTCTTGATCCATTTCAATGATAGGAGATAACTTAGCTCCGCATTCTGGACAAACAAAATCTGCAGTTCTATCACATGTGAATGTATACTTATCGAGCGTATTGATAATGAAACAGAATGTCATAGCGTCTACACTTTGAACATAGTTATATGCATCCCACAAAGTTAGTTTCTTACCATTGATAGTTTTAATATAGCTAGCTAACAACATAAACTGATCATCGATAGGTTCGATATTAGCAGGATTGTTCTTCAAACGAACAATTGCATTTTCAGTACCAATTGTTGGGAATGTGAATTCGACCATGTCTTCATTAGGCATCTTCAACTGCTTTGAAGGCAAATGATTGTTGTAATGTTCTATATTCAACTTCTCAAATGTAAATTCGTGTAGAGACTGTGCACCACATTCTGGACAAGTACATTTGATTTGAATTGGGCGATTCTTATAAGTGATATTTCTGATGTAATAAATAAACCAAAGCTTATCGTTAGTGAGAATATCAGTTATTTCAACGCCTTGAACACGCTTGGACAAAATTTTGTAAAGAACCTGATTTACACTTCCTTCAATGTTAGTTAAATCTTTCAAATCCATACCAGTGAAAGGTGTAACGTAAATATCATTCTGATAGAACACCCCATTAGATGGCAGCATAGATTTATCTAACAAGATTCCATCATGTTTCTTTACAGTTTGTAATGAAGGATTGTTAATAATATCTTGTGGAGTAAGATTTTTGTCGTCTTTAATTTCTCTCATAATAACCTCAATATAATATTTATTATCTTTAGTTTATAACATATTTTTTTATCTGACGATATAAAATATAAATAAAAATTTTGAACTGAGAAAGTTGCAGTTTTATGGCTCGCTAATCCATTCAGGATCTACACCAGACAGTTCAAAGTCTGCATGTAGCATTGTATGATTTCTAAACCATTCGTCAGTGTAATGTGTTCTATCAATTGGTGCATTGACTGAATAACCTATATATGCGTTAAATTTTTGACAATTACCAGTAAGCGTAACAGTTTCTGTATTTTTTGTTAATGCAGTAATTACAGTAGCAGTTGTACAATCTGGGTCATTAATTTCACGCAAATCAAGTTTCAAATGTTCAGATTCTAATGCACTTGTGCTAAAATCATCTGTTTTAACTAAATATGCAGAAGTAATTGGTTTTACGCCAATACATTTTCCTTGTTCTGCGTATAAATCAGTTAATGTTTGTGGAACAAATGTTCTATATTCAGCTACATACAATGGATGTCCACTAACAGAAGCCAATTTCGAAGTATCGCGAATACCATTAGAAATCAATCTATTAGCTGAGATGAAATCGTTATAACTATCTGAATCTGCAACAAAACCAGTCAATACATTAGTACGACCTGAATCAGGAATAAGTGAAGATACTGAACCAAAGTAATCGTTAAATACATTGTCGTAGTCAAATTCTTGTCCATCATTAACAGGACGCCATTTATATAAGTCCGCGACGTAAACACTTGGCGCATTGTTGATGTCCAAAATTACAGGATACATGTTAGCGTCTTTAGCGTTTTCATCATCGTAAAATAAAACATACAAATTACCACACATAACGTCTGATATTGGTACGATTACTGAAAATGAAACGTATTTATCTGCTGCAAAATATGCAGCATCATAACCGATATTAGTACCTTCAATGAAACCAAATACTGCTTTATCTTCGCTCGGATGTTGTGCGTCGTATGGCATATTGAATTTTATCAACTTATATGTGTCCATTGTAAAACGATCTGTAACATACACATCGGCGTAATTATAATAGCTATCTACTTGAGCATATACTGATAGTTTTGTATACATGTGCGGATAATACACTGCGGGTGTAATAGACTGATCTGCTAATTCATTACTACTTTCTTTTGCGTATATTACGTAATTAGGTTTATCACCTTTTTGTCTTGTAGTTCTTAATATTTCTGTTGTTTTACTGAAAGTAGCCATTATTATCTTCCGTATGTGTAATTCAACATTACTCTCACGACTGAAATTTCGTTAGGTAATGTATAGTTTACAATATTGTTGTTATCGTCTAAGATAGAATCTTCAATAATGTACTTTACGCACATATAAATGTCAGTGTAAGCACTCTTTTCTAACGCTGTATTTTCATCTGCATCACAAACAATAAAGTTGAATGATTTTTCATTTAAAGCGTTTAATGAATATTTGTTCGTTTGTCTTGTTTGTTCTACAATTCTTTCGCTAATTTTATTACCACTAACTGCATAAGTTTCAGCAGTGTAAGGTCTGACAACTGGAGTTTGAGTAGTACCATGCGTATATTCTGCTTGATAGTTTGCTGCTATATAACTATCTAAAGCTGTCTTACCTGCACCTGCGCTAGGAGTACCTTTCCAGAATTGATTTACTACGTTGTTAATTCCAATCCAAATACCTTTATTTTGTGTAGTTACATTTGCAAATAAGTCAGAATAATCACCATCATTCAAAATAATTTGAATACGTCCATCTGATAATTCTGTAACTTCTTTTACTGTAACTTTGCTAGAATTTTTCAAATCTGAGTCTGTAGCATCTTCATCTTCAACACACATACTAACAGTCAATGCAGAACGAATGTATGCTTCGCTCATTAGAATATCTGGACGAACACCATTTGCGACTTTAGTATTGTCACTAGTGCGCTTAATAACGATTACGTTATCAGTGTAACCATTGATGCTAGTAATGTAAGTTCCTTCGTTAGTTGCGCCTTCTTTAACATTACCAAAGAAGAAATAGTTTGCAGTGTCTTTAGTAATAGTAGAAGGTGTCAAATCTACACTGACATTTCGAGTTGATTTGTTATCATAAATCAACTTAATCAAGTCACTCTTGTAAATCTTGTTGTTAAAGCTTTGTCTATCAACTAACCATTTGTAAATCTTACTTTCAATTTCGCTTTGATAATCAGCTACGTTAGTAGTTCTATCAATTTCGACAGTACCAACTAAATCGAAGTATTGAACGATAGGTGGAATACTAATTGGCATTACACCAAATGGCAATTTTTCTTCAATATCGTTGTAAATACTTACTGTATTCAAATGGAACGGATCGTTCTTGTCATTTGCTTGTCCATACGCAATAGCTTGCAAACGGTTATTAGTACTTCTAACACATTCAGATAAATCGCTAATATGAGCCAAATAGTCTTCTGTGTTATTGTACAAAGTTGTACCACCAACGACATAATCTTCGTTAGTAGCAGTATACAATTCTTTCACTTTATATCTGTCATTTCCTAAACTTTCATACAAATCACCGATTACAGTGTAGAAAATTGCATCTTTTGCATTATTACATTCGTTTGTGAATTGATCACTATAATTTGAAGAATAGTTAGTTCTATTCTTAAGCTTAGTAGTTGTCCAAGCAATAGCATTCTTAGCAGCAATTGGTTTTGACATAGATGCAAAGTAAGCATTGAAATCTTTTTCGTTTACCAATTGACCTCTTGATGCAAACCAAACTGCTGCATTGATTTTCATTCTTGCTAATGATTCAAAATCATCGCCATTTGAGATGTTAGTTGTTAATACGAATGAGACATTCTTAGTCAAATCATATAGCTTACCAGGCGCATGTGCCATAATCTTGCTTGAGTTATCAAGCACACTTCCAACTACATCTGGTGTATTTGCTGCATAACCATCAGTTTCTACATACTGAACATAAAGAATTTCATCACCATTGTTGAAACCGTTGTTTACGATTGAACCATCACCAAATGTGATTCTAACGGTCTTATCTTGGTTAGTTTCTACTCTACATACATTCAATTTCTTTGTGTTACCAACAATAGCATTTGCCGCTTTAACTTTTGAATTGCAATAAACGTTTTCAATTTCGATATCACAAAGCTTTTCAGGACTGAAAGCGTCAGTCTTATTCAAACCGATACCGATCTTACACCAACCATCAGCAGGTACATACTTGTTTTCGTTATATGCGAATGGGTCACGCTTACCATACCAGTTTGAGAACTTAATGTTATTAATATCATAACACTGATAAGAGTTACCGATACATTCTGCATTAGCAACTGCATAAATTTCTTCAGTTACAATAGAGCATTGAACAATTCTGATTCTGTCTAATGCGTTAGCGTGTTGTGCCAATGGAATGAAACCATCTACTGCATCGTGTGGAATAGAATATGAAATTGTTTTTTGCCAGTTAGGGTTATCCACACCAGTAGCAATATCGTTAGCATCTAACGTATAAGAATAACAATGGTCTAAGCGATATTGTTTGTTGTTAAATGATAGTTTCAACGATTCGTTGTTGAACCAAATAGTATCACCAATTGCTGCAGTTTTTGGAAGTGGTCCAGTCAATTTAACTGCAATTTCAGCTGTAGCAGGAATTGCACGTCTTGGATTATATCCCAAATTCTTTGAAAGCTTGATACCACTTGAATCAAGTTTAGCTGAGTCGAAGAACATTTCTTCTGCAGTTCTACCAAGATAGAAATGAAGCATATCGAACGTACCAGACATCATTTCCATGTAAATCTGATAGATTGCTGCTGCACTTAAGTTTTTAAAACGTGGATCAGATAGCAATCTGTTTCTAAACTGATCTAGCAATTGTTCATGTGTAACTTTTGTATAATCTAAATTCATATAAATACCTTAACAAATATATTTATGAGATATCTATGATATGCGCGATACTGAGAACATTGGTTCTCTTGAGCATAAAGATTCCACACTTTAGAGTGGAGTTAGTTCACAAAATTACGACATATTCGGCATTATTTCCAAAATGTGATCTATTGCTAATTTCTTCTACAATTTTGTCTTTGTACTTTTCAGTTTTGTCGACTACGAATATATAGCGTTTACATTTAAAACGTTTTAAGCATTCGTCAATCCATTCATCACAGCTTAAATTAGTTTCAGTATCATTCCATATTTCTTTTAAATTATATGGGCTGCACGTGAATAAACAATCGTACGTACCAATGCTTTTAAATATGTCATTTTGTATAACAGTAGCATTTAAATCAAATTTCTTAATGATTTCATTACTTTCTTTAACGTGTGTTTCATTAATATCTTGACCTACATATCGTTTTCCACATGCGCAAGCACCTAACATTCGACCGCTAAATCCGCTAAATGGATCAAAAATTTCAGCATATTCTGCTGCATATTTTTGTAATATGTGTTTTGCAAAAATTGGATTAAACACAGATACAGTTTTTGCTATATTTGATATGTTAAATCCTCGCGCTATTTGTTGACTAGATAGATTACTTTTGTAGATAATTCTATTACGTACAGATTTTTCGATTAAATCACGATTTTTCCAGCATTCGACTGGAGATAACATATTAGCTTTATGCGCATGCCAAATTGATTTGTGATATTCATGTATAATACTCATACCAACAAAAGAATTTTTATTATATGTAAACGTCTGTAAATGCTCAAAATCTTTTAGTAAACGCTTGTCTGAATACTTAGGATATGGAAATTCTGTTGGCATACTATCTATTATTGATTTCACCCATTGTTCATAATCAACGTCGTATATTTTTAAAATTTCTTTAAAACACTCTTCTAGTTTAGTTTCGTCGCAGACTATGAATTTAACACCTTCTGGTACTTTACTAAATCTTTCGTGATCTTTATCGCCTCTTGATTTTTTGCCATTACAGTCTTCTAATAGTCCATGAAAATATATTCCATCTATTTCGATTAACATATTTAATTGTTCATTTTTAAATATAGCAAAATCAAAACGTTTTCTATTCACAACATAATTATGCTGAAATTCTAATTTTCTGTTTGTTAGAAATTCTAATAATTTCTTTTCAGTCTTTGGCATAACATTACTAGCGTGTGTACTTGGTAATTGTAATATATTTTTTACACCAAATCGCGTTAATGTAGTATTTTCACGTTTTATTCGCGTTTCTGGTGATTCATAATTGCCGTTATTTCGTTCATATTTTGTTTGTACAGCTTTAATGTATTTTTCTGGATTTTTGTTTGCTTCATGTATAGCTTTTAATTGTTTATCTGAACACCATGCACCATCATTATTTGCTAATCTTGTAGATTTTACTTTTTCTACAACAGCTGGATTATGCATGCAATTATCGTTATGCAGAGCTTTTTCTCGTATTTCTTTACTAGCAAAGCCAATTCCACCATATTTTTCTATTTGTGTTTGTCTAATTTGTTCAATAATTTCTGGATTTTTAAATACATGATTATATCCAGTTTTTGCTTTGTAATGTTCACGATATGTTTGTTGCATGTCTGGATCAGACATTTGACATTTTGCGTCACAATATGTTGCAAAGCCAGCAATTGGTCCAAAAAACGTCGTTGGTTTACCACAAGTTTTACAAAAACCTTGTGATTCTGATGTTCTTACATAAGTATTAAAATAATCTAATTGTGAAATTTCGGGATGATGTTTTACGAGATGTTTATTAAAATATTTTACTTCTTTTTTACAAATTTCACAATAAGTAATAGTAACTTTTCTGCCAACTGTTGACATATATACCTCATTTATTTAACGACGAATTACCGTTCGTCAAGCTATTTATAAAAAGTTAGGCAAGTTTCGGTAAAAACTTGCCAAATAGCGGTATAAACTATCTGTCCTTTTTTATAAAAATATAATAAAATTTAGCCTACAAAAAAGTAGCCATTTGGCGATTCTTTATCGATTCTTTCAATACACCAGTCATATTCGGTTACAAAGTTAGAATACATTTGAGTAGCATTCAAAGTACCACCACCTGCTAATGTCAAATTATATTTACTCAATACATTTGCCCAAACTTTACCAGCAGCAGCAACAACCATTCGTCTATAAATTGGATTGTTGAAGATCTTTGCTGCGTTCTGACGTCTATATACCCACATTAAGCCAATAACGTCATGTTTTGGTGTAGGCCATACAGAAAGTTCATGGTCAAGATTATTATAACGAACTTGGAAAGCAGGACCAAAGTCATTCTTCAATTCTTTTAACCAACAAAGTGTAGCATTCCAAGAACCTAGAATGTCACCATAAGAACTGTTATTACCCCAGCATGAACCAGCAAACTGCCAACCGTTTAGGCTGTTCATTTCATTGTAAAGTAAGTTATGCGATACAGTGAACAAATCGTTAATACCAGAAGCAAGCCAAGATGTTAATTCGAAAGTTACTACTTGTTCAAGTTCTTGACAAATCTTGTAGTGAGTAATGCCTTTCTTCAATTCCATCATTAAGTAGTCTTTATAAGAACCAACGTCCATATAATAACGTTGAACATAACGTACTGTATCAAGAATTACGTTATTCAATTGTTCTTC
>Ga0209510_1002275_pt1 | contig 19958 bp, 15 predicted proteins | sample BiotimSIPDNA_FD_185749 | JGI IMG/M metagenome (GOLD analysis project Ga0209510, IMG submission 185749) | Anaerobic biogas reactor microbial communites from Washington, USA - Biogas_R1 time_0 SIP DNA (SPAdes) (version 2) | ecosystem: Engineered > Bioreactor > Anaerobic > Unclassified | place... | reverse complement strand
CGCGAAGCCGAAAGGCGTGCTGAATGGCGTCTTTAAGCTGTTGTACCGCAATTCGGATATCATCTGGGCTCGCCCCAACACCGAGTTTGGGACGGTTTACAGCTCGAATCCGAATTTGGCGCTGACACAGGCAGACTATCTTGACCTCCCGGTGTACGTCCTGCGCGGCTGGCAGATGGGTTCTGGCAATCATATTCCGAGCGAGGAATGGCAGGTGCGGAACGGCTCAAACTGGAGCGCGGGCAGCATGCGTTTCCGGGAGGAACGGGTCAAGTACGCGCCAATACTCGAATACGGTGGCGGCCATAACCTGGTCGGCATATATATCCCGGAGAGGAAGTATTTTGACACGCACCCAGAGTACTATCCGTTGCGCGAAGGCAAGCGGCTGCGTCCTAGCGAGACGAGCGGCTCAACCCAGCTTTGCTTCACCCACCCCGAGCTGCTCAAGGTGTTCATTGACGAAGTCGACACCCGCATTAAGGAGAATCCAAATTACGACACGTACCGGATTATGATCGAGGATAACTACAACCTCTGCGAATGCCCGAATTGCCTCCAGCCATTGACGCTGGCAGATGGCGCCGAGGTCAAGGCAGACGATCCGGCGTTCCGGTCAACGCAGTTCTTTCTCTGGCTCAACCAGATCGCCGCTCATGTCAAGAAGCACTATCCCGGCAAGCTGATTCTCACCTTTGGATATTTTTTCACGGAGATTCCGCCGCGTTGTCCGATTGAGTCGAACATCAGCATTTCGTACTGTCCGATTTACAAGAATTCGAAGTACACGACTACGCATCCTGAGAACAAGGCCACGTACAACCGCTTCACCGGTTGGATGCAGGTGACGAACCAGCTCACCTGGCGCGAATACTATGGTTTGTGCGGGGCGTTTCCGCGGCCGATGGACGCGGTGGCCCTGGCTGACTGGCGCTATGCGAACAGCTTCGGCGTCAACCGCACGTATTCTGAGCTGTATCCTGACCAGGACACTGAGCGTGCTGACCACTCGCGCAGCTGGGACGTCAACGCCATGTATTTCTGGATTATGGCGAACGGCTCCTGGAACCCGTACCAGGATGTCCAGGCCATGCGCAACGATTATCTGACGCGCGTGTTCGGGGAGGGCGGCAAGGACGTCGGCGAGTTTTACCGGATCATTGAGGATTCTTGGCTAGAGGTCGGGGGAATGTCGTCGTACAACGACCGGCCTCGCGGCAACTGGCTGATCTGCGTGATCAAGGCGAAGAAAACCGACGCCTGCCGGGCGGCTTTGGAGCGCGCCGCCGCCAAGCCGATGCATTCGAATGGCAGCAAGATGCTGGCCGCTTTGCGCAATGTTTTCGAGGACATGACCGCGAACCTGGAGGTCGTCCGCTATCGTGTGCCGCGGGCGCAGGCTACGCCGGCCTTTGAACCTGACTTCGCTTCCGGCGACTGGAGCCGCGCCGCAGCCGAGGATAGATTCCACCGCACTAACGGCAGCGACGCCACGCAGCGTACGGCAGTGCGGATTCTGCATGACGGCGCCGCGTTCTACGTCGGCGCGAAGTGCTTTGACTCTGAGCCGGACAAGGCGTATGCCAAGCCGGCCGGACAGCCGCGCGACCGCTGGCCTGTCGGCGACAAATTCGAGTTTTTTCTGACTGGCCTCCAGGACGGCAAGAAGGTTTCATACCAGATTGCGTTTGACATCAACGGGAATTTATACGATGCCTGCAACAAGAATGCCAGCTGGGACGGCGATTTCACTGTGCAGCGGCAGACTACGGCTGACGGCTGGAGCAGCCTGACTGTCGTGCCCTTCACGACGCTGGGCTATGCTCAAGGTGAGATGCCCAAGGATGTCAGCTTTGCGGCGCTGCGCTATTACAGCCATAACAACAAGAACACGGAAGTGACTTACCTGCTTGACTGCGCTCCCAACAACCAGACCAGCTATACTGAGTTGATTCTGGAGTGATGGACGCGCCATAGCAGGGAGGTTTTTTCAGAGGAGGACGACCGTAGATGAAAGAAATGTGGAACCGGTTTGACGTCTGGCTCGCAGGTCATGTTTGGCTGCTGGCAGCTGCGGTGTTGCTGGCGGCGACGCTGGCCAACGCCCAGGCACCACGTTTTGAGGCGGTGTCAGCCGGGCTGCCAGACGACTTGCGGGCCAGTTACGTACATTGGCTTGACTACAACGGCGACGGTCGCCCAGACCTGCTGGTTAACGGTGGCCGGCTGTTTCGCAATGACAGCACGCCGGGCGAATGCCGTTTTACCGAGGTCACCGCCGAGGCCGGCCTTTCTGGCGGCGGCGTAGCGTTGTGCTACGACTATGACAATGACGGTTGGACAGACATTGTCACCGGCAAGGGCAAGGTCTGGCGCAATGCCGGCGACGGTCGGTTCGTCGACGTCGCTGCGGAATTGGGCTTCACCCCGCATGCGAAAGCCATGACGCTGGCGGCCGGCGATTTGGATGGCGATGGTTTCGCAGATTTATTCATCGGCATGGCCGAAGACTGGAATGAAGGCAAGTCGCCTACGTATTATCCGGCGCAGCTTTGGCATAACGAGGGCGGCAAGCGCTTTGTCGAGCGCGGCGCGGAAGCCGGGATCGACCGCAAAAGCTATGCCCGGTCGGTGTTGATACATGACGTGGACGGCGATGGCAAGCAGGATGTGTTTGTGGCCAATTACCGGTTGCAGGCGAATTTCCTTTGGCTGAACCGGGGCGGACTGCGTTTCCGCGAGGACGCAAAGAAACGCGGCGTGGCTGGCAACAAGGAACCTGAGCGCTATTTCAGCAAAGTCCATAATCGGCATTACGGGCCCAGCTATGGCCACTGCATTGGCTCATGCTGGCTTGACATTGACCAGGACGGGTTTCTCGACTTGTTTGTCGCCAACTTGGTTCACAAGTACGTCGGCCCGTCTGGCAGAGACATGTTGTCGTATGACATTCGCGGCTATGTATGCGATGATTCGGCGATTTACCGCAATGACGGTTCTGGTGTTTTCACGGATTGGCGGGAGAGGCTTGGGGTGGCTTACAAGCCGATTGGCGGCCGTGGCGTGTTTGCCGGGGACGAGCTGTGGGCTGGCGCCGCTGCCGGCGACGCTGACAACGACGGTTGGACTGACGTGTATGTCCCGCAGGTCTATAATCTGCCATACGCCAAGGCGCTGCTGTTGCTGAACCGCAGCGGAAAGGCGTTCAGCGATCAGGCTGCAGCAGCCGGCATAGAACGTATTGATACGTATGCCGGCGCCTGGGCAGATGTCGACGGCGACGGCTGGCTGGACTTGGCGACGGCGGGCAGACCAAAGAAAGACGCCCCGGCGGCATTCTGTCTGTATCGCAACCAGGGACTGGACAACGGTCAGCAGCGGGCGTGGATCAAAGTCGCTGTGCAGGCCGGACCAGGCCAAGCTACAGCGCTTGGGGCGATAGTGAGAGTCAAAGCAGCTGGAATGACGCAGACGCAGATTTTTGCGGCGGGAACCAGCACCTACGGCCAGCAGAATGACCCTGTGCTGCACTTTGGCCTGGGCGAAATCGCCGCAGACGCCGAGATAGCTATCACCGTGCGTTGGCCCGAAGGCCGGGAAACAACGCTGCCACCAGCCCGCCCAGGACAAGTCGTGAAAGCGATGCGGTTTTAGGGGCGAGGGGCGAATGCCGAATGCTGAATGTTGAATGCTGAATGTTGAATGCTGAGGCGCATTTCATAATTCATAATTCATAATTCATAATTCGTTAAGGGCGAGGGGCGAGAATAGGGCTGCGCGTCGTACGTAGTTCAAGCTTTAGCTTGTAGTATGTTTCGCGCTTTGGGCGTTTTAGCCGCTGAACGGCTGGTTTCCCCGTACACCCCCCCCCCAAAAAAAAAATCTGCGTCATCTGCAGATAAAACGACAAGTCTGTCGGACGGCTATGCAAAAATTTTGTTATACCGCTTGCGCATCATTGTTATACTTGCCGTATCTTTAAGTATCCGTTGCGTTTTTTTGTGTTTTCGGTTAAAAATAACAATCAGTCGAGGTTAGGCATGAGAACATTTTTGACGACTACCTTTACGTTATGCGCCTTTTTAGGGGTTGTGGCGGCTGACAGTGTGATTTACCAGGAGGATTTCAGCTCTTACCAGCCACGCGCCAATCAGCAGGTAGTTGCCTCTGGGCATCCTGATTTCGCCCATGCTTTGGAGTTCAAGTCGGTTATGGGCGCAGACGGCAAGGTCAAGCAGGGTTCGTGGCTCAAGGGCGGCCTTGACACGCGGGGCGCCGAGGTGTTGACGATTGACTACTGGATCAAGTTTGGCACGGAGTCAGCGCGTTACGCGATTTTGGCCAATGACGATGCCATCAAGTCAATCACGGTGACGCAGCATAGCAACGGACAGCTGCAAGTGGCCAAGAGCATGAACATGGAATGGCAGCCGGCCGGAAAGGTCGTCATCGGCAAATGGCATCACTTCCGTTATGTGGTCAACTGCGTGCGCGGCGACTTTGCGGTCTATGTCGACGACATGGAGACTCCGCGCGTAGAAGGCATTTCGTATCGCGACACTCGCACGGTTTCGTTGACGCGCCTGTGGACTTTGGGCAGCGAAAGCACCGAGTCCACGACTTACCTGGGCAATATCAAGGTCACGGCCAAGGCGGTGTCGCAATTCCCGCCGCTGTCCTTGGGCGAATGGCCCTATTACGTGCGCGGCGTCGCCTGGGCTGCACAGCCGCCGACTTCGGCTCGCGATTTTGTCGGCGTTGCACCGATTGAACTCACCACCGGCACCGGTCCTGCCATTGAGCCAACCCGAGCCCAGGTTTTGCGCGACGCTGACTATTTGTACGTCTATTTCCAGATGCACGCCAAGGACATGGCACTGAGGACTAACGAAGTCGTCGAGCGCGATGGCCGGCCTTGGCTCAATGACTGCTTTGAAATTTTCTTGCAGCCGGACATTGCTGAGCCGACCTATTTTCACTTAGTCGGCAATTCTTCGGGCGGCATCTATGATTCGCGGCACAGCTACGGCAACCGTGACAATAGCTGGGATTGCGACTGGAAAGCTGTGATTGAACGCCAGGCCGCGTCTTGGACGGCGCTGGTCACCATTCCGTTTGCCGGCGTTGGCGGCGCACCGGCCCGCGACGCTATCTGGGGATTTAACGTGGGGCGCGAAAATCCGCACGCGAAAGATGTATTGTCCTGGACGCGTTTGGACAATTTCCACACCCCGAAGGAATTCGGCAAGCTGTTGTTCCATGCGGCGACGGACGAGCGTTCGGCCGAGGTGCGCACGCTTGATTTGATGAATCGTCTGTATAATTTACCGGCACGGATCGCCGCGATTGAGCAGAGGCTCACTTTAGGCCAGGATGTGAGCCCGAACCTGGTGTTAGTGCAGGAGCGCCTGCGGGCGGAGTTGGCTGTGCGGCAGGAGGAACTGGCCAAGGCCAAGAGCTTTACCGCCTTCCGGATTTTGCTGGAGGATGTTCAGAAGCTGGCTGCGGCGACCGAGCAGTTAGAGTTGGCGGTGGAGCGTTCCAAGGCGTATTTTGCCGAAGGCTCGGTGGGTCAGCAGCGCGGCTATGCCAGCTTGGTCTTGTCGTCAATGGAGAAAGTCTCAGGCAATCAGAGCAATGCATTCCCGCTGGTTGACTCTGCGAAACTGCGTCTTTCCGGCAATGAATACGGCAGCTTCCAGATCATGCTGCTGGCGTCTCCTGGCCAGACCATCAGTTCGGTGAAGACTTCGGCGTCGGCTTTGTCTGGCGCTGACAAGCGTCCTGTGACTGGCGCGAAAGTGCAGGTTTACCTGGAGGAGATGGTTCGCACGGCGATGCAACTGGAGCAGGGGCAGTCGCAAGTCAGCTACGCTGATGTGCTGCGGCCAGGAGAAGAGTTTACGTTTGCGCCGAGCGGGATGGTCTTGCTGTGGGTCGACGTGTATCTGCCCGCTGGCATCGCGGCTGGCGACTATTCGGCCACGGTCACGGTGACGCCGGCTGGCCTGCCGCCGGTCAACGTGCCGGTGACCGTGTCGGCGACCGGCTTGACTCTGCCGAAATCAGCGTCGCTGGACACCGCATTTTGCTTTGCGCCCAGCTGGGTCAAGGACTTCTATGGCCAGGCGCCCAACCACGACCAGATGCTGGCCTATTGCCAATTTATACTGGACCATCGCCTGGAACCGATGAATCTCTGGTCAAGCAATGACATTGGCGAAGAATACTTTGATTACTGCGCCGAACATGGCAAGACGATGATGTTCCTGCAAATCAGCAACATTCGCAACAGGCAGGAGAAGACACGCGAGTTGCTTGACCGCTACGGCGACCGTCTGCGCCCGATTTTCTTTGGCCATGACGAGGTCCTGATGTCCACCAAGCCCGGCGCTTTGGATCGGATGAAGCAGGATTATGCTGACGCCAAGGAGCTGTTCCCCGAAGTGCCGCGGCTCAACACTGCCCCGATTGACGAGCGGGTGTTTGGCTACGTCGATATCTGGTGCCCGCTGTTCGGGCATTTTAACGCTGAGGCTACGGCTGAGCGCCAGGCATTGGGCGAGACAGTCTGGTGGTATCCGACCGACTATCCGCTGGCGCCCTACGCGAACTTCAACCTGGATTCGCCTGGCATTGACCCGCGAGTCATTCCCTGGATGAACTGGAAATTGAACCTGACCGGCCTGTTGTACTGGGGGCTGAACCGTGAATGGCGTTCAAACGGCGTGTTCGAAGCAAAACAGCTCACGCCGGAATTCTGCAAGTTGCGCGGACTCGACTGGATGACGCCGGAAATCCTCGACAGGATGCGGGCCGGCGAGGTGCGCTGGCCGGAAATCCCCTGGCTGCCTTATTTCCGCAGCGTCAATAACATCCGGTCAGTCAGCCGCACTAATGGCGGCGGCAATTTACTGTATCCTGGCGAGAATTTCCAGCCGCTGCCGAGCATCCGCCTGAAGAATTTGCGGGACGGCATGCAGGACTACGAGTATTTCGTCATGCTGCGCCGGCAGGTCGACGCTCTGAAGAAGCGCGGCGGCCAGGACGCCTTGGTTCGCGAGGCCGAAGCCGCCTTGGCGATTGACGATAATGTAGTCGGCGGCGCTACCAGCTTTACTAAGGACCCGGCTGAACTGCTGGCTTTCCGGGATAAGATCATTAACCTAGTGCTGCGCACGCGTTGACCGTAGATAGCCCGGGCGCGCGCAGGCATAGCGACCGTCGGCAGAACAACAAAGGAGTATGGTGACATGAAATGCGGTAACGGTTTGTTGTCATGCGTGATGTTGACTTCTTTGCTGGCTCTGTCGCTGCCAGCGGCGACACCGCCGCCGGTGCTGGAGGTCGATTTCCAAAAGGGCGTCGTACCAGCTGGCACAACCGGCATCAAAGAGGACGACCTGGCTCTGGGAGCGCTTGCCTGCGATAACACGACGCGCTATCGCATTGCCGTCCCCGAAGCTTTGAAAGGGACGACGGACTTCACCGTGTCAATGTGGTTTATCCCACAGAAAGAATCAGAGAGCGGCCAGACTACCTTGATCCACTGTCGGCGCAGTCCGCACCCTGAGCGCAACGTCGGATTCTGGTTTGGGCATACGAATTTGCGCCTTGAATTCCGCTGGTGGATCACGGCTAAGTCAAAATGGGAGGGGATTGACTCGCGGCTGCCGGAATATAAGACTTCGGTGTGCGTGGTGCAAAGTCCAGTCCAGCGCGGCGCCTGGCAAATGGCGACAGTCGTTTGCCGTGGGACTGATTTGGAAATTTACCATAACGGCAAGCTCAACGCAAAAACCGTCATGGACAAGCCGCTGAGCATCGTGGAAGACGTGTTCCGTCTGGCCATTCGGGAGGACGGTGACGGCAGCTTCTACTACGGCTTCTGGGGCTTGATCGGCCGGGTGGCAGCGTATCGGCAGGCCCTGACCAGCGACGAAATCAGTGAGTTGCATCAGCAGGAGAGCGGGCGCTTCACTACGCCGGTGCAGCTGCCGCCCCCGCCGGATTACGATCCAGACTTCAAGGTGTCGTTGAAGCGTACAGCGGCTTATTTCACCAATCCGCCGCCGGATGACATGCCGAAAGGCACGGTCGCCACCCAGGAAATGCGTGATGGCGTTTCTGTGCTGTGCTTAGATGGCGAGCCCCAGTATCCGATGATGTACGCGCCTACCTGCTGGGTCGGCGACGACGCCATCAAACCATCCATCCAGGACTTCACCGCAGCCGGCGTCACCCTGATGCATGAATTTTTCTCGACTAATTTACGGGGCGAGAAGCTGATGGGAGAGTGGTGGGAAGGCGAAGGCCAGTACAACTGGAAGCGCATTGACGAGCGCTTTGCCATGTTCTTGGCGGCCTGTCCGCAGGCGCGAACCATGATTCGGCTCAAGATTGACCCGCCCTCCTGGTGGTGGTTTAAAGAGCGCCAGGACTTTGTGCCGGTCTATTATTCCGGCGGCGAGTATGGTCGGCGGGAAGGCTGGTGCGGGCTGGGTTCGCCAGAATGGGAAGCTGCATATTCGCGGATGCTGCGGGATTTGATTGGCTACATTGAGAAGCAGCCCTACGCCGGGCATGTGATCGGCTACTTGATCGGCGGCGGCAGCGCCAGCGAGTGGTACTATCATGGCCAGGACAAGGGCCTGATCGACTACTCGCCGATAGCGCACCGCGAGTTCGCCGCCTACTGCCAGCGCCGCTATGGCACTATAGCCAAGGTCAATGCCGCCTGGGGAACAGCGTTCACGGACTTTGCCGAAATCAAGACCCCGGACCCGGAATTACGCCTGGCGACAGAGAATGGCGTGTTTCGCGACCCGGTCAAGGCGCGGCCCTGCATAGATTATGTCGATTATTTGAATGACACCACCATCAGGACGATGCGGAACGCGGCCACGATCGTCAAGGAGGTCACCGGCGGCCGCTGCCTTGCCGGTTACTTTTATTCATACTTGCCGCTGGCGCGACTGCATGGTACGTTCCATCTGCAAGGTAATGGGCACACGATTTTGGGCGAGGCCGTCAAGGACCCGAACATCAACTTCTTTGCTACGCCGCTTGACTACGGTCGGCGCAAAGGCGGCGGCGAAGGGCTGCATATCGGCAACTTCAACGGCACCTATATGCTCAATAACAAGATGTTCTGGGATGAATGCGACTACCGCACTCATACCCTGCTGCGCTATCGCGGCGGCGAAGCCACGGCGAACGAGGATGAGACAATTAACGTGATGCGACGCTCGTTCGGCTACACGCTCACCAAGGGCAATGCCTTGTGGTGGTTCGCCCTGGCAGGCAACCACGCCTTTCACAGCGAGCGGATGATGGACGATGTGGCCAAATACATCCAGCTCGGTCAGAGCTTCCTGTCCGTCCCCAAAACGCAGATTGCGGAAGCGGCCCTGGTGATGGACGAACCGACCATCCAATACTTGTCGATGACATCGGCCACGTCAGAGCTTTTCCGCGGCCTGATGTGGGAGACGTACAAGAACGCGCACCGTTCCGGAGCCTTGTTTGATCTGTATTTAAGCAGCGACCTTGACCATCCGCGCATGAAGGATTACAAACTGTACGTTTTCACTAACCAATGCTATGTTGACGCAGAGACCACGGCCCGGATTCAGGCCAAGCTGAGGCGCAACGGAGCGACAGCAGTATGGCTCTATGCGCCGGGGTATATCACTGCCGCTGGCTTTAGTTTGGACTCTATGCGGGAGCTGACCGGCATGGCGTTCAAGGCCACGCAGCCTGGCGGCAATGCCCCCGCGCCAATCATCTCGCGCCAGGACGGCGGCAATCTGGAGGCGGTCAACTACCGCGGCTTCCAGTCCATGTACAATCCGCGCGGGCTGACGCCGGCCCAGCTGCGCGAACTGTGCCAGCAGCTCGGCATCCATGTCTACGCAGACGCGGATGACGTGCTCAGCGCCAATGCGAACTTCCTGATGCTGCACACCTCGACCGCCGGGGAGAAGACGATTACGCTGCCGCGTCCCAGCCGGGTGACCGAAGTCATCAGCGGCAAGGTCGTGGCAGACAAGGCGACGCAGTTTAAGGAGAATCTTGATTTGGGCATCACGCGGGTCTATCGGCTGGAGTAGGGTGAACGCCGGACGTCCGACAGAAAGGCTTTTTGGCGCTGTTGAGTATAAATCTGTTCCAGGCATTATTTTTGACAAAACGGGCTTGCGCCCAAGGAGGCAGAAATGAAAAGGCAACGTTTTACCTTGATTGAGTTGTTGGTTGTGATTGCGATCATCGCGATTCTGGCGGCGATGCTGCTGCCTGCCTTGAGCAAGGCTCGCGACAAGGCGCGCGGCATTAGCTGCATCAGCCAGCTCAAGCAATGTTCGCTGGGTGCGACCATGTATGCCGATGACTACGATGGCTGGTGCTCGCCGAGATACCGTTATCCTTATTACGCTACTGGGCCTAATTGGACGATAGCTAACAGCGAATGGCGCTGGGCCGGCGGCCTTTGGGCTATGGGCTATGTCCCCGTCATGGAGGTGTTCCATTGCCCAAGCGCGGTAACACTGCTGTCTGCTCTGCCAGCATCTATGCTGACCCCAGCGACGCAGAAATCAATCCAGGGCGGGAATTATTCCTATGGCATGGTGAATAATAATACCGAGACGGCCAGCTCGGTTCGGTTCAGCAATATCGCCAACCCCTCGTCCAGGATTTATTTTGGGGACAGCATCTACTATGTGACCTGGGCCAGTGCAAATGTATGGGTTCCTTCATATAGCATCGAGCGACATTCGCCGCCGACAGACGATACCCATCGGACAGCTCATTGCCGCCATAATGGCCGGGCTAACGCCGCCTTTTTTGACGGTCATGCCGTAGCCGCTGACAAGAGCGAATGGCGTACTTCCGGAATTACCGGCGGCAGGGTTCAGGCCTATACCCCGATCAGCTTCTGACTCGCGTCGCCCTAGGCGCATGTAGGCAGAAGTTGCCGTTATCATGGCTGAACAATTACGTCTGTAGCCCAAGCTTTTTTCAGGTTACCTTGAAAAAGACTCTGTTTAATGTTACAATATCTACGCCGTATCAATTTATAGCGCTTGGGGTTAACTATAATGCGTCCTAAGGAGGTGCAGAGATGAGAAGGCAGCGTTTTACCTTGATTGAGTTGTTGGTCGTGATTGCAATTATTGCGATTCTGGCGGCGATGTTGCTGCCGGCCTTGAGCAAGGCCAGGGACAAGGCGCGGTCGATATCCTGCGTCAATCAGCAGAAGCAGTCGATGCTGGGGCTGTTGATGTATGCCGACGATCACGAAGGGTGGGGGCCGTGGCGGTATCGCTACAATGAGGATGGCGCCAGTAACGGCATTCTGATCGGCTCCATGACCGGACGTGGCGAAGTCCGCTGGACGGGATATTTGTACTACCTTAGCTATATCCAGGAATATAAGCTTATGACCTGCCCGCTCTCGGAAGGTGATATCAGGAATGCACGCGGGAACTTTACTTTTGGCCTTGTCCAGACACATTCCTACGGGATGACTGTCAATTATGCGCAAAAAGGCTACAAGTTGGACGGCACCGTCGCCGGCACCGACTATTGGGCGACGCGCATCGGCGTCATTGACAATCCGGCCTCCAAGGTGTATCTGGCTGATAGCGTGTACTACATGACCTGGGGCGGCATCAACCAATGGGTGCCGCATACGTTCATAGATACGGCGCTTCCGACTGCAAACACCGTCCGGACAGTGCATCTGCGGCATGGCGGCATGGCCAACGCAGCGTTTATGGACGGCCACGTCCTGGCGTCTAAAGGGGCGGAATTCAAGAACAGCGGCCTCCCGGGCGGTCGTCGAGCTGATCTCACTATGGTCGGATTCTGATTTCCCCAGGACGGCGCAGGCCGAAGTAGACTTGGTGGACGGGGTGGACTTGGTGGACAGCGTATTCCAAGCTCCCCTCGCCCCCAACGAATGATGAATTATGAATTATGAATTATGAAATGCGCCTCAGCATTCAGCATTCAGCATTTAAAGCGGGCTGGCGCGTCGGATATCGACGATGACGGCGCTGTTTTCGCCGGCTTTCCAGACCACTTCATAGTCGTGCAGGAATACGCCGTAGATGCGTCCTGGCTCGCGTTGGTAGGCTGGCCGCGGGTCAGCGCTGACGACTTTGCGTGCCAGTTCCATGAAGCCAGGGAAGCGTTTTTCTATGGCTTTGGCCTGGGCTTCGGCAGCTGGGGTGAACGAGGTCGGCAGAGCCTCGGCTGCTGGCGCTGCTGCTGCGAATCCCCCCGTGGCCGCAGGCACGATGTCCGCATACGGCAGATAGGGCTTCAGATCGAGGATTGGCGTATTGTCCAGGATGTCGACGCCGTCGACTTCCAGAACGACTTTTCCGTGGCCGCAGCGGATGTTGCGTAGGCGGACCACGGACATGCCGATTGGGCTGGGCCGGAAAGGCGAGCGGGAAGCGAACACGCCGATGCGCTGGTCTCCGCCGAGGCGTGGCGGGCGGACAGTCGCCTTCCAGGCTTCGCGGATCGTCTCATGGAAGACAAAGAGTACCCAGAGGTGGGAAAAGTCTTCCAGGCCGCGCACGGCATTAGGCTGGTCGTATGGCGGCAGCAGTTCGATGGCGCCGGTGGCCTCGAGGATCAGTCCCGGCTGGCGCGGGATGCCGAATTTGGCTCGGAAGCAGCTGCGCAGCACGCCGATGACTGGGAAGGTGAACGTCGGTTCAGGCATGATAGAGGGTGGGTGCGGCTCACCGGTTGGTGCTGAAGACCGTGAGCAGCGCCGCCAGTTCGGCGCGCAGTTTGTGACGATGGGTGATGCGGTCGATGAAGCCGTGTTTGACCAGGTATTCCGAGGTCTGAAAATCCTTGGGCAGTTCCGCATTGGTGGTTTGCTTGATGACACGCGGGCCAGCAAAGCCGATCAAGGCTTTCGGCTCGGCCAGGATGACGTCGCCGAGCGAGGCGAAGCTGGCGGTGACGCCACCAGTGGTCGGGTTGGTGAGGATAGCGAAAAAGGGCAGGCCAGCTTCATCGTGACGCATGAGAGCACCGGAGGTTTTGGCCATTTGCATCAGGCTGAGGGTGCCTTCCTGCATGCGAGCACCGCCGCTGGCAGTGACGATCACGACCGGATACCTGGCTGCGGTCGCCCATTCGATCAGGCGGGTGAGTTTTTCTCCGACGACCGAACCCATGCTGGCGCCAAAGAAGCGGAAATCCATCACTCCAAGGGCGAACGGCAGGCTGTTCAGGGTCGCATTGCCGCACACCACTGCGTCCCGCAGGCCGGTTTTGGTCATGGTTTCCTTGATTTTGCGGGCGTAGCTGCCGTCGTCGGCGAAGTTCAGGGCGTCGACTGAGACCAGGTCGGCGTCATGTTCCTGGAAGCTGTTCTTGTCACACAACATAGCGATGCGTTGGCGGGCCGCGACCGGATGATGATAGTCGCAATGCGGGCAGACGAAAAGCGCTTCTTCGAGGATGTTCTGGAAGACCATCTGTTCGCAGTCTTTGCATTTCACCCACAGCCCGGCTGGGAGGTCGCTGCGGGGCGAGTCAGTAGGCGGATTCTGCAAGGGTCTGGCATGGAAGCTGGGCATGGCGTATGTCTCCACAAAGGGCGGTCGGTGAGATTGTCGGCGGCTGGGTCAGTCGCGGGCGATGGTGAGGACGGAGACGCTGGCTGCGCCGGCATCAAGCAGGACGGCAGTGGCAGCAGCCAGCGTCGCGCCGGTGGTGAACACGTCGTCAACCAGGAGCAGACGCTGGTTGACGACGGCCTTGCGGTTGGCGACGGCAAAGGCGCCGTGGACGTTCTTCCGGCGTTGGGTGAGGTCCATGCGGGCTTGCTGTCGAGTATAGCGGATGCGTCGCAGCGGCGTTATGCAGTTGACTTGGAGTTGCTTGGCGATTAGGCGAGAGAGGATGGCGGCCTGGTTGTAGCCGCGTTGCCAGGTTCTGAACCAGTGCAGAGGAACGGGCGTGATCGCGTCAATGCGCCGGTTTTCGGCGTAGGCTGTCCAGGCTTCGGCCATGCAACGAGCGAAAAATGGTGCTAAGCTGGTGCGGCGTCGGTATTTATAGCAATGGATGGCGTCGCGAACCAGGCCATGAAAAGGAAAGGCCGACACGGCGAAGTCCCAAGGACGGGCGCCGACGCGGAGGCATTCGGGACAGAGGGCAAGATGGCCGGCATTGGCGCCGCCGCAGCCATGACAACGGCGCTCCGGCGATTGGGGCAGGTCTGCCTGGCAGTCCGAGCAAAGTTCCGCCTGGCCATGCGCCAGCGCCGCTCGGCAGAGGGGACAGAGCGGAGGAGCGCATAGATCGACGAAGAGGCGGACAAGCCTGGTGGAGACGGCGGAACAAGTAAGCATATCGAGGAAGAGTAAAGCGTTTTAGTGGACAGTGGACAATGGACGTCAGTGGACTTTAATGGACATTAGTAGACGATGAACGGTGGACTTTAGTGGACTTTAGTGGAGAGTGGACGTGGACATCAGTGGACATCAGTGGACGGAGGTGCGCAGACATGCGGCTTCGCGCCACCGTCCAACAACGTCTGTAGCCCGGAGTGACAAATGCCCTGAATTAGTGGAGAGTGGACGTGGACATCAGTGGACGGAGGTGCGCAGACATGCGGCTTCGTAAGGGCGACACATAAACGCTGACCTGCATTTTGGTGCTTGTTCAGCGGCGTTAGCGTTCGCGCTGCATCAGGACGATGGCGTGGGCAGCCAAGGCTAGACCTTGACCGATAGCGTCTTGACGCTCGTTGGTTTTGGCTTTTAGAGAAATTTTTTCGACTGGGCAGTTGAAGATGTCTGCGATGGACTGTCTGATTTGCAGTTTGTAGGGTGCCAGTTTTGGTTTTTCGGTGATGACGGTGCTGTCGAGGTTGCCGAGTTGCCAGCCATTTAGGCGCGGGTCATCCAGGACTTGGCGGAGGAGTTGGGCGCTGTCAGCGCCTTTCCAGCGCGGGTCTGTGTCTGGGAACCAGGTGCCGATGTCTCCGAGGGCGAGGGCGCCGAGGACGGCATCGGTGATAGCATGCAGGAGCGCGTCAGCGTCGGAATGGCCATCCAGGCCCCAGGGGCAGGGGATAGTGACGCCGCCGAGGACAAGCGGCCGGTCGGCGACGCATCGATGCAGATCAAAACCCTGGCCGATGCGGAAGATCATGGTTTGAGGCTGGCGGATTCCACGACGGCGGCGACGATTTGGCGGGCAGCGTCGTCAGCCGCCTGTTGGCAGGCCGCTTGGAAGGGTACGTTCATGTCATGCATGCGGGGAATGTCAGCGCGGCCGATGACCGTGCCGGAGAGGACGGGCTTGGCGCTGGTGTCATTGCGGCCACAGACAGCGTAGCGGGCGCGCAGTTCCAAGCGGTAGAGGACGGTCTGGTAAGCCGCGCTGTCGTCATCGCGGCTGTCGCGGTCGCGGAGTTCAGCGCGGGCGATGTTTCTCTGGTAGAGGTTTTCCAGCTCGACATTCAGCTGGTGAGTGATCAGGCTGCTGCTCAGGCCAGGGTCCGTGCTGATGTGCTCTTGGACGGATTTGCGGAAGGCGGCGGTCAGGGCGCCTTCACGGGTCAGGTTGGTGACAACGCCGACATCAAGGCCATAGAGGCCCTCAGGGCGGGCGGAACCCCAATGGTAGCAGGCGGTGAGCATCAACCCGCAGACGGCGGCCAGGGCCGAGACGTGGAGAAGATGGTTTTTCATAGTGGCTTTCCAGCGAGGGTTGTTGCCGCTAAAGGCAACGGGACAGGAGATTGGGCGAGAGGTGAACCTGCCTCATGCGCCTTGGCGGTCAGGGCTTGGCAGCAGGCTTGTCGTCGTCATTGACGGCAGGGGCGTCGCGGAGGGACGGGTTATCGTCCAGGATTTTTTTGGCTTCCCAGCCGGCTTGTGTATCTGGGTAGTCGCGGAGTACGTCAAGCAGATAGCGTCGGGCTGCGCCAGTGCGTCGGTGGCTGGGGCGGAGGTAGAATTGGCCGAGGTCGAGCAGTCGTTGGGCGTCTTGCTCGCGGGCGTCGCGGAGCAGGAGGTCAATCTCTTTGCGGCGGGGGTGTTCAGGCTGGTTTTCCTTGACTGCCTCGGCATGGCGCACCGCTGCGCGCAGCTTGGTCCCGTCGCCATCACCGATTTTGCTTAATTCAGACAGGAGGATGGCTAGGTCAAGGCGGACGTCATCCAGGCCGGGGTCGAGCTTAAGGATGGCCTGGTAGGCGTTGACGGCTTCTTCCAATCGCTCGGTTTCCTTGAGCAATTCGACCATTCGTAGGCGGTCTTGCAGGGAGACATGGATGGACGGTGCCTCCTGGATGATCAGTTCATAGATGGAGATGGCCGTCTGTTTGTCCCGGATGCCGAGGAAGGTGCCTTCGCCATCGACGAATCTTTCCGCGATGATGCGGAGTTTCCCCACGACGTGTTCGTATGGAACGAAGAAGGGAGCGTTGGCGAGCAAATTTTTATAGAGTTCCAAGGCCTTGTGGCTTTTGTTGGCAGTGCAATAACAGTCGGCCGCGCGCAGCGTCCAGCCAGCCTGGTTTTTCGGGTCGCTGGTGCGCTTGGCCAGTTTGAGGTAGCGCTTGGCGGCTTTAACGTATTTGCCGTCGATTTCCAGTTCCTGGGCCTCCCCCTGGAGGGTGCGATTGGCGATGAATTGGGAAAAATCGCTTTCAGCGCGGCCGACGACAGCCCAGGCCAGGACGAACACGACGCCGATGAGCAGCCAGTTGTTTTTGTTCATTATGAGCCTTGATGTATGATATGGTGCGGGATTGATGATTGGGAACGGCATGCAATTGTTAAATTCATAACATAATTGAACAAAGCCGGGTTGTCTATTGCGGGCGTGAAAAAACGGCGTTTCGACCGGGCTTGTGTGTTATTGAGCAGTTTTCTGTAGCACCTCTTCGAGACGCCTGAGTTTGGGGTATGCCCATTAAACATGGTTAAGTGCCTGCGGCGCAATAGGATATGGACTTTGTGAACGGTGGCTGCCGTGATTTTTGCGCTTTTAGCGTTTTTGTCGCTACGCGGCTGATTGCCCTGTATAACATCATACCCTAAAAAAATCTGCGTTATCAGCGTAATCTGCGGATAAAACAACAGTTTCTCGCCCCTCGCCGTTCGTATCCATCGGTTATGATTTTTTCAATGACAGTGGGTTTGGGGTTGTGCGTCCTGTTGGTCGTTTGAAGTCTTGGTGGAGGATGTCATCGGCGTCGGCGTCTGGCAGTCGGACTGGGGGTGCGGCATCTGCGATGAGTTCTGGCATGGCTTTGCGCAGTCCTCGGATGATGTCTTTGGAGCAGAAGCGGCAGTTGTCAAGCAGGTTTTGGCGGTTGAGCGGTTTGCCTCGGTAGTCTGGCGCCATGGCAGCGGCCAGAACTAGGGCAGAGACTTTGCAGCCGAGGGCGTGGGCCATGATGATTTCCATGACTAAGTCATGTCCGATGAGGTCGGCACCATTGGAGCGTGCGACTTCGGCTTCGGCGACGGTGCAGAGTTGCGAACCTGGTCGCGCCATGAAAATGCTATGACGTGGGGAGAGGCCGACTTCAGACATGGCGTTGACCAGTTCGGAATTCTGTTCTTGCGATAGGGCGCCGGTCATGTCGGGGAACGATGATTCGAGCAGGTCATGGTTGCCGTCGAGTGGCGAGAAGGGATGGCCGTTGATGTAGTCGACTAAGAGCGTCCAGGCGCCGGCTTTGATTTCTTGGCGTAAGCTGAGGCCGCTGTCGATGAGGAGGTGGCGTTGTGCGCCGAGTTTCCAGGCTGCGCAGAGAGGGAGGAGGCACGGGTAGAGGCCGAGGCCTTCGTACAGGTGGCGGTGGCCGCGAGTGGCCAGTGCCGGGATGCCGCAGATGGCACCGTAGTGCAGTTCCGGGTGTTCGCGGTCTGGAGTAGGCTGGCAAGGCATGCCAGGCAGCTCCTGCATGGGCAGGGACGACGCAGGCGTGTCAAAAAGCGTTTCCAGGTCAAAGCCGCTGCCGAATTGCAGGAAGAATTGCGGCGGCTGCCAGTTCGGGAAATGCGCCGGCAACAGCTTGGCGGCCTGCTGGACGCCTTCAGAGAGGGATGGCATGGTCATAGTCGTGCTCGCTGACGTGGCGATGGTCATCTTCGCAGCGGGCGACAGGCCCGGACGGTTTGCTTTCGTGCGTGGTTACCAGGTCGCCTTGAGGGTTGGGATGATGGCAAAGGGATTGTGGGCGACGCCGTCGTCGGCAAATGTCCAGGTCACTGTGTGTGCGCCGGTTTGGTCGCCATTGCTGGTGACGATGTCAGTTGGCGCGACGACGGTCAGGGTCAATTTCAAGTCAGGGCAGAGTCGACGCAGGCGTTCGACCTGCTCCTTGGTCCAGGCTTGGTTGTGGCCGGGGGGTTCGACGGTGAAGGCGGTGCGGCCGTCCTCCTGTTTTTTCACGGTCATGGTTCCGAACAATCCGGTGTTGACGGCGCGGACGCCGTCTCGGGCGAGGATGATGATATGGACATGATGCTGGCCGTCGCTTTCGGTTTGGCGGTATTGCCGCAGTTCGATTCCCGGGCGTTGGAAGAAATTTCTGACGGCGGTTTCATTCAGGAACCAGTTCATTGGCTGGGCGCTGGCAGCGTTGCCCTGGGCAGGGGTTGGCAGCTGTTGTTCCAAGGCGTTCTGAGCGGCGGTCAGAGCAGGGAGCATGGCCACCGGGACAGCGTAGTGGTAGGTGGCGATGACGCTGCCGTCGCGCAGGAACTGGAGTTTCTGCTCCAGGTGCAGGCAGCCGTTGAGCAGGCAGAGGCTGACGGCGGCCATGAGCGTGGCGGCAGTTTGGCGAAGAAGATGAGTATTAGTCATGGCGACAGATGCGGAGAGGGGCTTCCGATTTGGCCGGGAAACGGCGTTTTATAGGTGGTGTTCGCTGGTCGCGTCGGCGTGTGCGAGCGCCTGGAAAAGCTTGGCGTCGCCGCCAAAGGTGAAGGGCGAAGATAAGGAGACACGTGCTGATCGGTCCAAAAGCAGGCGGCCGCGTCGGTTGTCTTGGGGTGACAAGGACAGCAGGAAGCCGACGACGCCTTCGGGCATGTCAGCGGCAAAGCGTTCCGGCCACAGTTCGTGCGCTTTTTCCGTCAACAGGGCCTTTTCTTCGGCGGCGATCACCATAGCTCGGGTGCAGAGGCCGCCGTGCAGGAAGGTCTTGGCCAGTTCGAGGGCTTCGCAGAGTACCTGCTCGAAGCCGGCTAGGGCGATGGCCGGGCCGCGCATTTTGAGGGCGGCGCCGACGTAGGCCGCAGCAGCGTTGTGGACGGAGTGGGAAAACCTGGTCGGCAGGATTTGCGCTTCCGGGAAGTCGAGGATGTCATCCAGGGTGGAGAAAGTCGTGCGGTGGGTTCCAAAGGCCGTGGCTGTGATCAGGGCCAGGCCGTCGTCAGCCGCGTCGTCACCTAAGAGAGCAAGAGCGGCGGACACGATCAGGGTGGTGTAGCGGTCAGCCCGGCGGAGCGTGGCGCGTTCACGGGTGCGCTTCAAAAGCTCCGGGGTGAGGAGTTCAAATCCAGGCAATGCCTGGTCGGAATAGGCGACGAAATTGCCGATGAACATCAGGACATCCTCTTGATAACGAGGGCGGTGTTGGAGCCGCCAAAAGCCAGCGAGGTGGACAGCGCAAGGTCGCCGTCAAAGGCCAGGTCGGCGCTCAACGGAGCAACGGGAATGTCAGGCGGACAGGCGGGGCAGCGGTGATTGCGCGCGACAACGCCTTGTTCCAGCATGATGCAGGTGAAGATGGCTTCCAGTGCGCCGGCCGCGCCCAGGGTGTGTCCGACTAAGGATTTGGTTGACATGTAGGCGAAGTTTGGCGGAAAAAGGCGGGCCAGGGTTTGGCCTTCGACCCGGTCGTTGACGTCGGTGCCAGTGCCGTGGGCGTTGATGAAGGCGACGTCAGCCGG
>Ga0209510_1002272_pt1 | contig 19965 bp, 17 predicted proteins | sample BiotimSIPDNA_FD_185749 | JGI IMG/M metagenome (GOLD analysis project Ga0209510, IMG submission 185749) | Anaerobic biogas reactor microbial communites from Washington, USA - Biogas_R1 time_0 SIP DNA (SPAdes) (version 2) | ecosystem: Engineered > Bioreactor > Anaerobic > Unclassified | place... | reverse complement strand
TTTTTGAAGGAAACGAGCCTTACCTTCGCAGATATCTTCAAAAAAAGTTAAGAGAACTTGAAGTGATAATAGAGGGAAGAGCCTTATCCGTCACACCTATGAAGTATGAAAGCGCCAATGGAGCAGGCCTGGAAACTAAAACCTGTCTTTTTATCAGGGACAAGCTTGTTGAGTATTTACAAGGGAGTGATCAGTTATGACAAAGTGTTCGCGGGTGATTGACTTTTTTGAACAGCTGGCACCCAGAGAGTTGACAGAATATTGGGATAACACCGGATTGCTGGTAGGTAACAGGCATGCCAATGTGAATAGAATTCTGGTTTGTCTGGATGTTACAAGTGCTTCTGTAAATGAAGCTATTGCTAAAAAGGCTGATTTGATTGTTACACATCATCCGGTTATATTTAAAGAGCTCAAGAGCTTAAATGAGGATGATACGAAGGGAAAGCTACTTTACTCCTTGGTTAAAAACGGTATAGGTGTATACTCTGCACATACTAACCTTGACTATGCAGATGCAGGTGTAAACACTCAGCTAGCTTTGACTTTAGGAATCCGTAATGTTGAGGTTATGGGCAATGGGCCTGGAAAATGCGGCGTACTTGAGCAAAGAATGAAGCTTGATGATTTCCTTGATCATGTTCAAAAAGGGCTTAAAACACCCTTTTTGAAGGTTGTGGGACATGCTGACGCCGGGGTTGGAAAGGTAGCAGTATTTGGAGGCAGCTTTGACGATGATTTGGGTGTTGTAATTGATAGTGGAGCTGATGTCATAGTGACAGGCGATGTGAAATACCATACTGCCATCGATGCTATTGAGGCCGGATTGTGCATAGTTGATGCGGGACATTTCAACACGGAGAGCGTGGTTTTGCCCTACATTGCTGATCAGTTAGCAGGAAAGTTCCCTGATGTGGAGGTGTTGCTGTTCGATGACGAGAAGGATCCATTTAGAGCAGTCTATTAAAGATATTAATCAAATGCTCGCGGTGTGATACGCACAAAACGCGGCATTTATATCCTATTGACTATTAATACTGAATGGATTAGTATATAAGTCCGAGAAAATATTGAATACATATTGAGTAAGCCAGATAATCGCAGGTATAATGTCGAAAGGCTGTATCTGAGGAAAGTCCGGGCTCCACAGGGCAAGGGTGCCGGGTAACTCCCGGTGAAGGCGACTTTAAGGAAAGTGCAACAGAGATATACCGCAAGCTGGAGGTTAGAGGTGAGCTTCTCACTTCTCGCTTCCAGTATTGTAAGGGTGGAAAGGTGAGGTAAGAGCTCACCAGCGGCATGGCGACTTGCCGGTCTATGTAAACCCCATCCGGAGCAACACCGCAAAGGGACATATTGGCGGCCCGTCAGTCCCGACAGGTGGCTTGAGCCATTCAGAAATGTCTGGCCTAGATAGATGATTATCCAATACAGAACCCGGCTTACAGGCTTACTCATTATATATTTGAAACACCAGCTCTTGCGGCTGGTGTTTTTGTGTTGCATTATTTTTTGTAATTAAACAATAATATAAGAGTGCGTGCAAAAATATTAAAGAGGTGATTACGGCGAGAAAAGATAACAAGGTGACATTTGATGACTCAGATAACACAGAAGCTGTACAGGCAGAAACAGAAAAGGAGAAGCAGCAAAATGAACAGATAAAAGAGTTAGGTAAAATGTCGATTACCAATCCAAGAGGAAACATACATTGCCTTACAATTATTGGTCAGATTGAGGGGCACATCATTTTACCGCCTCAAAACAAGACAACAAAATATGAGCACGTGATTCCTCAGCTAATTGCAATAGAGGAGAGCCCGCAAATAGATGGCCTGCTTCTTGTGCTAAACACAGTCGGAGGTGATGTTGAAGCAGGGCTTGCTATAGCGGAAATGATTTCAAGCATGGACAAACCAACCGTGTCCCTTGTGCTTGGTGGAGGCCACAGCATAGGAGTTCCAATGGCTGTTTCAACGAGATACTCCTATATTGCTCCATCTGCCACGATGACAATACATCCAATCAGGCTCAACGGGCTTGTCATAGGGGTTCCACAGACATATGAGTATTTTGATAAAATGCAGGAAAGGGTGGTTAGCTTTGTTACCAGTAATTCATCCATTTCTAAGGAGGAGTTCAGGAGATTAATGCTCAAAACAGGCGAGCTTGCAAATGATGTGGGCACAATCCTATTTGGCGAGGAAGCAGTTAAAAGCAAGCTGATTGATTCAGTGGGAGGTCTTTCTGATTCCATGAACAAGCTTTACGAGCTGATTGCAGAAAAAAGAATGACCTCGTCTGTGAGATCAAATTTGCAGTCCGGAGGTGAGCTGCAGTGATTCTGTATACAATCATGCCAGCAGAGTTAGTGTTCCAAGAACAGACAAATAAAACAAAACCACGATATTCAATAGCTGAATACCGTGGTGAAAAGTTACTAGTCGAGCATATACAGGATGATAGTTATGAAATCAAACAGCTTTTAAGCACTTGTCCCTATTCCTTTTTAAACCCTGCTTTTCAGCCAGGTAGCATAGTGCGCAGGGAGGAGTTAAAGTAGGGAAGGTGCAAGCCTTCATCAAAGCTTAAATCTTTCAATAGATTTTTGCAGCTCGAGGGATGATACCTTTAGCTCTTCTGCAAAGCGTGAAAGCTCTTCTATACTTGAAGCCTGCTCCTGAGTAGAGGCAGTTACCTCCTCAGACGATGCAGCCGTCTCCTCCGATACCGCGGATATATTCTGTATGGCATTTATGGCCTGCTCCTTGTTTTCCTCCATCTGAGTGACTCTTTCAATAATTTGATCTACCTGTTGAGACAGGTTTTCCATTGAGCTCATTATACTCTTAAATATCTGAATGGTGCTTTGTACCGCTTCGTTCTGGGATGACAGAATCGCTTCTGTATCAGCCGCTTTTTTAGCAGCCTTCTCCGTTTGATTCTGAGTACTATTGATAATATTGGTGATTTCGCGGGCCGATTCCATGGATTGGTCGGCAAGCTTTCTCACCTCATCGGCAACAACGGCAAAGCCTTTGCCAGCTTCGCCAGCCCTGGCAGCCTCTATGGCCGCATTGAGGGACAGAAGATTGGTCTGGTCGGCGATACTGCTGATTGCATTAGTAATCTTTCCTATGGATTTCGAGTGTACCTCAAGGGCCTTTATGTCCTCCATAATTTCTTTAGATATGGCAGTAGTCCTGCTAGCCTTAACATCAAGGTCATTTACAGCAGACAAGCCATTACGGGTCTCAGACATAGTATCACGGGTTAGGCTGCTGATGGATTTTGCATTATCTGTAACATGGTTTATATTCTCAGCAAGCCTGCTTATCTTTTCAACGCCCTGCTCAGCATCTGAGGCCTGAGATGATGCGCCCTGGGCTATTTCCTGTATTGCTCTTGAAATATCCTGAGATACGGTAGATACCTGCTCAGATGTGGAGGAAACCACAGTGGCTGAGCTTGTTACCTTCTCGGACACGCCGATAGTCTGCTCGATAAGCGAACGCATATTTGCAATCATCGAATTGATGCTTTTTGTAAGAGTGCCAAGTTCGTCTTTCCTTCTTGATTTGAGTGTAACGGTCAAATCACCTGAGGCAGCCTTATTGGACGCATCAATAATCCTGTTTATAGTTCTGCTCATACTGTTTGAGATTGTAATTCCTACCGCAAAAGCAATCAACACTGCAACCAATATGAATACAAGCGTACTAATAACAATGCTTCTGGATGCCGCATTCAGTTCGTTCTCCGGGATAAAGCCCATTAATATATTACCGGAGTCGGCAACCTTGGCGTAGGTCATAAGAAATTTTGTCCCATCATAAACAATACTCTCGTAACCGGATTTCTTTTCTGCAGAAACAATGTTGTGATAGAAATCCTGCTGTGTTATAGTGCTTGATTCGGTGCTATCGTTACCATTTGCAATAATCCTTCCATCAGGTGAGATGAGATGGATTATCTGTTGTTTAGATAGCTTTATTCCTTCAGACAAATCGGAAATAATTATAGGCTTGACATCGATAACTATCATTCCTATTATTTTCATTGTTGAAAGGTCCGGTATTAGCCGCATATATGTAAGACAATAATTGTTGTCATTTGTCTTATTAATCTCATCCAGCTCCTTGTGACTGCCAAACCAAGCGCCATTACCTTTAGTAGACTCTAGAAGCTTGTATGATTCGGTATCCTGTAATTGACTTAATAATGCACTTGAGCTTGTTTTACTTGTAATGGGATATAGAATTTCATCAGCAGGAATGATTGTAATATTCTCAACTGCGGGGCTAAAAACCGATACATTCATTACATAGGATTCAACCTTTCTGGTAATTTCAATTCTCTCCATAATATTACTCATATCATAATCTCTACGTAAAAGGGCTTGAATATCTGCATTGCTAAAGAGCTGACCAGAAAGGTTTTCTACTGTTTCGAATACAACCTCGAGATACTTACCGCTGTTATCTAAGGCTATGCTTGAGGACTGAATAGCATTTTCGCGTGCGGTACCTGTTGAGTTGAAGTAAGTAATCGAGCCTTGAACAACAATAAGAATAATTGGTACCAAAAATGCTACGATAAGCTTGGTCCTAATCTTCTTAAAATCAGTTATGCGCCTGGTGTATGGAGTAATTTTTGCCAACAAATTTTTGGATAAATTAACAAATGAACTCAATAACTTCATATTGCACCTGCTTTCTGTTATATTACCACTTTCTTACCAGTTTCTCTTATTACTAATTTGACAAAATAAATAATAATCCTGCTTTTGAATTGATATTTGGGAATTCTTCAACATGGAACACAAGAAAGCTATCAAGTTAAGCTCTGCCCAACCGAAAACTGCAGAAGCAAAAAGGGATAGATATGAGTGAGAAATTATGGTATCATTGTATAGAAGCTTCGCTGTGGAAGCTTATTATACCCGTCATTAGGGCATGATTAACATGTTTAGTTTCTTATACTGTGGGGTGAGAGGTTGAAGGGGAAGAAAACACAAAAGAAAAAGACTTTGGTAAAAAAGAAGAAGGCACAAAACACTCACATAAATGAGATAAAGGGTATTTTTGTATTTGCTTTGGGCATTCTTATGCTTTTGAGCTTTTATGTAAAGGACTCAATCGGAGTGTTCGGTACATTCATTAGGGAGGTTTCCCTTGGACTCTTTGGTGTACCTGCATTCCTTATCCCGCCGGTTGTCATACTTTATGCTGCCATCTTGATATTTGGCCATGAAAAGCTAAATCTAAAAAACAAAGCTCTTTATATATTCTTCTTATTTCTTCTGATATCAGCAATGATTCAGGCAGGTAATTACAGATCGGAATACTATAAAGGCTTGAAGCCAATAAAGGCTCTGGAGCTGCTTTATCTCGATGGGAAATCTTTGGCTGGCGGCGGTATTATCGGTGGACTTATCAGCATGCCCTTTCTTGTTACTTTTAAGGTTCTTGGGACTTTCATAATTCTAACTGCCTTAGCCCTTGTTGACATAATTTTGCTAACAAATTCATCTATCTCAGAATTTATTACAAACCTGCGAAGCCTTTTGGTGCGTAAAGTATCGGATACAAGAAACAGGGATAACGTTCATGAAGATGATAGCATTCAGCCATCAGTAGTTGAGGATGGGGAAGAGATGTCGTTAAGTTTCGATAAGAAGCCGAAGGTGATTGATTTTAAGATTGAAAAGAACAATAGAGAATTGAAGGAAAAAGAGAAGGAAAATGTAAGGGAAATAGATATTGAAATGGGGACTAACGAAGAAGACTTTGCGGCAGCTCAGGAAGAAAGGCCGATAGAATTAGTTATTGGCGATTTAAAGAAAGAGGAAAGTAAAAATCAAAAAAGACCTGTAAAGCCAAAGAATGTAGACAATGAACCAGGCCTGCAGGAAATAATTATAAAGGGACCCGCTAAGAAGCATGGACTGCCTTCGAATTACAGAGTACCTCCTTACGATTTGCTCATAGAGGATGTAGAAATGGGAGGCAGTGGAAAGATCTACAGGAACCAGGTACTTGAAGGAGCTAAGAAGCTGGAGGAAACACTCAATAGCTTCGGGGTATCGGCCAAGGTAATTAATGTTACAAGAGGCCCGACAGTAACCAGATATGAGCTACAGCCAAGTGCAGGTGTAAAGGTAAGCAAAATTGTAAATCTTTCAGATGATATTGCTTTAAATCTCGCTGCACCCGGTATTCGTATTGAGGCGCCTATCCCAGGCAAGGCAGCCATAGGGATTGAGGTGCCCAATAAAGAAACAAACATGGTTCGTCTTAGAGATGTTTTGGAGTCAAAGGAGTTTGTCCAGCATCCGTCAAAGCTTTCTATTGCTTTGGGAAAGGACATTTCCGGAGAGAGCATCATTGTTGACATTGCAAAGATGCCACATTTACTAATAGCAGGAGCTACAGGATCAGGAAAAAGCGTATGCATAAACAGCCTGATTGTCAGTATATTATATAAAGCATCTCCTGATGAGGTTAAGCTGTTGCTAATTGACCCGAAGGTGGTTGAGCTTGGTGTCTATAATGGGATACCTCATCTGCTCATACCCGTTGTGACGGAGCCGAAAAAGGCTTCAGGTGCTTTAAATTGGGCGGTGCAGGAAATGGTCAACCGTTATAAGCTTTTTGCGGATAAGGCTGTGAGGGACATAAATGGATACAATGATTTAATGCAAAGGACGGGCGAGTCACCAATTATGCCTCAGATTGTTATTGTCATTGACGAGCTTTCTGATCTGATGATGGCAGCCCCCAATGATGTCGAGGATGCAATATGCAGGCTTGCACAGATGGCAAGAGCGGCCGGAATGCACCTTGTAATAGCGACGCAAAGGCCTTCTGTAGATGTTATAACTGGTGTCATAAAGGCGAATATTCCATCAAGGATATCCTTTGCTGTTTCATCACAGATCGATTCGAGGACTATCCTTGACATGGCAGGTGCCGAAAAGCTTCTTGGAAGAGGAGATATGCTCCTTCATCCAACTGGCAGGAATAAGCCCCTCAGAGTTCAGGGAGCAAACATTACCGATTCAGAGGTTGAAAAGGTGGTCGAATTCGTAAAGACACAGGGAGATGCCATATATGATGATGATATCATCGAGGAAATAAACAATGACAATTCTAAGCTTAATGACGAGGATGATGACCATGACGAATTGCTGCCAAATGCAATTGAGATGGTTGTGGAGGCTGGCCAGGCTTCTGTTTCACTGATACAGCGCAAGTTTAGGGTTGGCTACGCAAGAGCTGCAAGAATTGTGGATCAGATGGAAGCCAGAGGCATTGTAGGCGGGTTCGAAGGCAGCAAACCAAGGCAGGTGCTTATTTCAAAACAACAATTGCAGGAGATGCAAATGATGGATAAAGAATAGTGTATAGTTAAGGAGGGATCATTATTTCGATTATTAATGGCTTTATAATCGTTCTGATGCTTTTTTTACTCATATATACTGTCTATCGTTTATTCAGAAAAAAGGATCTTTTAATGCTTATACCTGTATGTGCGCAGGTTTTTGCCTTTGTTTTGGCTCTTCTTAGCTTTCTCAACAACGTTATGGCAGAAATGTACATAGAGCTTATTTATCTGATTTTCGGGATACTTCCGCCAATTGCATTCATCCTTCTTGATTACAGAGAAATGATTGCTAAGCTTAAGAAGGAAGGCGTATACAGAGGTTTTATCGAGAAAGCCCAAAGCAAAGGAAAAAGGCAAGCTTTACTAACCTTGTCTCAGAAGGGCATCAACGCCCAATCGGTCTTTAAGCCTATTGCTGAAATAATGAACGAAATAGCAGATTTACCTGAGGAGCTGCAAAAGAACATCAGAAAATTTCTTAATCATGCTCATGGACTGATAAGAGAGGACAATTATGATGAAGCCTTCTACATTTATGATATACTGTCAAAAACCGTTGGAAGCTCGCCCTTGCTTTATTATAATTTTGCCCTTGTTTGCTACCAAGGATCAAAATACATAAATGCACTTGAGGCTTACAAAAAGGCCAATAGATTACTCGAAGGCAATCTTCCTGCTCAGTCTGACATTAACTATTGTATTGGTAACACCTACTATATGCTAAATAATCTCACGAATGCTGCTAAGTATTATGAAAAGGCTCTGGAAATGAATTCTGATAATATGCAAGCCACCGAAAACCTTTCCCTTACCTATGTCAGGATGGGTAAAACACAGGAGGGAGTCGATGCATTTCAAAAGCACAGCATAGATACTGAGAATTATAGAAATCAATTTGTATGGGGACTGCTTTTGCATGAGGCGGGAAGATATCAGGAAGCAGAGGATGCCCTAAATTGCGCGCTTAACCTTGAACCAGACAGGCTAGAGGCACTTGAGGAACTGGGAAAGGTGCTTATGAAGCGAAATAAGCCTGAGGATGCACTCGAGGTATCTATTAGGATGCTCAGGATTGATCGAGACAATTATTCCGGTTGGTCTGCGAAGGCCGATGCATATCTAAAGCTATGCCGGTGGAAGGATGCCATAAACTCTTACAAAGAGGTAATTCGTATCAAACCTGACTGCTACAGAAGCTATTACAATATGGCTGCGGCACTGGAGGAAACAGGCAACAGAAAGGCTGCAATAGAGGCATATAATAAGGCTATAAGCATTAATCCCGACTTTTCTGATGCATACAACAATCTGGGCATTTTGCTGTCTATGTCGGGAATGCAGGAAGAAGCTTTAAAGGTCTATGAAGAGGGGATCAAAGGTGACAGTAAAAATGCCAGTCTTTATTTCAATATGGGTATGTGCCTTTTTGAAGAGGGTAGATACAAGGATGCTGCACAAGCATATAAGAATGCATTAGCTATTAAGCCCGATGAATTTGAGGTGTACTACTATCTTGGTGCCGCCTATACAGAAATACGTCATTATAACGACGCAATAGATGCCTACAAATCAGCACTTAGCATTAAGCCCTCAGATGGCGAGCTGTACTATAATCTGGCGACGATATATGCAATACTCGGACGGTATGATATATCGATTGAGAATTTGCGAAGGGCAATTGAAATAGATAAGAATATACGTGAGGACGTGATTGGCAATAACGCTTTCTTCGGAATGCGAGGCAGGACAGAGTTTAAACAGCTTATTTCTTAGCTTTGATTTGAAGTATTTTTGCTAAAATGGTTAATTTGTTTGAAAATAATGATAGAATATACAAAATAGATAAATTGAGAGGAAGATTTATTCATGGGGGCAAAAATAATTAGTGGTAACGAATTGTCAAAGAAAATTAGGCAGCAGTTAAGAGTTCAGGTTGAAGAATTAAATAGAAAAGGTATATACCCGGGACTGGCGGTGGTTTTGGTCGGAAGCGACCCCGCATCCCAAATATATGTCAACAGGAAGCAAAAGGCTTGTGAGGAGCTTGGTATTCTTTCATATCCATATGCACTCGATGAAAAAACCAGCGAGGAAGAGCTGTTGACGCTGATTAGCGATCTGAATAAGGATCCAAAGGTAAATGGTATTTTGGTTCAGCTACCTTTGCCTGCGCATATTAATGAGGATAAGATTATACCTGCAATCAGCCCTGATAAAGATGTAGACGCATTTCATCCGGAAAATACCGGGCGCATTATGAATGGAAATCCAGTATTTTTACCCTGTACTCCTGCCGGAATAATGGAGCTAATCAAAGAGAGTGGTATGCAGGTGGAAGGGAAAAAGTGTGTGGTAGTAGGTAGAAGCAACATTGTGGGCAAGCCTATGGCTATGCTCTTGATGGCAGCAAACGGAACTGTTACGATATGTCATTCAAGAACCCGCGATTTGGAGGAAGAATGCCGCAAGGCTGATATACTTGTCGCCGCCATTGGAAGACCCGAATACATAAAGGGGAGCTTCATCAAGCCTGGTGCAGTGGTTATTGACGTTGGGATGAACAGGCTTGAGAGCGGAAAGCTCGTTGGCGACGTGGAGTTTTCAACCGCTTGCGAAATAGCATCGGCAATCACTCCTGTGCCAGGAGGAGTAGGACCTATGACAATTACGATGCTGATGAAGAATACGATTACAGCGGCGATAAGCAAGTGATTGGGCTTGGTTGCCACACACAAAACAGCACTGTCGGTCTGCACTACAACATGTTGTATCAGTAAGGATTGAGTGATGTTCACGACTGGATTTGTGTTTTTCTTGACATAAAAATTAAATAAGTTTACAATTAGTTTATATTTCGTATAATAGCGGATGGCGTAAGCCATCCGAATGTATGATTAGCCGGCTTTTAACGGCTTGACCATTGATAACTGAATACGAGGAGGTGTGTGTTATTATTGAATGGGCTATTGGAATTGGAATTGGCCTTGTAATTGGAGCAGCAATTGCTTCGTTTATATCGTTCCGAATAGGATATAACCGCAGGAAAAGTGATGCAGAAGCTGAAATCGGCAGTGCAGAGCAGGAATCAAAGAGAATTCTTCATGATGCTCTAAAGACAGCCGAGAGTAAAAAAAGAGAAGCTCTTCTGGAAGCAAAGGAAGAGGTTCATAGAAGCAGAATGGAACTGGACAGGGAGATCAAAGAACGAAGAAACGAAATTCAAAGACAAGAGAGACGTATAATCCAGAAGGAAGAGACCTTGGATAAAAAGGTTGAGGCACTGGAGCAGAAGGAAGAAGCTTTAAACAGAAAAAATAGGGAAGTGCAGGCAATTCAGGATAAGGTCAACGAGCTTCAAAAACAGCAGCTCGATGAGTTGGAAAGAATTTCCGGATTGTCGATTGAAGACGCAAAGCAGTATCTCATCAGAAATGTCGAGGATGAAGTAAAACACGAATTGGCGATACTTGTTAAGGAATTAGAAGCAAAAGCGAAGGAAGAAGCCGATAAGAAGGCAAGAGATATCGTTGTGACTGCGATACAAAGATGTGCAGCCGACCATGTGTCGGAAACTACAGTATCTGTAGTGCCATTGCCTAACGATGAGATGAAAGGCCGTATAATAGGCCGTGAAGGCAGGAATATCAGGACACTCGAGACCCTTACCGGGATTGATCTGATAATCGATGATACTCCTGAAGCTGTAATCCTTTCGGGATTTGATCCCATAAGGAGAGAGGTTGCAAGGATAACGCTTGAAAAGCTTATTCTTGATGGTAGGATACATCCTGCCAGGATTGAAGAAATGGTTGAAAAGGCTAAAAAGGAAGTTGAAAATACAATTCGCCAGGAAGGCGACCGTGCCGCATTCGAAACGGGGGTAAACGGCTTACATCCTGAAATGATTAGATTGCTAGGTAAGCTTAGATTCAGAACCAGTTATGGTCAGAATGTACTGAATCATTCTATCGAGGTTTCTACCCTCGCCGGTATTATGGCTTCCGAAATCGGAGCAGATGTTATGCTTGCTAAAAGAGCAGGACTTTTGCATGACATAGGCAAAGCTGTTGACCATGAAGTTGAAGGATCACATGTTACAATAGGTGCTGATCTTGCCAAGAAGTACAAAGAGGGTGATGATGTAATCAATGCAATACATTCACATCACGGCGATGTTGAGCCGACCTCTTTAGTTGCAGTGCTAGTACAGGCCGCCGATTCAATATCGGCTGCAAGGCCGGGTGCCAGAAGAGAGACTTTGGAATCATACATCAAGAGGATTGATAAGCTTGAAGAGATAGCAAATTCTTTCCCAGGAGTAGAAAAGTGCTACGCAATTCAAGCTGGCAGAGAAATAAGAATTATTGTCAAGCCTGAAGATGTGACTGATGATGAAATGGTGCTAAAGGCAAGGGAGATAGTTAAGCAAATCGAAAGCGAGCTTGAGTATCCCGGCCAAATTAAGGTAAATGTAATACGTGAGACAAGGGCAATTGAATATGCTAAATAAAAACAGCTCCTAGTTGGTGCTTCACAAAAGCGTGTATATACACGCTTTTTGTGTTATATTGAATAAGTAGCAATGACACATTTGTGCGGAGGAGTACGAGTTGAAGGTATTATTTATTGGAGATATAGTTGGAAGTCCAGGGAGAAAGGCAGCAAAAAAATGCATTTGCGAACTTAAAAAGGAATTATCCTTCGATTATTGTATTGCTAATGGTGAAAATACGGCAGGAGGTAAGGGTATAACCTATGTTGTAGCCCAGGAGCTATATAATATGGGAGTAGATGCTATAACTATGGGAAACCATACCTGGTCTAAAAAAGAAATCACCAATTTCATTGATTCCGATCCAAATATCGTCAGGCCTGCAAATTACCCTGATAGTGTTCCGGGCAGAGGCTCGACCATAATAGACGGAAAGCTGGGAATAATTAACCTGCTTGGCCGAGTCTATATGGAGCAGGCAGATTGCCCATTTAGGGCGATGGACCGTGAATTGCAATACATAAAAAGTAAGGTTAAGGCAGTTGTTGTGGATATTCACGCCGAAGCTTCCTCTGAGAAATGTGCCCTAGCCTGGTATGGCGATGGAAGAGTCAGCGGGGTTGTGGGTACTCATACACATGTACAAACGGCGGATGAGCGCATTTTGCCATGTGGGACGGCCTTTATCACAGATGTTGGCATGACAGGCCCTTATGAAGGCATTATTGGAGTCGACAAGGACATCATTCTTGAAAAGTTTATTTCATGCATGCCTGTCCGATTTGAACTTGCAAAGGGAATCGTCCAGTTTAATGGAGTGTTTCTTGATATCGACGAAAAGACCGGAAAAGCAATTAACATCAACAGGATTTCCAAAGTGTTTCAGCTATAGAATAGAGTAATCGCGCAAGCAAATTTGAAAATTTTAACTATAAAAAAGGAATTTGAATTTTTATGTAGAATTTATAATATTTATAACTATTGTTTGCATTAGGGGGTAAAAATCATGGATGTTTTAAAAATTTCAGCAAAGTCAAACCCAAATTCTGTAGCAGGTGCTTTGGCAGGGGTTATTAGAGAAAGGGGTTTAGCAGAGATGCAGGCAATCGGTGCCGGTGCTCTAAATCAGGCTGTTAAGGCAGTCGCTATAGCACGTGGCTTTTTAGCGCCTTCTGGCATTGAGTTGATCTGCATTCCTGCCTTTACCGATATCATGATTGAAGGGGAGGAACGCACTGCTATTAAGCTAATTGTTGAACCGAGAAAATAACTAAATTGAGATTAGTTTATTTCTCATAAGATTATTGTAATTCTGAAAATGGCTGATAATACTTATATTATCAGCTATTTTTGTATATAACGATATGAAATGGGCGCTTGCGCGAATTGTGCGCCAAACACGTCTTTGCAAAACAAAATACGCTGCAGGTGCTTTAGCACTTTCATTACTCGTTTTGTGTGTATCGCGCCGCAAGCATTTGATAAAGATTTCTCATAATGGTAACGTAAAGCCATAGATTTCATATTATATAATATGAAATCTATATGCAAAGAGGTGTTATCCATGAATGAAGAAGAAAGAGGCTTCGGCTTTGGATTTGGGGGGATTTGGTGGATAATAATTATTGTTATCATAATACTACTGATATGTCCCTGGATTTTCGGTGGTTGTGGTGTCGGATGCAATAAAAAATGCTGATTACCATTGCTAGTGTCTTTGTAACACATGTATTTCTCGTATTCATATTCAAAGTGTTGCAAAGACACTTCCATGATCTTGAGGTCTGTATACCAGGGTTTACCTTTGTAGGCCAAATCAAATGTATTGAGAAAGAAAACTGCCTATGATAATATTGAATGTGTCTTATGACAACACTGGGGCTCATTGAAAGAGGAGTAGCTAATGAAAAAAGTCATTGTTATTACTATACTTTCTATATGCTTGCTGCTTACGTCGTGCCAGACTGGTTTCGCACCTTATTATTACAGAGATACCGATGATAGCGGCGATGAATACGGATATAGAGAGGATTATGATATTTTGGACAAGGGCCCTGTTACCGGAGGCACCTTAAATTTGTTTACCACCGAACCGGACAGCCTCAATCCTCTTTTAACAAAAAACACCCACACATCTGAGTTTCTGAGCTTCATTTACGAAGGTATGACTCGACTCGATAGCAGTCAGAAAGCCCTTGCTAGCCTTTCCGACAGTTGGTCACCATCCAGCGATGGACTGATTTGGAATTTTCACATAAGGGACGGCGTTAAGTGGCACGATGGCAAACCTTTCACCGCATATGATGTTGAGTTCACCATACAATCAATTATAAATTCTAGGATAGATTCAGTCTATAAGCCATTGCTATATAATGTTATTACCTGTGCTGCTGTAGACTCATCAAACATTAGAATTGCGCTGGAGAAGCCTAATTCCTTCACGCCTCAAATGATGACTTTCCCAATCATAGCGAAGCATCAGTTTGAAAATGAAGATCTGATATCAGCCTCGGAGCAGTTCTCTCCTGTTGGGACAGGCCCCTATATGTATGTTTCCTATACACAGAACAAAGCTATTCGTATGAAGGCTAATCCCAAATGGTGGTTTTTGAACACAGAGGTCAGTAAAAGTTCTTCTGGCAAAAATGAGGCTGATTCCGCTAGTGAAAAAGCTGATGCGGATGATCCGGCAAACAGTGAAGCAAGAATGTATATAGAGAATATTAATGTGAACATATATAAGAATCAGGATGATGCTTTGGGAGCCTTTCGTACCGGAGATGTTGATGTAACTGTAATTAATTCAGAGGATATCTCTAAATACAAAAGCAGGACAGATCTAAACATAAAAAAGTTTACGTCAAGGGACTTTGAGTTTCTTGCTTTAAATATGAAAAACCCTATTTTTTCTGATATTTATGCGCGAAAAGCCATTGAAATGGCTATCGACAAAGATGCCCTGATTAGTAAAATATTGCTTGGAGAGGCTGAAGCCGCTGAGCTTCCAATACTTCCAGGCAGTTGGATTGCTGATGTAGGAGATGTTGAGGCCTTTCTACCATCAATAAGCACACAACCAGACGATAGAGCTGGGACAGCGGACAAGGCATCGCAACAAGTCTCTGTTGAGCTGACTGATGTAGAAGCTCTTGCAACTGCTACTAGTCCGGTTGAAGTACTTGAACTGGGTGGCTGGAGGGAAAGCAAGCAAGGATATTACAAACGTATAAACGGCCTGAGAAGATATTTAAGGGTGGAGCTGGTTGTCAATTCAAATAATATTACGAGAGTACTTGTTGCAAATGAAGTATGTGAACAGCTTAACAGCGCAGGAATACCGGCACAGGTGAAGGAAATAGAATGGGATGACCTGCTAAAGAGGCTGAACACCTCAAAGTTTGATATTGCCTTTGTCGGCTGTAGGGTACCGCAGATACCGGATTTGTCCTTTATGTATTCAAGCTTTTACCTGCCAATGCCCTTGTCTGCAAATTCCGAAGCTGCATACAATGTTTCCGGATATTCAAATCCACAGGTAGACATGGGTATTATCGATATGTTCAAGGAAAATAATGCTGACAAGAAGAAACGGCTATACAAGGGCATTAAGCAGCAGATACAGGAGGATGTGCCCTATATAGGGCTGTATTTCCTTAGAGATGCAGTAGTTTACAGCAAGAATATAAAGGGACCGCAGACTCCGGATACATGGAATCACTACAGTGATATCTTGCACTGGTACAAGCCGGAGATACCTTAGTAGCTTGTTCTATTTGGATACCGGCAGTGCTGCCTGTGGAGTAAGTAGCACTGCCGGTGTAAAATAGTATGAATCCTTTACTTTGAACGGCATCATCGGTATAATTTGTAGAGAATTTGAAACAGAAAGGATTATTTATGATTTGGATTATGATATCTGTATTGATTACTATCATCGACCAGCTTACAAAGTATTTTGTTTTACAAAACATAGAATTGGGCGAGCTGATACCTGTTATTGATAAATTCTTCTATTTGACTCTTCATATGAATTCTGGAGCCGCCTTCAGCATACTTAAGGATGGAAGGCCTTTCTTCCTGATTATTACACCCATAGTTGCCATATTCGCAGTAATAGTTTTGTTCAAAAGCCAAAGCAAATTCCTCAGATTTTCCTTGGCATTGATACTTGGAGGCACTATAGGAAACTATATTGACAGGTTAGTATCAGGCGAGGTAACGGATTTCTTGCTATTTTATATTGGCTCATATCCCTTCCCGGTATTCAATGTTGCAGACATTACTCTGACCTGTGGTACTATTTTGGTTGCCATATATGTGATATTTATTTATAAGGAGCCGGATAAGAACCACGAGACAAGTGCTGCTTCAGCTGCAGGCACATATACTGATAAAGGGGCACAGGTAGAGGCAGATGTTGAGACGCAAGTGAATGTTGATGCAGTAGCTCAGGCTGATATGGAGACAAATATAGAGTCAGGTGTAGGGTTAGAGGATACAGTTGCAGAGGATAGTAATGAAGATGCATAATGAATTTGATGAGCAGCTGGAGGGAATTTCGTGTGGATCGTACTGTGTAGAGGAAGAGGATGCAGGCAAGCGCCTTGATGTTTTTCTTACTGAGCAGTCCGATGATTTTTCCCGTTCATATATCGATAAGCTTGTCTCAGAAGGCAGAGCTCTAGTGAACGGTAAAAGGGTAAAGTCCGGATATAAGATAAAGGCTGGGGATCAGGTGCAAATGGAGATACCAAATCCAAAGCCTCTAGAAGTAAAGGCAGAAAATATTCAACTTGATATTCTCTACGAGGACAATGATATCATTGTCATTAATAAGCCCAGAGGAATGGTTGTACATCCGGCTGCGGGGAACTATACAGGTACTTTAGTAAACGCTCTTATTAATCATTGTGATGATTCGCTTTCAGACATTAATGGTGTTATCCGTCCTGGGATAGTTCATCGTATCGATAAAGATACCTCAGGCGTGCTGGTTGTAGCAAAAAATAACAAATCCCACCTAAGACTTTCCGAGAAGCTTAAGGAGCATGATATAGAACGCGTGTATGTTGCTCTTGCCGAGGGGATTATTGACGAGGACAGCGGAAAGATTGATGCACCCATCGGAAGAAACCCGATTGAAAGAAAAAAAATGGCTATAAATATGAAAAACGGACGCAGGGCTGTGACATATTTCAAGGTGCTCGAACGCTTCAAATCAGCCACATTACTTGAATTACGGCTGGAAACGGGAAGAACGCATCAGATTAGGGTTCACCTTTCATTCATCGATCATCCCATTGTGGGAGACCCTTTATACGGCAGGAAAAAGAAGATGATTGACTTTAGCGGACAGGCCTTGCATGCAAAGCTTCTTGGCTTTGTCCATCCTGGTACTGAGAAATATGTAGAGTTTCAAGCGGCGCTTCCAAAAGAGCTCGAGGAATTGATAGAAAAATTCAGACAGGAATAGCGGGCAGAAAAATCCTTTTAGAGCTACTATAAGTTTTGGATCAATCTAAATATGAAATCCCATATAATGTTTTACGAAGCCTGGCGATTTGCATGAAATAATAAATTTTGCCACAAGATATAGACAAGCCATGGCCGATATGATAATATTAGTTGAACTGAAAATGAACCTTTTAATTAGTCCTGAGAGGCTGGAAGGGTATTGTAACAAAGCTTATATTACAGGTGTTTGCCTGCAAGCTTTAGAAATGTATGCTTCCTGCCATCGGCTAGGGGGCATTTTTTGTTGCAGTCATATGAGCAGCATATCCGGCTCTAGGTTAGCAGTAAAGATGGAGGAGGTGCACACCATGATTGACAAAGCTGAAATAATGGATGAAAGCGGCATTAATAGAGCCGTAACAAGAATTGCACATGAGATTATCGAAAAGAACAAGGGCGTCGAGGATCTTCATATCATTGGCATTCAGAGAAGAGGAGTTCCTCTTGCAAAGCTTATTGCGTCAAAGATAAAGGAGGTGGAGGGAGAAGAGGTTCCCGTCGGGATACTGGACATTACCTTCTACAGAGATGACCTCAGCATGCTGGCGGAGCATCCCGTTATCAAAGGAACAGAAATAAACTTCCCCGTAAATGATAAAATAATTGTCTTGGTAGATGATGTGCTTTACACAGGACGTACTGCTCGCAGCGCAATTGATGCCATTATGGATATTGGAAGGCCGAGAATGATTCAGCTGGCGATTTTAATAGATAGAGGGCATAGGGAATTGCCCATTCGCGCAGATTTTGTGGGTAAAAACGTTCCTACCTCAAAGACAGAGATGGTCAATGTGAAGCTTTACGAGATAGATAAGGTAAATGTGGTTACATTAAGTGATATTGAGTAGGGAGGCTTTCCTTACTCTTTTTTTCAGGCTATAAAAATATCGATGAAGGTGGTAAAACAATGAACCTTAAATCAAAGGATTTGCTTGGACTTAAGGATCTATCCCCAGAGGAAATAAAGTATATACTGGATACTGCCGCGACAATGAAATATGTCATAGTGTCCAACAATAAAAAGACTCCACACTTACAGGGAAAATCCATAGTCACACTTTTTTATGAGAACAGTACGAGGACAAGGCTTTCGTTTGAGCTGGCATCAAAGTACATGGGAGCAAGCTCTGCAAATATTTCGGCATCATTTAGCAGTGTACAGAAGGGCGAATCACTAATCGACACAGGAAGAACGATTAACAGAATGGGTACTGACATTATCATCATGCGCCATCCCCAGTCTGGTGCACCACATCTTATGGCTAAAAATGTTACGGCTTCGGTAATAAATGCCGGGGACGGAATGAATGAGCATCCTACTCAGGCGCTTTTGGACATGTTTACCATCCGCGAGAAAAAGGGAACCCTTGAAGGACTAAAAGTAGCGATACTCGGAGATATATATCATAGTCGCGTGGCCAGAAGTAACATATGGGGCTTGATTAAAATGGGAGCGCAGGTTTCCCTTGCAGGTCCTGCAACTATGTTGCCACCCGATATTGAGAGGACCGGAGCGAAGGTTTTCAGTACTATACAGGAAGCCTTAATAGATGCGGATGTTATCATATCGCTCAGATTACAGTTGGAAAGACAGAAGAAAGCACTGTTTCCAACAGTAAGAGAATACTCGCGATTTTTTGGACTCGATGAGAAAAGACTGCAGCTGGCGAAAAAGGATGTGCTTATAATGCATCCCGGGCCTATAAACCGAGGCATTGAACTGACTAGTGGAGTTGCTGATATGGAAAGCTCTGCAATTGATGAACAGGTGACTAACGGAGTTGCAGTAAGAATGGCATTGCTCTATCTTTTGACCAGGAGGGGAACAAATGAAACTGCTAATTAAGAGCGGACGATTGATTGATCCAAAAGCAGGCATAGATGGTGTTTATGATTTGCTTATTGATGAAGGTAGAATCGTGGAAATAGAAGGGGATATCTCAGATGATGGATGTGAAGTAATTGATGCGGCAGGGAAATATGTGCTGCCAGGTCTCGTGGATGCTCACTGTCACCTTAGAGATCCCGGCTTTGAATACAAGGAAGATATAGAAAGCGGAACAAAAAGTGCTGCTATGGGCGGTTTTACTTCGATTGCCTGTATGCCAAATACCAACCCTGTTGCGGATAATGAAGCAGTGATAAAATACATCATACAAAAGGCAGAGCAGGAGGGCTATGTAAACGTATACCCAATCGGAGCCATTTCAAAGGGCCAGAGGGGAGAGGAGCTGGCAGAGATTGGTGAGCTTAAGTTTGCAGGCGCTGTGGCCATCTCAGATGACGGCAACCCTGTCGTGAGCTCGTCGCTTATGAAAAAAGCACTTCAGTACGCCTCAATGTTTGATATCGCCGTTATTTCCCACTGTGAGGACCTTGATCTTGCAGAGAATGGCGTAATGAACGAGGGATACATGTCAACCATAATGGGGCTCAAGGGAATACCAGCAGCAGCTGAGGAGGCCATGGTTGCCAGAGAGCTAATTTTATCGGAGTATACAGGTGTGCCTATACATATTGCCCACGTGAGCACTGCTCTATCTGTTGAAATGATTAGGGATGCGAAGAAGCGT
>Ga0209510_1002271_pt1 | contig 19971 bp, 14 predicted proteins | sample BiotimSIPDNA_FD_185749 | JGI IMG/M metagenome (GOLD analysis project Ga0209510, IMG submission 185749) | Anaerobic biogas reactor microbial communites from Washington, USA - Biogas_R1 time_0 SIP DNA (SPAdes) (version 2) | ecosystem: Engineered > Bioreactor > Anaerobic > Unclassified | place... | reverse complement strand
TCGCTGTTATGGGATTGACCCAAGTGCCGGTTCTCATAGCGTCGGCTCATGAGAATCCTCTTGATGGCTCCGCACCCGTTTTTTCAGGAGAGGGGTACCCCGATTGCCTGTCGGCTGCTTTGCGAAGCATTGTGCGAATCGGGGCATGAGGTGGATCTGCTGACCTACCATGAAGGCGAGGATGTGGTGATTCCCGGTCTGCGCATCCGGCGGATCCCCCGCATCCCGTTTGTGAAGGACATTCCGATCGGGTTTTCCTTTAAGAAGTTGGTGTGCGATGCTTTTATGTTTCCGGTGCTGCTTTGGCGGCTGGCATGGACACGCTATGATGTGATCCACGCGAACGAGGAGTCGGTATTCATGGCGCTGGTGGTGCGCGCGTTTATGCGGAAACCTTTGGTTTACGACATGGATTCGTCCATGGCCGAGCAACTCATGGAGAAGTGGGATGGCTTGCGCACGATCCGTTGGTTGCTTGAAGGATTCGAGCGCTTGGCCTTCCGGTATTCGGATGTGGTGATGCCGGTGTGTGAGGATCTTGCTGCGAAAGTCAGGCGGATGGTTCCGGAGTCGATGCCGGTGGTGGTGGAGGACATCGCCTTGCCGGATGGTCCGCCCAACGAGAAGGTGGACAACCTCAGGGGGCTGTGCGGACCCAATTGTCCGATTGTGTTGTATGTGGGCAATCTTGAAATCTATCAGGGGATGGATTTGCTCCTGGATGCCGTTAGCCGGGTGCCGACGGAGTTGACATTCCGTTTATTTGTGATCGGCGGGGCGCCGGCGGCAGTCACTGCTTATGCTGCAGTGACCGAGGAGAAGAAGATTGCGGACCGGGTATTGTTCCTCGGAGCCCGGCCGGTGCGCCAGCTCAACCGCTACCTTGCCCAGGCGGATATTTTGGTTTCCCCCCGGATCAAGGGGCAGAACACGCCGATGAAAGTCTATTCATATTTGGCCTCGGGCAAGCCGGTGTTGGCGACACGCATCCGATCCCACACTCAGGCTATGGATGAGGCTTCCGCGTGTCTGGCGGATCCGCTTCCGGCCACTTTTGCCGCTGCGCTCACGAAGCTGATTCAGAATGATGAGATGCGTGAACAATACGGGAGGGCAGGAGCCGCGCTAGCTGCGGAACGGTATTCGATGCCCGCATTTCGCGACAAGGTGGCACAGGTCTATGAGCGGGTGGCTGAAGTGCTTGACCGTATGGAGGATGAGCGGCGCAAACCGGATGCTCCCCCACGCCCGAAACCCGGAAAGATTGTGTTTCCGGAGGAGCGGCGTCCGCCCGTGTTCAAGGTGACGAAACCTCGAGAGGGTGAAGTCGATCGTCCATCGTCCGACAAAATCCAGTTTCCGGGAGAATGAAGCGGGATGTTGAGTGTTTAGGGAATACGCCTTTCGACGTGTTGGTCGTGGGCGGTGGCATCCACGGTGCGATTCTGGCGTGGGAAAGCGCGCGGGCGGGATTGCGGACTGCGCTGCTTGAAAAAGGGGACTTCGCGGGTGCGACCTCCGCAAACAGCCTGAAAATCCTCCACGGCGGTCTGCGCTATTTGCAGCACCTCGATTTTCCGCGGATGCGCCAGTCGATCCGCTCGCGTCGGGCGATCGCAGGATTTGCGCCGCATCTGGTGCGTCCCCTGCCCTGTATGATTGCCACACACGGGATGGGCATCAAGAGCCGGCTCGCGATGGGGGTCGCGCTCTGGATGAATGACTGCGTGAGCGCGGACCGTAACAAAGGGCTTCCACCGGCAGTGCACCTGCCTCGTGGACGATTGATCCGTAAGAAAGACTATCTGGAGCGGCTCAAAGGGGCGGCGGATCCTCATTCGAGTGGGGCCGCGCTTTGGTATGATTACCTTTGTCTGGACACTGAACGGCTGGTGTTGGCCTACTTGAGCGAAGCGGCAGCCGCAGGAGCGTGCATCTGCAACTACGCTGAAGTGGAGTCCATCGACTCCGGTGATGCCCCGGGAGAGAGACGGGTGACGGTTCGGGATGAGTTGTCTGGCGCCTCGTTTGGGGTTCGGGCGAAGGTCGTCGTGTTGGCGATGGGCCCATGGCCAGCGAAACGGCTCCTCGGGGAGACGGTTTTGCCGGACGATGTGCCGCTCGCAAAGGGGGTGAACCTCGTGGTTGATCGTCCATGGATCGGAGCCGAAGCCGCTGGAGTGGAGGGTGTGATTGATTCCGGAAACGGACAACCCGCCAAGCGCTTCTTCTTCCTGGTGCCATGGAAAGGACGGACGATGATTGGCACCACTTACACGGTATCGTCGATTGAGGCGCACCCGCCGGTTGTGAGCGCTACCGAGCTGGATTCGATTGTCGATGGCGTGAACAGACTGGTACCTGGCTTCGGGTTGAAGACGGACGAGATCAGTCATGTGCATGCAGGGCTATTGCCAATCATCACTACGCAGGGGGATCCGTCGAAGAAGCTTCAGCGCCATTCCCATGTGGCGATGCCGCGTCCGGGTGTGCTGCGGATCGACAGCGTGAAATTTACGACGGCTCCCGAGATTGCCCGCATTGTGCTGAGGGCTATCGGCAAGGTATTGGAGATCAAGGGAGATTGCCCGCATTGTGCTGAGGGCTATCGGCAAGGTATTGGAGATCAAGATCAGTCCAAAGCCTTTGGAATTACCTCAGGCATCGATGCATGCTGCTCCCGACGGGGTTTCTGAGGTTGTTTGGATGCGCCTGTCTGAACGTTACGGTTCCCTTGCAGCCAGAGTTTTGGAATGGGCATCTTCCCATCCGGAATGGCTCCAACCGGTTTCTTCGGAGGAAAGCGTCTTGAGGGTCGAGGTGATGTATGCCTTGCGCGAGGAAATGGCGGTCTCGCTTTGCGATCTCCTGTTCCGGAGGCTCGATGTGGGTTCGACCCATACTCCATCTGAAGCGTGGTTTTCCGCGTTGGGTGACCTGCTGACATCCGAAGGCGGATGGGATAAGGATCGCTTGGCCAAAGAAATTGCATCCGTCAAGGCGTGTTTTGCCCGGATGGGCTTCTGATGTGTGCACTAAGGTTGGATAAAACAAGCCGCAAGGGGCAGTTGGGTTTTGATTGATGCTGGGGATTAAGCGGGACATCCCCAGGGGTTGTGCGGGTGATCTTTGTATCAGGGACTGACAAGAAAAATGACCATCAGAGTGTTGAGCGGGTCATTAAGGGTCGTTGCTTCGTTTAGCGGAGTATTTATCCACGACCAAGGGCTCAACTGCCGGAAAGGTCTGCCCAATGACGAAGGAACAAGGTGTTAGAGCGGCCTCTCCTTTGATTAGATAAAAAGACAGTGGGACTCCGTTCGCATCGATCATATTCCCACGAGCCGGATTATCTGCCCATGCGTTGCGAACGCCGACAGAATAAGTGACCTAGTCTCTCCAAAGCCAAAGAATTCCACCCCTCGAAGACGGCTTTGGCGTCATGTTACATCCCGTCGCGCCCTGCAACCTCGAACCTGTCAGGGGTTCCTCCGTTTCGCTCTCTAACTACGAACTCGCTGGATTCGGAAAAGATTCTCCCGGAATTGCTGAACCGTTCCGCGTCTGAAACGACCGACTGTCGTCACGACAGGGCTTGGTTTCCTTAGAACAACGAGAGCGTCCCTCATGGGCAAGCCGTACACCCGCGTCTTTACTGAATTTCGGGTGGATATCGTTCCATTCTAAGAGGTCCAGGATGACCCCAATTGCGGTTTCAGGATTGCGGATTACATGCCGCTGGGCATCGCCACATGAAGACGGCTTACCAAGAACTAAAAGCTACTCGTGCTCAACCGGGAAATTGTCATTTTTCCATTGCCGATTTCCTGAATGTAAGGCTTTTCGCCCACAAAACCGCCTATGTTGCTGTCGACGATCATCCTAATAAAAACGACTTCCCACCCTTGAGAAAACCATCCGGGTCCGAAGAGTGACTCAGGATGAACCGGTATCCGGTCTGACGGAGTTTATTTATCCATTGATGTAGGCGTGGTCCGCATCGACGATGGTCCCCATGCGCATCATTGCCGGTTGGTCATACGCCTCAACAGGCTATTCGATGTCTTACGGGAACCATAGCCTTTCGAAAAATGTCGAACCCATACTCATCCCAGAATGTCGACTTGTTTAAAGCATTCCAAGAAGAGTCGGGCTGACATAAAATCCACACCAGGGATTCAATAAAGCAGCTTTGACACTCGCTCCATACGCTTCGTGTGGCCCTTGCGGACGCGCTACGCAATATTCGCTTCCGAGCGTTTGCCAACCTTTCTCGGGCGGGATTGTTTACCCGCCGGGTATCAATGCCGTGTTTCACTTCGTTTTCCGTTTCCTTTACTCGGTTCCCCACAACCAGGTGTTCTGGCGCGATGCGATCTTTGTGGTCAAATGTTCTTCAAGCCTGTTGCCCGAGCGAAGCCGAGGGGCGTTGGAATTCACCGTCTAACTGCATCTCAGAATCCATCGAAACAGTAAGATCACTGAATACAAAACCAGCACACATCCCACTGGAGGCAGTTCGATTTGTGGCATCCTAGGGCTTTCTTCGACAAGACATGATCGTAGTGGACTGCGGCCTCGAGGAGTCGGCCGCCATAATGATGATTGTCCGACACTCCCGAATCCCGTCAGGCTCTCATTTTCAGCGCGATCAACTTGCGGAACCAAATCAAATCCTCTGGTCCGGAAACCTCAAAAACTGCGGTCCGCCCCTCCGCACAGGCAGTGGCTTGTTCAAACCCAGTCACCACAGCTGGAGGCAGACCTGAGCCTTCAAGCGCACTGACCGCTTTCTCTCCGAGCGTGAATGACAGCCGAAACAAGCTTGAACCGGGAATCAGAAAAAACACATTTCGCTTCCCTATGAGATGCTTCTGAATCCAACCGGACGCTTTGCCGTAGAACTTCCATTCCGTGACAACGGGACCATAAGTTGATTCAAGGAAAGACATCACTTCAAGCCTCAGTGCGTCGGACGATCCAAGCGCCTGACTGAGCGTGGTCGCATCGGGTGTCTGTGCCTTATCTCCAAACAAGGGGTTCATGATTCAAGCGCTTCGCGGAACACCTCGATCTGCTCGTCGATGGGTTCAATCCCCACCGAGAGACGCACCAGGTCAGGAAACAGTCCCTGCGCCCGGATGGCCTCGCAACCTTCCGTCGTGCTGACAAGGTCGTAGTGAGCGATGTAAAGGTAGGGGCAAACCAACGAGAATGCGGTTCCAAAGCTGGGGCCTTTGAACACCCTGAGCTTGTCGTAGAACCGGGCAAAGCCATCTTTCAATCGCAGTGACACCACACTGCCTGGGACATCCTCCTTGCGGGCTATTCGTTGAAAAGATGCCGCACTGGCCGGATGATAGGCCCAACGAACAACATCCACGCGAGGATGGGACTCGAGAAAAGACACCAACCGGCAGGTGTTGAGGTTGATCAGATCCAGAACCGAATGGGCACCGTCCAATAGAAATCCCAGGCGTTCAAGGTCGCCCGCATATGGTGGCTGGGCCCAATGCCGAACCCTCGACGCCAAATACTGGCCATCCGGAGAATCCAATGAAACCGAAACCGATCCGATCATCACATCCCCGCTGTGCGCTGCATATTTCGTGAGGCTGCACGGCACCAGGTCAGCCCAAGGGGATACATCCACATTGGCGGGGGAGACCAGCGACGGATCGACCACAAGCTTAATGTCCAAACGTCGGCAGACGGATGTGATCCTCTCCAAATCCGGAGTCCATACCATCGGGTTCGTGGGAGCCTCCATGACCACGCCAGCTATGCGTTGCCCTTCGCTTGCAAGATATCGCAGGATCTCGCCTGAATCCACGGTCCATGAGAATGAAACATGGCCACATCCCGGCCTCTGGTAGCGGGCCATAATCTTCATGGTATCGAGGTACAACCACCCGATCGTCACCCATTGGGTTCTGCCCTTGGGGACCTGCAAATCGTTCACAGCCTGGAAGGAGGCATAAAATGCGTTCATGCCGCTCTTGCATAGAATAGTGTCCGCAGGAACCGATGAGCCCATCCAGTTTTCAATCTTTGCAAGAACTCCCTCCTCCTTCCGCGCTTCAGGATATGCCGAAGACTCCAAACCCTCTCCAACAAGCCAGTCCTCGGCTTCCCGCGATGAGAGACCGGCGCCCGTGTGCTGCATATAGCTTACCAAGGCCGAACGGAGGTTGATGTCCGCCGCGGGAACGGTTACCAGCGCCCAGTCACCGATTTGATCCACTTCGCATGCTTCGAGGTGTTCCTGATGAATAGCATCCTTGGACGCTGAGATTGATCCCATCACAAAAGATACGGTGTCTTGAGCCTTAGACAGACGAGACCTCAACTCCTCGCAAACCCTCCGGATGTAGCTATGCTGGACAAAGCGGGGATAGCCCGATCCGATCTTCGCCATCGTCCGGGGTTCCTTGTTCTCATAAGCAATAACATCGGCGATGCTAGGGAGACTTACGGACACCGCGTGAGGGGAGGACGGGATCCTTTGCCCGACGGGTAGGGGTTGCGATGGAAAACTGGAAGGTTGCTGCACGGTTATCGAGTTCAAAAGGGTGGAAATACCGGAGATCATAAGGCCGAATCACAGCTTCGGACGCTCCAAAACCGCATTCACTGTCACCCTTAAGTCCCGTTGTTGGCCAATCGCATCAATAAGGACAGGAACCGCGGATTCTGTCAAATGGCGGCATCACTTCCCCCATCAATACCGCGAGACAACCCCATTATCTAAAATGGAGGAAATCTGCTCACATATGGGTCGCTTCGCATATCGCAAAAGTCAACGAGGTGGAAACATCAATCTTTAACGCACGATTCGGCATAAATTCACCGATCTATCCCCAATTCCCGTCAGGCAAACAAACCCATTGCACGAAAGGCCATGAACCATGATGCGATGACCACGATTGCACTCAAGACGCCCAGCAATAGGCGAAGGCGATACCCCGATGATCGATTCACACTGGCCCCTAGAACCCCAATCGGGATTCCTGAGGCGAGGCCGAATACGTGAGCCGATACATCTGTGTTGGTCCCCGCCGTTCCCCACCAACCAAGGATGATGATTCCAGTGAGAAGAGGGAAAAAGAGCCGCAGAATCGGATGCTTCCCCGCTGGTGGAACCCCCTCCATCGTCGCGTTTCCCACAATCAGCCCCACCAAAGCAAACACTGCGGTGGAAGCCCCGTAGGACAAACGCGGATCCGGATACTGGAAGAACGCATTGATGAAGTTTCCAATCCATGCGCTCAAAGTCACGGAGGCGAGTATCACTGAAACATGCCACGACCGTGACAAAAACCAGGCGAACACAAACCCCATTCCCAGGTTCCCCAGAAGGTGGGATAAATCCCCGTGCAACATCAGAGCGGTTAGCGGCCTCCACCATTGGTGATCGTCTACTACGGCTGATGCATCCAGGCCGGCCGCGCTGGCAAGAATCCCCGAACCCAAATAGTGGTGTTGGAGAGCGTAGAAGATGCCCATCAAGGCAATGATAAACAATGGATACCCGGCAGGAACACTGCGCCACACCTGGGACGCGGGTTTGATTGGCCGCGGTGGCCAGTGAGCGTTCTCCCGAAAAGAGAGCTCCATTTGCAATCGCACGGCTTGAACATGGGCACGCTCAACCACGATCTCATAATACCCGTCCCTCAGGAAGATCCAACAGGGAATTCCCATCGACAGGATCAGCAACACACAGTCGCCGGAATCATCATATGAGGAGAATCGTCCGACAATCGCTCCTCCGGAATCGGGATGCTCATTCGCATCGGGATCCACCATTCCCGGATGATTCGGTATCTCGGGATCAAAATCCGTCATGGCAACCAGTCCGACAACACACGTCAGCTTTGTTTCCGCGGATATCCATGACGATTCTCACGGATTTCCTATTCGGCGGAACGTTGGAGTTGGAGTTTCACATAGGTCTCCCGAAGCTGATGCGAAAAATCCTCGATCCGAAGCGGCTTGACAAGGAACCCATCCATGCCGGCCGCAACCGAATGATCATGATCCCCGGCCATTGAACTCGCAGTCAAAGCAATAATCCTGGGCTGGCTATCCGAAGGGATATCCTTCCTTATGCGACGCGCGGTTTCAAAACCATCCATTCCGGGCAACTGCAGATCCAAGAGCACGAGGTCATAGCTGCGCGTATGCAATCCGGCCATGGCATCCTCACCACTCGAAACCACATCACAGGGATAGTTCATCCGGCGAAGCATATGCGAAACCACCTGCTGATTCACCCGATTGTCCTCAACCAGCAAAATCGAAAGCGGTTGACGAACTCCCAATGAGCGCAACCTGGACTCAGACATCTCGGACAACGCAGCCGAGGAGTAGTCAGCAGAGCCAATACTCTCAATGACTTGAACCAATTGGCGTTGCTTAAATGGCTTGGAAAGGGACGCTGTGACAAAACTGTGCTCGACTTTCTCGAGTGGATACCGGAACGCAAGGAGGTTGGGAGGCCGCATTCGGAAATGCCCGGCCAACTCGTCAGCGATTTTTCTCCAGGCAAACACCCCCGGGATCGAGTCCACCAATACGGTGTCGAACCGGTCCGCTCCGTGAAGCAGAGCCAACGCGTTTTCAACGTCTCCCACAGCAACAACTTCCGAGCCTCGGGAACTCAGCCACTCCGACACCACCTGCCTGCGGCGCGCACAATAATCAACATACAGCAAGCGTTGTCCCTGAAGAGGGGGCGGAGTTTGCACCACCTCTGAGTCTTGCGGGACGAGGCAAAGCGGAATGCTAAAGGAAAAACACGAACCCTTCCGTTCCTCACTCTCCACCTGAATCCGGCCACCCATCAACTCCACAAGCCGTTTCGATATGGCTAGACCAAGGCCGGTACCTCCATACAATCGGGAATCCGAAGCATCCAGCTGAGAAAACGAATTGAACAACCGGCTCATCTTGTCCTGAGAGATTCCGATTCCGGTGTCCCTGACCGCAAATTTCACCATGACGCGTCCGGCCGGGCCATCCGTGGACGATACCCTGATTTCAACCTCACCGGATGTCGTGAATTTTATCGCATTCGACACCAAATTAACAAGGACTTGGCGAATGCGGGTGACATCGCCCTCAACCGCATGGGGAACTTCGGGCCGTATATCGCTGAAGAACTCGATTGCCTTCGCATTTGCCTTTGATCCGAGGATGTCCAACACATCATCCACAAGATCAGATGGAAGGAAACGAATGGACTCGAAATCAATCTTGCCAGCTTCAATCTTCGAATAGTCGAGAATGTCATTGATGACCGACAGAAGCACGTTTCCACTTTTATTGATGATCTCGACCAATTCCCGCTGCTCGGAAGATAACGGAGTCTCGATGAGCATGTCCGCCATACCAACAACTCCATTCATAGGCGTACGGATCTCGTGACTCATCGACGCGAGGAACTGACCTTTCATTCCAACAACTCCATTCATAGGTGTGCGGATCTCGTGGCTCATTGATGCGAGGAACTGTCCCTTTGCTTCATTCGCCTTCTGAGCCTCAACCACCGCGACCTGAAGCTCCGCGTTTGCATGGTCAAGTTCCTCGGTTCGAGCCTTCACCAACCGCTCAAGGCGGGCTCTTTCCCGCTCGGACCTCACCATCACCGCCTTCACCACCCCGAACACCAACGCGAGAGCTCCCACGGCATAGGCCAGATACGCCCAATGGGTCCGGTAAAACGGCGGTTGAATGGTAAACGAAAACGATGTTTCCCCTTGAGGCATGCCTTTCGCATCGAGAAGACGAACCCTGAAACAATAACTGCCTTCGAATAAATTCGTAAACGACACCGTATTTTCCTGCGAAGGCTGCGACCAGGATTTGCTATAGTTCTCCAGGAAATAACTGTAGGATGGCGGCTTGCTGAGAGAGTAGGCAGGCGTGAACATCCGGAAATTCAATCCGTTCTGCGAGTACGGCAAGATCAGACCGGTGGCCGGGTCCGATCGCATGGCCGTCTGAATGACCTGATCACTGTTGCTGACTCTGATCTCGCTGATTACAGGAGATCGTGGGCTTACCCCGGGGGTGCGGATCCCGGGATCGTAACGGATCACCCGGCTGCGCGAGAAAATGAAAGCGGAACCATCTTCCTCAAGAATAACCTGCTGGTTGTTCTCCTTGATCAACCGAAGGGTCTCGAAATCGGTTTTGTATCCCCCATTTCCATCTGGTCGCAATTTGTAAATCTGCCCGAAACTCGGAATCCAGATCGATCCGTCCATGTCGCGCATGGGGCGTGCCATCCCCGACAAGACGCTCTCCGTAAGCCATTCGGGACGTTTGCCGGCTTCGAAAGACTTCGTCTCCGGATTGTAGCGGGCAGTCGACATGCTGGTGGAAATATAAACCTCTCCCTGATCGATCCACACATTGATCCATGCTTCGTCGATGCCTGGGATATTCCGGATGTCATTCACCCGAATCCCGTCATCCAAAATCTCGATCCTGGAAATCCGTCCCAAGCCGTGTTCCACCCAGATCTCCCCCTGTGGCGACTCTATGCTTACACAACTGTAACCTGCTGAAGGTTGTTTCTCGCCCACCACGCGCCAACCGGAACCATCCCGCTCAAGTAAAACATTGAAGTCAATTCCCAGAACCACCGCACGATCCGGATACTTCGATGGGAAAAAGAACATGTTCCCGCTGAGTTCGGGCTGCAGCATGGTAACCGTTCCTTGCGTCTCATCGAAGAACCCGATCCCATCCTTCGAACCGAACAACACGCCATTCGCCACTTTTGCCGCACACCGCAAAACCGGATTGCCCGGGATCCGGATCGGCTCAAAACCTTCCAGTCTTCCGTTCTCATCGTATTGAGCCCGGTTGATGTTCCCATCCGTGATGATGTGCAAAACCCCATCAAAACGCTGAATCTTTGGCCAATCCAGGAATAGACCCATCCGCTGATCGAGCAGGGAAAGCTGGGAGGGGAAATAGACTTTCGCGATCCCATCCGGAATCGATACCCACAGTATCCCTTCTTCCTGGTAGAAAAGATCCCTCACCATGATAAAGCTGGAATCCACTTCCCTCCGGATACTCGTGATCACCCGGAGACTCTCGTCCAGAAAGAATAACCCCTCTCCCTTCACGGCAACGGCGACATATCCATCTCCGACGCGGCACATCGCCACGATCCCCTTCTTCAATAGCCCATCGATTTCGGTCACCACCGGAGTCATTTCAACCCCATCGAACCGAAAGATCCCACCATTTCTCGTCGCCAGAATAACGGCGTCTTCTCTCATCTGAACCTGGTGGAATAATGCCAAGTCACCCTGAAAACCCTTCAGCGAATCGACACGGACCATTTGATCGCCTTCGATCCGATACACACCCTCCCATTCGGTCGTGATGTAGATCTGTCCATTCAGAGTAAATCCTCCCGTTGGATTGTTGAGCCAACGCCACACATGATTGCCTTTCCGGCTGTCATACCTTACCACAGCCAACTCTCCGATGAACACAGCGCCGTGCTCATACGGAATGATGTGGTTAAACCGGTTCGCCGAAGTCCAGGAGATATCCTCCACATCATCCGAAAGCGGCACAAACTGGTAGTTACCGGTTACCGTTGGTTCAAGATAACCCCAATTGCTCACCGTTCCGGCATAGATTTTTCCATCGGTTCCGCTTTCCATGGCAACCACAATGCCGTGATTCCCCGCATGTCCACCCGACAAAGGAGTCCAGCTACGGCCATCGTAGACGAAGATGTTGCCATCCTCATAGGCCAGGATCCGGCCCAAATCATCCTCATACAAACGGAAGGATGACAATCCCAGACCCAGTTCCTCCAAATTGTAAACAGAATAGAACGGAATTCCGTTGTCAGTGTGCTCCGCTACTTGCGAAAACAAACCATCATTCCCGATGACAGCAGCCACCAGAAACAACCAAGTTAGCCTACAATGAACAAGGGTATGCAAAGTGTTCTTTCCTGACAAAGGAATCGAGTCAAACGATAGACAGCGCGATCGGGTTCGCAACCAAATCCGGACGATCCGCTCGGATTTCGCAGATACAGTAGGATCGACAGCCCTCGGGAATTTCCGGGACTGGTGTTGGCCAGGCCTCCATCCCATTGATCCCCGAAGTCGGTTCCAAAAAGGGTATTGCCCAATATCACCATTGACCAAAGCCATGATTCAGACTTGCATCGCATGAAATTGGGGTCTCTCGTATCCCCTGAATTACTATGCAGTCATGATCATTTGTAAGGAGCCCAAACTGACCGACGCACAACTCGTCGAAGTCCAACAGATCGTAGCCGAATTTGGCTGTACCATCCAAGTCATCGTCGGGGCTCATCGCTGCGTCTACGCCATCCTCGGAGACGAGCAACATGAGCTCATGTTCAATCGGCTCCATGGTCTTGACTACGTGGATCGGGTCGATCGCATCCAATCGCCCTACAAGCTCATGGACCGGCGGGGCCAGCTTGCCACCCACACTGCCTCCATCGGCACATGGGAAATGGGTAAAGGGACCCTCTTTATTGCCGGTCCATGTACGGTGGATCCAAAAAATCCTCAAGCTCTTTTCGAGACCGCCCATGCACTCAAGGAAATTGGGGTCCATGTCCTTCGTGGAGGAGTCTGGAAGCCAAGGACCATTCCTTATGCATTCCAGGGTGATGTGAAGAGCCTTGAACTCATGGTCGAAGCCCGCGCTCGAACCGGACTTCCCTTGAACATTGAGGTGATGGATTCCGAGCAACTCGATCTCGCGATCGACGCAGGAGTCGACATGCTTCAGATCGGCACGCGAAACGCGCTCAACTACTCCCTTCTCAAGGACATCGGGCGCAAGACCCAGGGTCGCAAAGTGTGTGTCCTGCTCAAACGGGGTCGCCACATGGCGCCTATCGACGAATTCATCGCTGCGTCAGAGTACATTGTCGCAAACGGAAATCCAAACGTATTCCTCTGCCCGAGGGGAACTGTCCCCGAAGTTCAGGGACTGAGGAACCACCCCGACGAATCCATTATTCCCCTTTTAAAGGATAAGACATGGGCACCTGTGGTTTACGACCCGTCCCATGCGGTCGGAAGAGCATCATTTGTCCCACTGGCGGCATTGGCATCCATCGTCTATGGGGCAGACGGAGTCTGTGTCGAATGCCACATCAAGCCATCGGAGGGGATTGGAGATGATCCGAAGCAGGCCATCACACCCCAGCGGATGCAAAAACTCATGGCCGATGTGGCCCACGTTCGTCAGATTCTCTGAGATCACCTCCTACAGGCCACCCGGGACAGTTTTTCGCCTCAAGGAAACCTTGGACGGACGGGATTCCACATATGCGTGGAGAATAGCAGCGCACCGGCATCTGAGCGCGGAATCGTGAACTGATTTGTCGAATCCTTCCATCTGAGCATCCGAACGGACTCCACGGCCCGTCATTCTTCCGACTTCCAAGTCAATATCATCAGGACCGTATCCGCAAGCGCTACTCCGAATGCACAAAAAAAGCCGCCTTCGATCGGAAGGCGGCTTTTCGAAAAACCACAAATGACGCTTACAACACTGCGGCGGCGCGCTGGACACGGACAAGGAAGTCTTCCACGTATTCCCTGAAGTTGATGCTTTGTGCATTCTTCAAGAGAGGAACAGCATCCTTAAACTTACGCTGTGAAACAAGCAACTGAGCATGCTGAACATAGGCGTCAGCCGCAACCTCGCGAATGTTTTCGGCACGTTCGAAGAGGAATACAGCCTTCTGATAATCCGGCTCGGGAGTGCGGTTGCGATAGTAAAGGGCAAGCTCGATGAGTGCTTGTCCATTCATCGGCATGCTGAACATAGGCGTCAGCCGCGACCTCGCGAATGTTTTCGGCACGTTCGAAGAGGAATACAGCCTTCTGATAATCCGGCTCGGGAGTGCGGTTGCGATAGTAAAGGGCAAGCTCGATGAGGGCTTGTCCATTCATCGGGTCCTCTTCCACCACCTTCTCAAGAATCACGGCGGCACCTTCCGAGTCTCCCAAGGCACGCTTGGAACGGGCTTCGAGCACCAATAACTGGATATTGTCAGCCGTTTGAATGTCGCGGGGAAAACGTTGACGGATCTTACCCACCAATTCAATCGCCTCGTTGAACGATCCTACCTGAGCAAGAGCCGAAGCAGCGCGGTACATGTTCTCGTACTTCGCATCGCCTTTTTCCATTGCCCGCTGGTATGCGCTGTAGGCCACATCGTAAAGACCGCTGTTCATGTAAATGTTGGCGAGCAGCTCAACGCTGTCGGCCTTTGCGCGACCCATACGTTCGACAATCTCAAGGTTCTTGGCAGCATCCAGTGGACGCTCAAGTCCCACGTAGTTGTTCGCCTGGAAGAGCCAGTAATCCACATTGTTCGGATCTTCCTGCAGCAAGCTGTTCAGCAAAACATTCGCTTCTTTGAAACGCTCCTGCATCTGCATCGCCTTTAGCAATCCGAGCTTCCAATCCTTTTTGCTGGGCTCAAGCATCACCGCCATGCGATAGGCGCTTTCGGCAGCCACATAGTCTTCAGTGTAAAGGTGAATCACTCCGAGCATTCCGTATGCATTGCCGGATACTTCTCCCAAATCGATGGTCTTACTGAGCGGATCAAGTGCCTTTTTGTAGTCGCCCTGCTGCATGTAGATGAGCGAGAGGTTCTTGAGCGCCTTGCGATAACGCGGGAATTTCTTCACCGCTTCCACATACTGGGCTTCAGCCTGCGCCATACGGTCCTCTTGAAGATAGAGAGTTCCCAAAACGAAGTGAACCCCTGCCGTTGCCGAACCGCTGGCCGCCATCTTTTCGAGCGGCGGTATCGCTGCGGACTGTGTTGGCCCAGCAAGCAAAGGAGCCACAACTTCCTTCAACTGAACCTTCTCATCGTTCGAAAAATCAGGTTCTACATTTTCCAATGGTGCGTATGAGCCCACGAAGCTCTTGATGAAAGCCGGATCGCTCCACATCTGCTTCGAGACCTCATTGAACGTCGGTCTATCCAAGGGGAGCTGAGCCGAAAGGCCAACGCCCATCGAGGTAATGGCGGTTAAGACTAAGATTTTTTTCATGGTTTTCTAAAGGTTAACGGGGGGTAAATACGAGAGGCGCACGCACACGGACTTTTACCGCCTTGCCGCCTTGTTTGCCTGGGGTGAACTTCCAGCGACGGATAGCATCCAAAGCCGGACGATCGAAATCAGGATGATCCGTGCGGGTAACCCTGGGGTTCAACACGTTGCCTTGCTGGTCGACAATAAACTCAATGTCCACGCGGCCACCAATCTTGCGGCGCTTCAATTCAGCAGGATACACCGGTTCAATCTGCCGGACTGGACGGGGCTTCTCTTCGACGTCCTCAATCTCGAAGATCATCTCCGTAACATCCGTCATCATGTCATCAAGGCCCAAATCCATTGAGAATCCTGCCATCGAATCCGTCGAGAACCCTGGATTCAAAGCCATCTCCAACTGATCCAACGAGAGTTTTGGAGGCTCCTTGTCCATCTCCAGTTCATCACGCTTCTCCTCCTTTTTGGGCGGAGGCGGTTCGTCATACTCCACCACCGGTGGAGGCGGAATCACAAAGCTCATCTCTGCCAAACGTGTCGGATCCTTCAAACCGTCTGACACCGCCTGAATCACCGGAATCATTACAAACAGTGCCAATGCCGACAAAACTCCTAACCCAACCGGGGTGTTCAGCCTGTCGAGCACCTTTGCGGACATAGTATCTGGTTCACTCATCTTGATTGTCTCCCTCTGATACTCACCTATAGGTCGAGAAGCTGATCTTCTTTGCTCCTGCCAGTTTGGCTTCCATGTACACTTGCCGGAAAATCCCGTGGCTGGACTCCTTGTCGGCCTGGATAATCACAGGAAGATCCTCCTGCATGACCAGACTCCGCACCACATTCCGGATCCCCTGCACACCAATGTCCCGGCCTCCGTAAACCACCTTGTTTTCGGGACTGATCGCGATCAGGATACTGTTCTTCTCCAGTCGGGCGGAGCTTCTGGCATCCGGCCGATTCACCTCAATACCCGCCTCCTCGACGAAGACCGTGGTCACGATGAAAAAGATCAACAAAATGAACACGCAGTCGATCATGGGCGAGAGGTCAATTGAGACCTCATCGTCATCCGAATCTGAACTGTTTCTGCTTAACATACTTCCAAACTCTCCATTTGGACTCCTTGCGGAATCCTACATTATGGTTACTTGAAACTGATTTTTGGAGCTCCGGTCAACCGGACCTCGCCATACACCCGGGCAAACACGTCGTGCCGGGCCTTCTCACCACCTTGAATGAGAATGGGCGAATCCGGATTCTGGGCGATCGATTGTTTTACAACCGACTGTACTCCGTCAATTCCTATATCACGGCCACGAAAATAGACCGTGTTATCGTCCCGAACTTCAATGATCGTGATCTGAACGTCCGAAGGACCACCCGTATTTTGGCCGTCCGGCTTGTTCACTTCAAACCCGCTCTCTTCAACGAACACTGTGGTGACGATGAAAAAGATGAGCAAAATGAACACGCAGTCGATCATGGGCGACAAATCGATCCGCACACTGTCCTCTGCATCTGATAGTCTTCTACCTAACATGGCAAATTCCTCTCTTGTGTTTCAGGGCTATTCTTCGATTCGGCTTCCGATGATCAAACCTTCCATCCGGTTCAATGCATCTTGAATCGCACGCGTCCTGCGCCGCACCACCAATGCCAAAAACAATCCCGGCAGAGCAATCATGAGCCCCGTCTGCGTGGTAATCAAGGCAGTGGAGATCCCCTTCGAGACCATGTCCACCGTCTGGTTACCTCCCGAGCTCGCTATCCCCTGGAAGGTAATGAGCATCCCTTGCACTGTTCCCAGCAGCCCCATCAAAGGAGCAGTGGCCACGAGCGAACCAAGAAACTTCGATTTACGTTCCACATCGGCTAGGGTGCTTTCCCTAACCTCAAAGAAACGACGACGAACCGAATCCGTTGACCCTTGCCAAGGACGCGTGTAACGGATCACTTCACCGGCAGAGCCCTCCCCGCTGTCGGGGTTGTTCACCCACTCCAGCCAAAGGTCCTCCTGATCCGTGTCGATCTTCTTCGATTTGAGATATTTCAACATCTCGAAGGCGATCACAAAAATATAGGCCGCCAGAGCGAACAGCGGAATCATCACGATCCCCCCGCTCACCCAGTTTCCCCATATAGTGTCAATGAGATAGTCTATCATGACTTGACCTCTGTGGATGACTACTTGGACAATGCCTGCAGAGGCATCAGTCTTCCTTGACGTCGTTCAGGAACACGATGGCATCCTGCTCGAGCTGGCCCCACTTTCCACGGGCCATACGACTCAGGATCCCATGAATGATCAGGGACGGAATTGCCACGTAAAGACCGATTTCGGTGGTCACCAAAGCCTCGGAAATACCATCGGAAAGCTGGCGCGCATCCCCGGTCCCGAAAATGGTGATGAGTTTGAAAGTCTTGATCATCCCTACGACCGTTCCCAACAGCCCCATCAAAGGTGCCGCAGCGGCGGTAATCGCGATGAAGGGCAGCAGGCTTTCAAGCTTGCGGCGTGCAATGATGATCTTAACGGAAAGGTATTCTTCAATGAGGCTGCGTGGCTGGCTGGAGTTTTCAACCGCTTCCTCAAACATCGCACCGGCAATACCAGGGAACCCACGGGCCTTCTGGAGCGCGCTTTCGGTATCGCCACGCTTCACATCTTCAGCAAGATCCAAAACGAAGTCCCCAGTTGGAACGCGGAAGGAGGTGACCTGAACCACTTTGTAGATTGCAATCAACAGTGCCGCCATCGCCAAACTCAAAGTCATGTAACCGACAACTCCCCCTTTGTTAATGTGGGTGACAAACGTGTCCTTATGACGCTCGACTTCAATTGCTGCCCCAAGGCTCGCGTCCAAAGGAAGGGAGCCTTCGCCGGTATCTATGAGGGCAGCAATCTTTTGCTTCTCAAACACTTCTGATGTAACAATTGTTGCATCATTTACTTCGCCGGAAGACAGTTGGGCAACCGCAATACCTACATGCTTCTGGTCATCCGAACGGAAATAAACCGAGGGTCCGAGCAACGCGAACTTACCGGTAACAACTTCGCCGGTTGAAGCGATCGCCCTACCACTGAAGGAGTATCCACCAAACAAGTCGTTGAGACGATCGACCGACGCCCCCACAATCTTCATCTGCACATCAAAAAGCTGCTGTTGATTGAGGTTGCTGTCATCAACAGCGCCAAGGGCGTCTGCGATACGGTTTGCGAAGATCTGCTTTTCAGACACGTGGAGCTGAGCGCTGAAGCTACGCACAAAGTCCCGCAAGAGACCGGCGACGTAGTCGATTTCCTGCTGCTTGGAATTGACTTCCTGCTCGAGCGCACGGATCCCCAACTCGCGATTGTCGCGCAAACCCTGACGACGCTGAAGTTCAGCATTCTTGCTGATGACTTCATTTTCGAGCTCATCAAGTTCCTTGGAAAGAGGAGCACGCTCCGAACTGATCTTGGTGCGAAGATCAGCCAATTCCTTGAGGGCAGACTCAAGGTCGCGGTCCACGGAGCCTATTGCCTGCTGGAGGCTCTGGCCCTGTGCGCCCGCGGTCATAGCGAGCATCGAGCCGGCTACAATAAAGATTTTGGTGAATGATTTCATTGGAAAAGGATTTTCAGGTTTCTTTAGAGTGACGCCATTCAGGATTATCGGATAACCGTCGGCACTTCAATGAATTCGATGTTTGGATTCTTGCGCTGATACATGTCGATGAGCGCACGAACCTTCGGAGCGAGCTCTGAGCGCTCTTCCTGTTTCCATCCATTCGCGGTAGGATATTTGTAGCCGGCATACTGATTCTTGCCATCCACGAAGAATGCTATTCCCATCCCCCAATAAAGGACGTCAACCTGCATCTCGGTTCCATCTTCTTTCTTCACCGTTTCTGACAAGTGGTGCAGGGTGGTGTTGAATTTACCAGCGGCATTGACGATACCAACCACATTCGGGAGACGTTCTCCCAAGGTGAGCTTTCCAGGCTTATAAGGGTCGTTCGGCATTCTGCGCAGCAGCGGATACACCTGCTGGGCCAAATTCGCAGGGAAAAGCTTTGCCATCGCCTTTACCTTCACTTCGAGATCGGCAACTGCGGTCCGGACGGATTCCGTGGCTTTGTCGAAATTCTGCTTCTTGTCAGTCAGCTCGGCACGCAGCGTGTCGGACTGGGAAACACCGGCATCCAACTCCGTCAGCTTCTGCTCAAGTTCTGTCAGCTCGGTCTTCAGCAGCTCCCGGGTGTTTTCCAGGGACTCCTTCTGAAGGATCCAATCAGCGCGTTCTTTGGAGATGACCTGACGGGTCTCTACCCATTTCTGCAGTTTGTCACGAGCTGCATCAACCTGCTGAAGACTCTGGCCGACCACAACGTTGGTGACCGCGAAGAGAGCCATTAGGGGGATAATTTTACGAATCATAATCTCTGGGTTTCTAATTTATAAAGTGGAATACTATTGATAAAAAATCCGGGGCCGAAATTAAGGGTATCTAATGACAAAGATGGGATGAAAAAGCGGAAACGGGATAAGATGCAAGCCTTCTTTCCATGAATTTTCGGTGGATGACACCGTTTCAGGGTATAAAACCTTGGGTCTGGCACAGGCGATCATACGGTTTCCAACATGGCGAGCGGCATTGGGTTCTTACTATAGAATCGAAAAATCCAAAAGGGTTCAAAAAAATCGCCGCGTCCCAATTCCCGTCTGATTTGTCCGATTTCACTTGATCGTACCCGCTTCCTGATCTAACTTTGACTGTGGCTGGGTCCTATGCATCGAGATACCAGTGAAACCCGCCAGGTCCGGAAGGAAGCAACGGTAGCTGGGAAGGCGAGTGCCGTAGGGTGCCTGGCCACCTTTTTT
>Ga0209510_1002263_pt1 | contig 20000 bp, 18 predicted proteins | sample BiotimSIPDNA_FD_185749 | JGI IMG/M metagenome (GOLD analysis project Ga0209510, IMG submission 185749) | Anaerobic biogas reactor microbial communites from Washington, USA - Biogas_R1 time_0 SIP DNA (SPAdes) (version 2) | ecosystem: Engineered > Bioreactor > Anaerobic > Unclassified | place... | reverse complement strand
TATCCAAATATAATACCGCAAACAAAGCGTCATTCGCGATTCTGTAATTAATCTCCGCATGTATTTCATTATTTCCCGGCAGCCCGGTTAATGGATTAGCCCACCTGTTTCTTTGGATTCGCAGCAGCGTATTTTTGACTCTGCTGACTAGTTCTCGAGGGTTAAAGGGCTTTGTTATGTAGTCATCCGCTCCGAGCTCGAGACCCGTAAGCTTATCATCTTCATTTCCCTGAGCCGTAAGAATTATAATAGGTATCAGGTTGTTACTTTCGTCCTCCCTGAGTAGCTTGCAAACCTCAAAACCATCAAGCCCGGGCATAATAACATCAAGCAGCACTAAATCTGGCTTCTGAGCCATTATCATCTGGATGCCATCCGCTCCATTATTTGCAAACACCACCTCATAGCCTTCCTGCGTTAGTATGTCTGTAACCAATTTTACCATGAGCTCTGTGTCGTCAATAATAAGTATTTTTTTCTTAAACATGCGCTCCCCCGCTATTCCAGAAGTTAGTTCATTTTCTATAGTCTACTAATATATTAACATTTATAAATCATAATACAATAGATATTATGATTTAATGCGAACATTTGTTCTTGACAGGCTGTGTAATTTACTATATTATACTTTATATGGCGAATATTCCCATATAATATTAGTATTTTGGAGGATAAATCATGAAGCTATCAAAAATTTGTCTTAAAACCGCAGCCACACTCATACTGTGTCTTTGTCTATCAGGACAATTCTGCTGTGAAGCTCAAGAGGTTCTTTGCACCCAATGTGAAGCAGCCATAAGCCAAGCACAGACAGGCAGCAAAGCACTGCCGGTGCCAGCAGGCCTTTCGGCAATAAACAGGACTCACACATCCATCTGCCTAAGCTGGACAAAGCCAGGTAACAACGTCAACATAAAAGGATACCAATTGTACAGAGACGGTAGAAAGATTGTAACCATTAAGAAGAATACCTACACAAACAAAAACCTTGTTCCGGGACAGCAGTACATATATACCATAAAGTCATATGATGCATCAGGCAACACATCAAATAGCAGTGAGGCGTTGATTGTTTCTACAGTTCCAGATTCCCAGCCGCCCTCTGCTCCGGGTAAACCTACAGCATCCTCCCTTGCCTACACTACTATCAACCTGAGCTGGAGGGCAGCCTCGGACGATATTGGTATCAAGCGTTATGAAATATACATGTCCGGAGCAAAAAAGGGCACAACCACAAAGACAAGCTTTACCTGCAAGGGCTTATCCCCGGGCACTACTTATAGCTTCATGATTAAGGCATTTGATTTAGCCGGAAACTCGTCTTCCAGTGAATCTATATCTATCGCCACTAAGGAGGATGCCAGTAGCCCGAGTATGCCGACAGGACTCAAGGCGAGCTCTGTGACAGAATCTGAGGTAGCACTTCAGTGGTCCCCTTCGACGGATAATGTGAAGGTAAAGAAGTATGAGGTGTACTGTGACGGCGAAATAGTAGGTAACCCAAGGAAGACCTCATATGTTTGCAAAAAGCTGCTCCCCGGTCAAAGCATGAATTATACCGTAAAGGCAGTTGATTCTTCGGGCTTGAGATCAGCGGCCAGCACAAGCCTAAGGGTAACGACGCTAAATGATACGTTAGCTCCAACTAAGCCCACAGATTTGAAGGTAAACTCAGTGAAGGGCTCCTCCGTTTCCCTGTCGTGGAATGCCTCAAAAGATAATGTAAAGCTCAAAGGCTACAAATTGTACCGTAATGGCCTTGAGGTGGCCACCTCCACCCGAACCACCCGCACAGTCAAGAATTCCTCTTTTCTTGGTGTGGGTGTTTACTATGTGAGAGCATATGACCAATCCGGAAATCTATCTGAAAAAAGCAACACAGTTGTAGTCCTTACATTGAAGTGATGGAGGCAATATATAAGTAGCGGAATATGACACACTGTTGTCACAATAGAAGCTATACAATACATTTGTTACAGGCAGTAACTATCACTAAGCTAACTGAAAAGAGTATTTTCGGATATACACTTTTCATATTAAGTTTGCTAGTATTATTTAAGAAGATATTAATTAATTGGAGGACAAGCATTATGAAAGAGAAAATGAGATGTTCCTGGCCAGAAAATAACCCCATATACTTAGCCTATCATGATAATGAATGGGGGCGCCCAGTACATGATGACCTCAAACTGTTTGAAATGCTTATTTTAGAAGGCATGCAGGCAGGGCTTGCATGGATAACCGTGCTAAATAAAAGGGATGCCTTCAGGCAGTCTTTTGATGGGTTTGACTTTAATAAGGTTGCCCTTTACGGCGATGAGAAAATCCAAGAACTCATGGCAAACGAGAAGATAATAAGAAATCGCCTGAAGATTAACGCAGCAGTCAGTAATGCCAAAGCCTTCTTAAGAGTCAGAGAGGAATACGGAAGCTTTGACAAATTCATATGGGAATATGTTGACTTTAAGCCCATTACAGGGCATTGGGAGTGCCACAATAGCATCCCAACAAGAACTCCTCTCTCCGATAGGATAAGCAAGGACCTGAAAAAAATGGGCTTCAAATTTGTAGGCTCGACCATAATTTATTCCTTCATGCAAGCCACAGGGATAGTCAATGATCATTTAACCAGGTGCTTTGCCTATAGTGAGATCTTGAACAGCTCTACATGAATCAAAATCGGCTTGAACTGCCGGCCCCATTACAGGTCGGTGTTCAAGCCGATTTAATTAACCTGGAGGCGCCACCCAGATTCGAACCGGGGAATAAGGGTTTTGCAGACCCTTGCCTTACCACTTGGCTATGGCGCCATACTGCAGAGACCAGAAACTGGATTCGCGAAGCCTTTTTACAAGACCTCTTCCATCCAGTTTCATGCACTGCTCTATGCTTGGAGCGGGATACGAGATTCGGACTCGCGACTTTCACCTTGGCAAGGTGACACTCTACCACTGAGTTAATCCCGCAAATTTCTACTTCTGCTTCGCGCAACTACCCTCACTGCGTGAGGTTTTATACTGTAGATTATGCCGCCTTTAGCGGATAATCAATAATTTTGCTTCGCAAAAACTGCTTCGGTAGATTATGCCGCCTTTGGCGGATAATCAATAGTTTTGCTTCGCAAAAACTGCCTCGGTAGATTATGCCGCCTTTGGCGGATAATCAATAATTTTGCTTCGCAAAAACTGCTTCGGTAGATTATGCCGCCTTTAGCGGATAATCAATAGTTTTGCTTCGCAAAAACTGCTTCGGTAGATTATGCCGCCTTTGGCGGATAATCTTTGGTGCCCAGAGCCGGAATCGAACCAGCGACACGTGGATTTTCAGTCCACTGCTCTACCAACTGAGCTATCTGGGCGTTTCTTTAGCCAGATAGCAGATGTCAGAATCAGATTTTTAAGCGCAAGGCACTCAAAACCTGACCCCAGACTTCCTGCCTCTAACTTACGGTGGCGACCCGAAGGGGACTCGAACCCCTGGCCTCTAGCGTGACAGGCTAGCGTTCTAACCAACTGAACTACCGGGCCGTATATCACCATCGCCCTTGCCGCATTACACTTCCTACTCCGCGACCTAGTGCGCGATTTTGCTTCGCAAAAAGTTGCTTCTGTAAGCGATTTTGCTTCGCAAAACGCTTACAGCCTCACTGCGTGAAGCTCTTATGCGGTAGATTATACCGCCTTCAGCGGATAATCCTTGGTGGGCACTATAGGGCTCGAACCTATGACCCCCTGCTTGTAAGGCAGGTGCTCCCCCAGCTGAGCTAAGCGCCCAAGCTCATCTTGCGACGGCGACAATACATAGTATACAAAAATAATATTTCAAAGTCAATAACAAAATATATTTTTAAATGCTTTTCGACGAAGAATTATTTGCTAATGCCCGTAATTCCTCCTCCGTAAAGCGGTACTTACTATTGCAGAAATGACACTGCAGCTCAGCTCCATGCTGAGTGTCAGCCATATTCAAAATTTCCTTTGAGCCCAGACTAATCAGATTGCGCTCCATGCGATCTGTGCTGCAGTTACATTGATATTTGCACGGTAGCCTCTCGTTTATCTCCAGCCCCTTCTCGCCAAGCAGCTCTTCCAATATTGCCGTGGGATCCTTCCCATCCGACAGCATAACCGTAATAGAATCCGATAGAAATACCTTGTCCTCCAGATATTCTATGATTTCTTCATCGGCGCCCGGCATAAGCTGAATAATATAGCCACCCGCATTGATAATATTCTCGTCAGGACCCGCTAAAACACCCAGGCAAACAACCGTAGGTATCTGTTCAGATGCAGCAAAGTAGTATGCAACATCTTCCCCTATCTCTCCTGAAACTAAATCAACATAGCCAACATAGGGCTCCTTCAGCCCTAAGTCTTTTATTACATTCAAATATCCGTTTTTACCAACTGCCTGCCCCACATCAAACTTGCCTGTTGGAGTAAGCGGAAGATAGACTTGCGGGTTGTGGACATAACCACGGACATTAGAAATAGAATCCGACACAACGACAATGCCTCCGAGAGGACCGTCCCCCTTAATCTGTATCGTGAGCATGTCCCTCTCATTTTTCATCATCCTGGACATCATTGCAGCAGCTGTAAGCGTTCTCCCAAGAGCTGCCGAGGCCACGCCAGAAGTTCCGTGCGTCACATGGGCCGACTGCACCATTTGTGTTGTAAGGGCAGCAAAGGCACGAATTCCTCCTCCTGCTGCGGTCGCTCTTATAATATGATCCTCCATAACAGTCCCTTCATCCTACATAGTATTTCCTTCGTTAAGCTCACTTACTAAGAAACCATATCAATAGCAGCTTCACGGCTAAATGTCAATTCATACTGCTATGATACTCAAAAACCCCGATATTATTATATCGGGGTTTTTGCCTGCTGAACAGCTTTATGTTAAAGTTTAAAACTTTAATTACATAGCTCTCGAGACATTTGCAGCCTGGGGTCCCTTAGCACCCTCAACAACATCAAATTCTACTTCGCAGCCTTCTTCGAGGGTCTTAAACCCATCCATGGTTATTGCTGAAAAATGAACGAAAACATCATTTCCGTTTTCTCTTTCAATAAAACCAAATCCCTTCTCAGCATTGAACCACTTTACTCTTCCTCTTTCCATTACTTAAAACCTCCTGAATTTAACTTGGGCCTGGCTGCACTTTGTGCCCATCTGCCAAACCGTAATAAGTTTAACACATCTTTCATTGGCTTGTCAATAAGCTAGATTACATAATCTGCACATTTTCGCTCATTTTAGACACAATAAAAGTTTACAATAAACATATTGTAGTATTATGATACCACCATTTTCGTTTTGTATCCAAAGAAACACATGTAAAATTACCCTGATTTCTTGCAGGCAAAAAACAATCGGTCACTATCCTTAGATGGTTTTCGGTACTTAAGTGCTGCATATACAGCATAGTCATTAATCCCCGCCGAGGCAAGCATATCAACTATTTCCGCAATCTCATAGCATCGTTGATAATGTGTTTCATCAAATCTTCTGTAAAGCTCACCCTCCCGAGCAAAAAAGGATAGATCGAATCTACATAGTTTTTTTGATTTGTCATAACTGTTTTGCCAAATATATGATACTTCTTCATTGTTCTCGCAAAATACATTTGTCGACAAAATTTGCTCAAATTTATACGGGGAATTTATGTCAAATAGAAAAAGGCCATCAGGGTTCAAATAATTATTCACAAGCCTGAATAATCGCTTCAAATCATTTTTATATGTAACATAATTCACACTGTCCATAAGGCATGTTATGGCATCCACCGTTCCATAGAGCTCAAAGGAGGTCATGTCCTGATTCAAATAAAGAATGTCGGCTCCTGCATCAAGGGTCTTTTGCTTCGCACAGTTCAGCATTTCAACGGACTGATCAATCCCAATCATCTCATAGCCGCGCTTTGCCATCTCAAGGCAGAAGCTCCCGGTACCACAGCCAAGATCGGCTATCAACCGTGGATTCACCTTACTTCTCTCAAACATACCCTCAACATAATCCGCCCATCCTATGTAATCCACATCCCACATGAGCCTGTCGTACAGAAATGCAAAATCTCTATATATTGCAATCACCCCTCGGTTTTCTTTGAGGTCTTCCTTCGCTTCGCAACTAGTCCTCCAATCCTTCCTGTCTCCTTGGCAGATAGGCTTTTCCACCCATATTTAAGAATCTTATCGCCAAGCCCTAACTCATTTGCTATTTCAAGCTTTAGCATATCTTGCTTTTTCTCCATATCCGAAATCCTCCATCCATAAACGGCCTTTAGGAGTATTTTACGGATAAATCACCTATTTATACATTAATCAGTACCCAATATCCTCCTTTACAGCATCAATCGCTGCTTTGAGCTGCACATCTTTGCTCTTTGGTATTTGAGAAGCAGGGAGATTCCTGTAATCATCCGGTACATTTATCTCAATATCAGGTGAAATTCCAGTTCCATGAATGCAGAAGCCGGATGGAGTAAAGTACCTGGCTATGGTCACCTTTATCCCGGAATTATCCTCGAGTAGCTTAAGTTCCTGCACAAGACCCTTACCAAAGGTGTTTGTTCCAACAAGTGTCCCTCTGCCATAGTCCTTGACGGCACCGGCCAGAATTTCTGAAGCACTGGCACTATTTCCATTGGTTAATATAGCCAGGGGAGTATCTATATATGATTTTCCGGAATTCTTAACCTCCTTCTTACCATTACGATCCTCAGTATAGACAATCGTTCCCTCAGGCAGCAGGCTATCCGCTATCTCAACCACCTGCTCGTAGGATCCTCCAGGGTTATCCCTCAGGTCAATAATTAAGCCTTTAATACCCTGGTTCATCAATTTGTTAAGGTCGTTCTTAAAATACTTAGCTATTTGACTGTCAAACATGACAAGCTTAATATATCCAATCTCTCCATCAAGAATCTCACTTCTAATGTTGGACATCTTAATTCTTCGCCTAGTAATCTCCATCTGAATGTACTTATCTTCATTGGGGCGATAGACAGTTATCTTCACCTTTGTGTTCTCTTTACCCTTAATCATGCTGATTATCATATTCTCGTCACTGAGAGTAGTTACATCCACATCGTCGACCTTGACGATTTTATCGCCCTGCATCATACCCGCATGCTTAGCGGGTGAATCTTCGCTTGCCTCGATTACGGTCAGAAGGCCCTTCTCGTCCACATTAACAGTCACACCTATGCCCACATAGCTTCCCTCGGACTTTTCCATAAAGGATTTCATCTGATCGGTGTCAAAGTAGACTGTGTAAGGATCCTCCAGCGAGTCCGCAAGGCCTGAAATCGCCCCCTCAAGCATGATATTCTCATCTACCGGCTTATAGTAGTCGTTCTTCAGAATATTTCTAACCTGGTTAAACTTGCTGACATTCTTATAGCTAACCTCGTCTGCATTAAAGCTAATGACATATCTTGAGCTTAGACGATCCAATGAGTAAAATGCAATAACAGTTGCACAAACTGCAATAAATACCGTGGCCAAGACAATAGCGACCACTTGCCGCACTGAGAACCTTCGATCCATTTTTCACGCTCCTTAAAAGAGACCATACCATATATCTTATGCGCTCAATAAAGCAAATAAACCCGGTTTTTGACCGGGTCAGATGTCCAACTCATTATTATTGATAATGTACCGGAATACATAATATGTTACTTATCATCGCTCCGACAATATTACAACTGCCTTGCCCCGGCCTGCCCTAATTCTTTTTGCCCAAATATGCAGTTGATAGTGGGTTCTTGGTTTCACCATTTACTCTAACTTCAAAATGAAGATGATTTCCTGTCGATAAGCCCGTGCTACCTACCTTTGCAATAACTGCCCCTGCCTTTACCTCATCTCCAACCTTCACGCAAAGCTTGCTCGCATGGGCATATAATGTGGTAATTCCGGCTCCATGATCAAGCACTACCATGTTGCCGTATCCACCACTCTTATCATACTTTGCCATGATAACAGTGCCCTTATTTGCCGCGACGATGGAGCTTCCTTTACTTGCTCCTATATCAATACCTGTATGCATTTTATACTTCCTTAGTATGGGATGCTTTCTCGTACCATAATGAGAAGTAACATTGTAGGAGCTCGGACACGGCCATTGCATGGTGCCGCCGACATACTTCTTTTTGGAAGAAAGGTTCTTTATGACAGCTTGCAGCCTTTTAGACTCAGCAATCTGGGCGTCAATCTCCTTCTCCAGCTTATTAATCTCGGTTTTTGTTGCTGCCAGCTCTCCCTCAACCGCTGCACGAGAAGTCTTCAGCTGAGTCAGCCTCTTCTCCTTATCGGCTGCCTTCTGCTTAAGAAGCTCCCTTGCCTTCTGCTCAAGCTCCTTCTTGTACTCGACATCCTGCCTTGCTGTTTCCAAATCCTCCATCATCTTGTTGTCATTCTCGGAAACAACGGACATATAGTGTAGTCGCTCAAATAACTCGACTAAACTCTTGGATTCAATAAGTGTATCAAACATGCTCAAGCTCGAGTTCTGGTACATCACCTTGAGCCTTACTTTAACCAACTCGTTCTGTTGGTTATAAATGCGAATCGCTTCTTCAAGTGCCTTCTCAGTCTGCCTGAGATTCTCCTCCGCACTACTGATTTCGGTGAGCAATTGTTCATATGCATTCGTTTCTGAGGCCTGTTCGCTTGCGATCTGTCTTTGTTCATTTTCAAGAGCTGTTGCCTCTCTTCTTGCCTGCTCCTGCTTCCTCTTCAGATCGTTTATCCGGTTATCGGTTGACGATTTGGCACTTTGTGCCTTATCCAGCTCGTTTCCTGCCATAACAGGATTGACCGGTATAAACGATGCTATCAAAATAGCAACCAATAGTGTTATGATTGTTAATCTCTTCACTAGTTAAACCTCCATGCACTATTCTATCAGGTACATTCCTCTTAGTAAGTTTACTTCCTTCACAATACATTACTGTACTTCTTATACCCGAAGATGCTTGCGGATTGAGAGAAAACTTCCAATCATTCCAACAACAACACCTATAGCCAAGTATGATAAAATTAACTGCGGCCAAACCTCGCTTATATCAACCATTTTCAACAACTGCGAGTCAGCCAGGAATAAATCCTGTGCGAATTTGTCATACAATGACATATATCCATAAGCTGAAATAACAAATGCTACTATCGCACCAACTATACTAATAATAACACCTTCCACGACAAAAGGCCAGCGTATAAACCAATCTGTGGCACCGATGTACTTCATAATGTTAATTTCCTTGCGTCTGGCAAAGACAGTCAGCTTTATTGTATTGGAAATAATGAACACGGAAACCACCAGAAAAATAGTGACCATTAAGCTGGAGCCAAGCTTAATCCAATAGGATATACGCGAAATTACATCTATTGCATTTTGCGAATAGCTGATTTTCTCAACTCCGCTCATCTTCTCCAGAGAACTAACCACTTCCTGGCTGTATTGCGTGTCCTTCAACCTAATAATAAAGGATTCCATAAATGTGTCGGCACCATATCCCTTCAATAGGTCTGAACCCTTGCCAAGCTTCTCTTTTGCCTTCTCATAATTCTCTTCTCTTGATACTCTTATATATTCGGCAATTTTGTCATTATTCTTAATGCTGTCCTCGACCATCTTCACCTGTGTAGCATCCAGCTCCGTATAACAGAAAACTTCCATCTGCGGCTGTTCCTGCCACATCTTGACATTCAGCTCGAGGTTGTAGGAAACTAACAGGAAAAAACCAAATATAATCAAGGACGCTACGACTATAACCGTAGAAGCCAGCGACATTAGCTTGTTCCTGTATGTATTAACAAAACCGTCTTTAATGATATGTCTGACAGTTCTTATCTTCATCCCTGTATTGTCCTTTCTCCTGATCTCTGACTATCAAACCCTTGCTAATGGCCACTACACGCCTTTTCATTTCGTCAACTATGGACTTTTCATGTGTAGTAACAATTACTGTCGTTCCCCTGTTATTTACTTCGCTAAGCAGCTTCATAATCTCCCATGAAGTCTCGGGGTCCAAGTTGCCCGTCGGTTCATCAGCTATCAAAAGTGAAGGGTTGTTAACCAAAGCTCTGGCGAGCGCAACCCTTTGCTGTTCCCCTCCCGAAAGTTGACTCGGGTAGGTGTTTGCCTTTCTGCTAAGGCCTACCAACGCTAGAGCCATCGGAACTTGCCTGCGAATTTCCTTAGGAAGCGCCTCCGTAATAATCATGGCAAATGCAACATTTTCGTACACAGTCTTATTTGGCAATAGCCTAAAATCCTGAAATACGCATCCCAGACTTCTTCTGAGATATGGCACTTCATGCCTGGACAGGGAAGATACATCGTAACCATTGACATAGACCTCGCCCTCCGTTGCATCCTCCTCTTTCAAAAGTAGCTTAACAAGGGACGATTTTCCGGAGCCGCTTGGTCCGACAACAAAAACAAACTCCCCTTTATCCATTTTTAGATTTATATCTCTAAGCGCTACAGTACCATTAGAATATGTTTTGCTAACATTCTTCAGTTCAACCACAAAAACACACCTCAACAGCCCTTTTTTTTAGTCACCTACAAAAGTTCAACAAAACTCGCCTAAACTCCTTCTTGTTACACAAGTTTAATACTAATAATTATTGCCATTTCGGCTATACAAATTCTTCATTAAAGCCTTCCGCCTTGTCCAGATACTTCTTAACAAGCATAGAAACCTTGAAAATGATAGCATCATCAAAATTCCTAAGATCCAGCCCAGTTATCTTCTGTATCTTGTCCAGCCTGTACACCAGCGTATTTCGATGGACATATAGCTGCCTCGATGTTTCGCTGACATTTAGGTTGTTATCAAAAAATTTATTGATTGTGAGAATCATTTCATTATCCAGCGACTCCAGGGATCCCTCTTTAAAAACTTCCCGTAAAAACAGCTTGCACATGGTCGTAGGAAGCTGATATATAAGCCTTCCGATACCAAGATTGTTGTAATCGATAATCGATTTATCATTCTCAAAAATACTTCCGATACGCAGCGCTGTCTGTGCTTCCTTAAAGGATCGACCAATATCTCTAACATTGCTGACAATAGAACCGATACCAATCCAGGCCTTAACCATAATCTCCGTATTGATCGTATCTATAATGGTTTTTGCAGTCCTGTCGACCTCTTTGCAATCATCATCATTTGCTAATTCCTTAATCAGAACAGTATTTTCGTCATCCAGTGCAATTACAAAGTCCTTCACCTTTTTCGGGAAAAGGCTTTGAATGACCTCATATGCTTGTACATCCTTGACTTGTTCAATCTTTATAAGGAATACAACCCTGCAGACATCAAAAGGTATGTGCAGCTCCCTTGCTTTAAGCTGTATATCGCCTGGCAGGATATTATCAGTAATAATGCTTTTGAAAAAATTGCTCTTATCAAACTTTTCTTCGTAATAATTTCGAATATTAGTAACATTCACAGCCAGCATTGAAAGAAGCTGTCTGCTCGATTCGTCTTTCATATCAATAAATACAATAAACTCCAGCCTGCCTTTAAGAAAGATTTTCTGAAACAGCTGCCCCTGTGCCTGACATAAAAGCTTCTTGCAAGCTAGAATTTCATTAATTACATTATGCGTGCTTCCCGTTAACGACTCGTCCGAGCATCCAAGTATCAGCCCTTTTGCATCCATGACGCCATAATTGCCGTCCATGAATTCTGTTATTTGGTTTATAAGACCTTGAAATAGCTTCACATTTATTCCTCCTGCCGACTAATTATTACATACAGTCTCATACATTCACAATACAGGTTTTCTATTGCTTTGGACGTTCAATCCACTACCGTCTGCGGAAATTTGCCTACAGAGATTATTATACTATAATATCCATAAATATAAAAGAAAAAATCCCGGGAAATCACTCTCCCGAGATTTTTAGCTCGCTTCATATTAGTTAACGATAGTCTTCTCTGTATCCTTATCGAAAAGATGAATTCTGTTGGTATCGATTGCAAGCTTGATTATGTCACCAGATCTGGTCTTCGTTCTTGCATTAACCCTTGCTGTACAGCTCACATCGCCGATGAACATGTGCAGGAATGTCTCTGAACCAAGCATTTCAACAACCTCAACATTAGCTGTTACTATGCTGTCAGGCATGGATGCAAGATGAGCCTCATCATCATGCATGCACTCCGGCCTTATTCCCATTACAACTTCCTTGCCAACATAATCTGTTCCTTCAATCTTCTTGGCCTTTGCTTCAGGGAGCTTTATCTCATTCTCATTAAACTTAAGGAAGTAATCCTCGTCACGCTTCTCAATCATAACGTTGATGAAGTTCATCTGAGGGCTGCCTATGAAGCCTGCAACGAACATATTTACCGGTTTGTCATAAAGTGCTGTCGGAGTGTCAACCTGCTGAACAAATCCATCCTTCATAACAACAATTCTGGTACCCATGGTAAGGGCTTCAGTCTGGTCATGAGTAACATAGATGAAGGTGGTGTTGAGCTTCTGATGCAGCTTGGTAATTTCAAGCCTCATCTGAACTCTCAGCTTTGCGTCAAGGTTGGAAAGAGGTTCGTCCATAAGGAAAACCTTAGGATTACGAACGATAGCACGTCCAAGAGCAACTCTCTGTCTCTGACCACCGGAAAGAGCCTTCGGCTTTCTGTCGAGCAGATGCTCAATCTCAAGGATCTTGGCTGCTTCATGTACTCTTCTCTTTATTTCATCCTTGGGGGTCTTCCTCAGCTTAAGTCCAAATGCCATGTTGTCAAACACAGTCATGTGAGGATACAAAGCATAGTTCTGGAAAACCATTGCGATGTCTCTGTCTTTTGGTTGAACATCGTTTACGAGTCTGTCGTCAATGTAAATCTCGCCTTCGGTAATCTCTTCAAGACCCGCAACCATTCTAAGAGTCGTCGTTTTGCCACAACCCGATGGTCCGACAAGGATGATAAACTCCTTATCTTCAATGTCCAAATTAAAATCGCTTACAGCTGTAACGCCGCCATCAAATCTTTTGTAAATGTTTTTAAGCTTTACACTTGCCATTTTTTCCCCTCCCATATAGATATGGTTTGAAATGCTTCTTCTAATAATATAACATGTAGGAGTTTTTTCAACTAGTACACTTTTTAACAAAACTACAAAAATGGTTTTAGTAACTTTGCATAATGCGCTTTCACAAAATACATTGCATTTTTATGCATATGAATGTATAATTATTTATTATTTTGTGTTATAGTATTAGAAGCATTATTGATATATTCATTACTGCACTGGCCCATTTCATGTGGTATGATGTACTCAGGACTAAGGACAACTATTTAGCAGTTGCCACAGGCAGTATACGTCACATGAACAGGCATGAATAAAAAAGAGTAAAGTTAGAAAGGGTGTCTATATGGTAAAACGGGTTTTTGTAGACGGCAGAGAAGGAACCACGGGACTACAGATTGATGAGCGCCTGCATGGACGCACAGACATCGAACTGATATATATAGATCCGGAAAAAAGGAAGGATGTTAGTGAAAGAAGAAAGCTTATAAATGAAGCAGATATAGTGTTCCTATGCCTACCCGACGACGCGGCAAGGGAATCGGTTTCTCTCGTGGAAAATAGCAGGACCCGAGTCATTGATGCCAGTACGGCTCACAGAACAAATGACGCATGGGCATACGGTTTTCCCGAGCTAAGCCATGCACATAGAGAAAAAATAATGAATTCCTCCAGGGTCGCAGTGCCCGGCTGTTACGCTACCGGATTTAATGCGCTTATGTTTCCACTTATTAATGAAGGAATCGTGCCAAGGGATTATCCCCTAACCTGTCATGCAGTGTCAGGCTATAGCGGCGGCGGGAAAAAAAGAATTGCCGAGTATGCCGCCAATCCTATGGATGAATCCTTGAAAAGCCCCAGATTTTATGCATTGGCACTGCAGCACAAGCATATACCAGAGATGCAGAAGGTATCAGGCCTTTCGCAGGCACCCCTGTTTACGCCAATAATAGGAGCATATTATAAGGGTATGACAGTAGCGATACCCCTTTACACAAGGCTTTTACCCGGGAAAAGCAGCGGAGCCTCTATAGCCGATTTTCTCGAATCCTGGTATAAGGGACAACGCTTCATTAAAGTATTCCCCTTTAATTCGGAGGGCGGAATAGAGGACGGTTTTCTAAGCGCAACAGGCTGTAACGATACAAACATTCTTGAAATATACGTTTGTGGCAATGATGACCACATACTACTAACAGCAAGGCTGGATAACCTGGGTAAAGGTGCCTCGGGTGCCGCCGTTCAGTGTATGAACATCATGCTTGGACTTGATGAATTCATTGGATTGGAGTGGTATTGATTGATGGAAGAAATCATAAAAAAAGCGGAAATACTAATCGAAGCACTGCCATATATACAGAAGCTGCACGGAGCAACTGTTGTAATTAAATACGGTGGTAATGCAATGATTAGTGAGGACTTAAAAAATGCGGTAATAGAAGATATTACGCTGCTTAAGTTCATAGGGTTAAATCCGGTCATTGTACATGGCGGCGGTCCGGACATTACCAGAACACTGGATAAGCTGAATGTTAAGAGCGAATTCGTAAATGGTCTTCGAGTTACAGGAGAAGAGACAATTGAAATTGCCCAGATGGTTTTGGTCGGAAAGACAAACAAGGAAATCGTTTCCCTGGTAAATAAAAAAGGCGGAAAAGCCATAGGCCTATGCGGCGTTGACGGAAATCTGATCGAATGCGAGCAATACAAGCCTCTTGTCGATGGCAAAGAAAAGGACATCGGCTATGTTGGCAAGATTACAAATATTAACTCCAAATTACTGGAATTTGTCGCAACCGACGAATACATACCGGTCATTGCCCCCATCGGCGTAGGAAAAAACGGACACAGCTATAATATCAATGCCGACACTGTAGCCGGAGAAGTTGCCATTGCATTGAAGGCCGAGAAGCTCATGCTGCTGACAGATGTAGAAGGAGTTAAAATGACCGAGGACAGTAAAAGCGTTCTTTCAGCATTAACGGCGGATGAAGTGCATGACCTGATTGACAAGAACATAATAACAGGCGGGATGATTCCGAAGGTACTTGGTTGCCTTGATGCATTGGACAAAGGCGTAGGCAGGACACATATCATGGATGGAAGAATACCCCACTGCATATTACTGGAGATCTTCACCAACAAGGGCATCGGCACCATGATCATGCGTGAAAAGGTGCTCTATCACAAGAATGAGAGATTGTGATAGGTCATGGCACATTCCCTGAATAGCCGATGGAAATGTCTGGTTAAGTGGTGTCGGAATCTTTCCGATATAGGTTTTTGGATAGTATTATCGGGAGGTGGTATTTATGGACGCCTCGATAGTGCCCAATATCCTTAAAGAGGGCATGATGGTCGGGGTCAAGGCCGGTTCAAACGCATTATGGCACTCAAGTGTTATATATGAGGTTGAAGAACGCTCTATACGCATCCCATACGTAGAAGAGTATATGAAGGATATTGAACCAGGCTCCCCCCTATATGTAAAAAGCTCTAGCGATTATTTCATCTATTACTTCACCGGAAAGGTAAAAACCCTTGATAGCAATATGCCTGAAAGTGTCTACTCCGAGCTGGACAGCGTAGAAGAAATAATAAATACCCGTCTTTTTCCCCGTTATGATGTAAAATTGAAAGCTACTCTTAGACCGGTCTGGGACGATGATACCTATGAAGGCACTGTGACGGATATTTCCTATGGCGGTACAGCTTTCGTCAGCGAGCACAAATTTGATAATAATGAAAGTATTGAAATGATCCTTTACCTGCCAGACGACGTCAACGTTAAGGTCACAGGAAAGGTCGTAAGACGAAGAAGCAGTGCAAGCAATAGAATTGATCACGCCGCTCAGTTTATAGAGTGCGATAACATAAGCAATAAGCAGCTTTCGTCGTATTTTTCGCATCTTGAGGACGAGGCATTAAAAATCTATGAGCAATTCATAAGTGAATACAAAAATAGATACACTAAATAGTATTGCATTTTTATTCATTTCTATGTATAATTATGAATACTATAATAAAAGACTAGAGTCTTTGAAAGAAAAAGGAGCTGGTATTATGAACCTGACAAAAATTATGGAGATGGATTCCAATTATTATATGAATACCTTCGGCAGAAGAAGTCCCGTGTGCTTTGAATATGGTAAGGGAATGAAGCTGTACGACACAAATGGCCGCGAATACTACGACTTTCTTGCCGGTATAGCCGTTAGCGCTCTCGGGCACAGCCATCCTGCGCTTGTAGAAGCCATCAAGTCCCAGGCTGAGAAATTCATACACTGCACAAACCTATACTATATAGAATCTCAGGCAAAGCTTGCTAAGCTGCTGGTAGAAATTTCATGCGCAGATCGTGTTTTCTTCGCAAACAGCGGCGCTGAAGCAAATGAAGGCGCCTTCAAGCTGGCAAAAATTTATTATAAGAAAAATGGCATGCCGGAGAAGTTCGGCATCATAACACTGAAAAATTCCTTCCACGGGAGGACACTTACGACAGTTGCAGCCACTGGTCAGGAGAAATATCAAAAGCCTTATGCGCCTCTCATGCCCGGCTTCAAGCACGTACCGCTCAATGACCTCGACGCACTAGAAGCAGCTGTGGATGATGAGACCTGTGCAATAATGATGGAGCCCATACAAGGCGAAAGCGGCGTCTATCCTGCTGATATAGAGTATGTCAGGGCAGTAAGGAAGCTTTGCGACGAAAAGGGCCTGCTCCTGATATTTGATGAGATACAAACAGGAATAGGGAGAACCGGCAAGCTTTTCGGATATGAGCATTTCGGAGTTGAGCCTGATATCTTTACCCTTGCCAAGGCTCTGGCCGGAGGGGTTCCTTTTGGCGCACTATGCGCAAAGGAACATGTCGCATCTGCCTTCGAGCCGGGCGACCATGGAACTACCTTTGGGGGTAACCCTCTGGCATGTTCAGCCTCCCTTGCTGTCCTGAATACTATCCTGGATGATAATCTATGTGATAACGCAAGGGAGATGGGGCTATATTTTAGAAGCAGCCTGGAGAAAATAGCAAAGAAGCTCAACGCTATATCTGAAATACGCGGTGTTGGCCTAATGATTGGCATCCAGCTGTCTGACAACAAGGCTGTGGAGGCTAAGAATAAGCTTTTCGAGAAAGGCTTTCTTGTAGGAAGCATCGGAAACAATATCATCCGCGTGCTCCCTCCCCTAATCGTAACAAAAGCCGATATTGATCTGTTTTCCTCAGCCTTTGAAGAAGTGCTCGGACTCTTTATTTAGGCAGGGATTACTTTAACTGATAGTATTCTTGGAGCAATTAATAAAAAGTTGAGTAAGGAGCGCTAAACATGAAGTCAGTCCTAGTTCTTGAAGATGGAACCTACTTCCCCGGTAAAGGCTTCGGCCAAAAGGGCGAGGTCGTCGGTGAGGTAGTCTTTAATACCTGCATGACAGGCTATCAGGAAATTATAACTAACCCGTCCAATCATGGTCAAATAGTCACAATGACTTATCCCCTGGTTGGAAACTACGGTTTCAATACACAGGATAATGAATCCTCTAAAGCTCATGTGCAGGGGTTTATTGTCAAGGAGCTTTGTGAGCACCCAAACAACTGGCGAAATTCCATCGGTACAAGCGAGTATTTTCAGAAAAATAATATTGTTGGTCTCAAAGGGATTGATACCAGAGCACTGACGCAGCATATCCGCGACCATGGAAGTATGTACGGTATTATTTCCACAGAGCTGGGAAATGTTGATATTTTGTTGGAAAGGCTGGAGGAAAAGAAGCAGAGCCTGCAAAATCCTGTCATGGAAGTGACCACGAAGAAGGCAGTTCATATAACAGGGACTGGCAAGAGAGTTGTAGTGCTTGATCTGGGGGTTAAGCATTCCATTATCAGGTATTTGGAAAAGCATCAGTGCCACATTACTATTATGCCCGCTACCTCCGCATTTGAAGATATAATGACCTGCAACCCCGATGGTATACTGGTGTCCAACGGGCCCGGCAATCCCAAGGACCTGCCTGAGATAAAGCAGCTACTGGAAAAGCTGATTGGCAAAAAGCCGCTGTTCGGAATCGGCCTGGGGCATCAGCTACTGGGGCTGGCTCTGGGAGGCAGCACATACAAGCTCAAGTTCGGTCACCACGGAGCAAATTATCCTGTTAAGGATTTCGTAACAGGGCGCTGCTACATCACTACACAGAATCATAATTATGCATTGAATAATGAAATCGGCGAAGATGTACAGATTATGCAAATCAATATAAATGACAATACGGTCGAAGGGTTCAGGCATAGATCGCTTCCCCTGCTAGGCGTGCAATATTATCCTGAAGGCGAAAAGGATTTGGGAGATTCGGCTTATATTTTTGAAGACTTCATAAAGATGATCTAGCTCATCGGGGCTGTTTGGGGAGGGTATATGCCTAAAAGAATTGACATAAAGAAGGTTTTAGTAATAGGATCAGGTCCAATAATTATCGGGCAAGCCGCGGAATTTGATTATTCTGGAACTCAGGCCTGTAAATCTCTTAAGGAGGAAGGCATTGAAGTCGTCCTCGTAAATAGCAATCCTGCCACCATTATGACTGACAGTGACACCGCTGATAAGATTTATATAGAGCCTATCACATTGGACTTCGTCAAAAAGATTATTGAGCGGGAGAAGCCCGACGGTATACTTGCATCCCTTGGCGGACAGACGGGACTTAATATGGCTGTACAGCTTTCATCCGACGGAATACTGGATAGGATGGGGATCGAGCTTCTCGGGACATCTCTTACATCCATTAAAAAGGCCGAGGATAGAGAGCTTTTCAAGCAGACAATGGAGTCAATCAATGAAAAGGTTCCTCACAGCGCTATTGTTAATACCCTGGAGGATGCCTTGGGCTTCGCCCAAAAGGTCGGCTTCCCAATCATTATTCGTCCAGCCTACACCCTGGGCGGAACCGGCGGCGGCATTGCGCAAAACATGGAGGAGTTCAGGTATATCTGCGGAAAGGGCCTGAAGCTGAGCATGATTCATCAGGTCCTATTAGAGCAGAGTGTTTCAGGGTGGAAGGAAATTGAATTTGAGGTCATGCGGGACGGCGCCGACAATTGCATTATCATATGCAGTATGGAGAATCTGGATCCGGTGGGTGTTCATACCGGCGACAGCATTGTTGTGGCCCCCTGCCAAACATTATCCGATGTTGAGTACAGGATGCTCCGCACAGCTTCGATTAAGATAATCAGGGCCCTTGAGATAAAGGGCGGATGCAATATCCAATTTGCACTTAACCCCAACAGCTATGAATATGTAGTCATTGAGGTCAATCCGAGAGTCAGCCGCTCAAGCGCTCTTGCTTCGAAAGCGACCGGCTACCCTATTGCCCGGGTAACATCAAAAATAGCCATCGGCATGAACCTGGATGAAATAAGAAACTCCGTCACCCAGAGTACCTACGCCTGCTTTGAGCCTACAATAGACTATATTGTCACAAAGGTCCCCCGCTGGCCTTTTGATAAATTTACCTTTGCCGACCGTTCCCTGGGGACGCAGATGAAAGCAACCGGCGAGGTCATGGCTATTGGCAGAACCTTTGAGGAGTCTTTGCTCAAAGCCATAGATTCCCTGGATATAAAGCTCAATTATCAGCTCGGGCTGAAATTATTTGACAATAAGACAGTGGATGAGCTGCTGGATATACTAAAAACTCCAAGGGATGAGCGAATTTTTGCTATTTTCAAAGCCCTTCAGAAGGGTATATCCGTAGAGCAGATTGTATATCTCACCAAGGTGGACAGCTTCTTTATACGTAAGCTGCAGAATATCGTTCAGCTTGCCGACGAGGTTAAAAATGCAGGTATTGCATGGCTGGATTATGACCTTTATATAAGGGCAAAGAAAATCGGTTTCGGAGACTCCTATATTGCAAACCTGGTAAATGTACCGCTGGATA
>Ga0209510_1002262_pt1 | contig 20005 bp, 21 predicted proteins | sample BiotimSIPDNA_FD_185749 | JGI IMG/M metagenome (GOLD analysis project Ga0209510, IMG submission 185749) | Anaerobic biogas reactor microbial communites from Washington, USA - Biogas_R1 time_0 SIP DNA (SPAdes) (version 2) | ecosystem: Engineered > Bioreactor > Anaerobic > Unclassified | place... | reverse complement strand
CAGGCGCAGATCAAAATGGGCCGCCGCAGCATCCTGTCCGTCCACGTCCCCCAGTTTTCCATGGACGAGGAGAGCATGGGCAAGACGGTGCTGCCCTACGGCCTGGCGGAAACCTCCGCCCAGTTGGACGGCGCCATCGAAACCATGGCCCAGGTGCTGCCCCTGCTGATCCAGCTGGCGGAAATCGAAAAAACCACCAGCCTGCTGGCGGAGGAGATCCAGAAGACCCGCCGCCGGGTCAACGCCCTGGAATATGTGATGATTCCCCAGTTTGAAGAGACCATCCGCTTCATCACCATGAAGCTGGAGGAAAACGAGCGGGGTGCCCTGATCCGCCTGATGAAGGTGAAGGAAATGATCGAGGAGCGGGCCACCTGAGCCGGCTGACAGCGGGCCTGCCGGCGCATCACCAGAAACCCGGCAGCAAGCCCTGAAAAATATAAAAAACCCACGAACCGGCCTTGACAAGCCTGCCGTCTATGGCTATAATCACAAAGCGTTGTCCGGTGGGGAATGGTGTAACGGCAGCACCTGCGACTCTGACTCGCATAGTCTTGGTTCAAATCCAGGTTCCCCAGCCACCTGCCTCCGTCGTCTAGCGGTCTAGGACACCGCCCTCTCAAGGCGGCAACACGGGTTCGATTCCCGTCGGAGGTGCCAAATCAAGAACGTCGAGTACATCGGCGTTCTTTCTCTTTTCCCTTATGGCATATAGTGTTCTGGGTGGTTGGTTGAGTGGCTTTTTATTAGAATAATAATAGTGGAAATTGCTATTCTGGAATAAAATGCAACACGAATGCAACACGAAAATTAAGACGGGTTGAACCTGTCGGTAAGCGCCTGGTTGATGGCATCGGTGACTTCCTGCTGCTTGTCCTGCATCAGATGCTGGTAGACGTTTTTGAGCATGTAGGTAGTGGCGTGACCCATGCGCTGCATGGCGTACTTGTCCGGGATGCCCAGGGCCAGCAACAGGGAAGCGTAGTAATGGCGGAGATCGTGGAAGCGGATGTCCAGGCCGTGTTTCTTCCGCAGAGTGATGAAGCGGTAGGTGATGCTGTCCGGCGTGACCTGGATGATACGCTCGCCGTCCCTGGGCAGTTGCTTCAGGTGGTCCATGAGGAAGGGGGGTACGTCCAGGGTGCGGGTGCCGGATTCTGTCTTGGTGCCCTTCACATGCCAGCCGCCTTCCGGCGTCATGACGATGGCCTTGTTGACGGTGAGCTTCTTCTTTTTAGTGTCCAGGTCCGCCCAGGTGAGGGCGCATATCTCGGAGCGCCGCAGGCCCAGGGCGGTTGCCAGCAGGATGGCGGTTTTCAGCGGCTCCTTTGCATCTTCAATAAGGGCCTTTATCTGCGTTTCCTGGGGGATGGACAAGGGGGTTTTGCTTGCCCTGGGGAAAGACACCCGGACCCGGAAATCCGGCGCAAACAGCGCCAGGGAAGCCGTTACCAGGCCCACGGCGTTCTTTACCGTCTTTGCGGACACGGTGGCGGCATACTGGTTGACTGCTATCTGCATACGCTCGTTGGTGAGGTCTTTGATTTGCAGCCCCATGATGCCCTGAAACACACGCTTGCGGATGGCCTTGTATTCCCGGATGGTCTTGGGGGACAGGATGGCTTCTTTTGCCTGGATGTAGCGGTCGATGGCTTCCCCGATGGTGATGCCGGGGGTGTTGTTCTTTTGGATAGATTGTAAAGCCGCCAGTTTTTCCGCTTCCCTTTTGGTAGGTGCGGTGACGGACGCATACTTCCGCTTGCCCGTCTCGTCCTTGCCTTCATAGACAAGGACACGCCAACTGCCGGACGGTAGTTTTCTTGCTTTAGCCATGTTATCTCTCGATGTCAACCTTAAACGGTTGCAGTATCGGTTGCAGTTCTCAAATGGTATTGATAAGGTATCGGACAATCACGATAAGCCCCGCCAGAATGGGGACAGCAATCACTACCACCATGAAAACGATAAAACCTACCTTGTCCGTTGTTTTCATGTGCTGCCATTCTGAAGCAATTTTAGAGAACAACTTGAACATAATTTACGCATACTCCACATAATCCGGGTCGAAGTGGTCGCCCCGTTTGATATGGTCCAGTTCATGATCCAGGGTTTGCAGGCGCTCATGCGGCCCCAGGGCGTTGTTGATGACGATGGTGAAGCCGTCATCGTCGGGGACAGCAAAGCCCCGGTCGTTCCCGAGCAAGTCCTTCAGGACGACCCGGATTCCGTGGGCGGTCAGGTGGAAGCGCTTACTGCTGGTGATAGCAACATGCACAGGCCTCTTGATGTTTTCCCGGACGGGCATGGTGCGGTCAATGCCGTCAATGATGATGGACAGGTGCATGTACCACTCCTGGCGGCCTTCTGCCGGAAACTGCTTGATGTAGGAGCGCAACTGGTCAGCCTGTTCCTTGATGGGCTCGGTGCTGTCCATGGTGACGGTGGGGCTCCCGGCCAGGACTACACCGGCCAGCAACAGCAGGATAAGGGCGGTGGTGCCAATCTTTTCATGGCGTGGAATTTTTCAGGCTATGGGAAGCAGAGAAAGAAGTAGGTGCGTGCTGTGCCGTATTTGGTATTATCTATCTCTATTTTACCGAAATTATAGTAGAATGTTATTCCGTCAATAGTAAATTCATTATCATGTGGCTTGTCGATCAAGGAACCCTTAATGAGATAATCAAAGAAATATCCCGCCTCTTTCCATGTCATTTTTTGGGTTAATACTACCATCAGGAACGATGCGTAATCTCTCATTAGGCCGATAAACGCTAAATGGTTTTCAGCACCGGGCGCTGTGGTCAATGAACTTAGATAACAACTCTCTATGTGTCCGTCTTTTTTCAGGTTATAACCAAGCGTAATGAACTCATCTTCGAGGGATAACTCAAATTTGTCAGGGTAGTCTTTGACCTGAACAAAGTCTTGAAGGCTGATATTCTCAAACGCATTTTTAGCAACCAAATCATTGTATCCGTTGTATCTCTTTACAAATATTTCTGGGGTTAAGGCTTGGGCGGCAATCACAGATAGAACCATTAGAACGGTAAAAAGGATAATGATAATTTTCTTAGACATGTGCCCTCCTTAATAGTCAGCAAAGGTCAGGTGTTTTCGTGCAGTTCCTTCTCCTCATTAGCTTTCTCTTTTATAAGCGCTTTATATTTCTCGTCTATTTCATTAACTTTAGCGTTATACAGCTTATCCATCTCTGCGAATTTCTTGCTATTGGTCCATAAGAAGGTTGGGATAAAAAATGCAATTAGGGATACTGCTCCTTCAATTAACAGGCCGCCTTTTGCTTTGAATAGTAGCATCGCAGCAAAAAAGACCAAAAACATCAATGCGAGAGAAATTAGAATCAGCCACCATGGGAATACTTTTGGCTTCAATTTGTCTATTGCATCCAGTTCCTTGTCTTTTTCGGCTCTTAGAGTAAGCCTTCTCTTAAATTCTGCGCTTTCTTTGACATTGCTATTCATTTAACATCTCCTTAATAAGCATACTCAACATAGTCCGGGTTGAAGTGGTCGCCTCGTCTGATGTGTCCCAGTACGTGGTCCAGGGTTTCCAGACGTTCTTCCGGTCCCAGGGCGTTGTTGATAACGATGGTGAAGCCGTCACCGTTGGGAACAGAAAATCCTCGTTCGTTGCCGGGCAAATCCTTCAAGACCACCCGGATGCCATAGGCCGCCAGTTCTTCTTCACTCGGAAAAGGTGTCATGTTCCTTCACCATTTCATCAACGATGCTGTTGATAATGTCTAGCTGCTTGTCCGTCAGAGCCCTGGACCTAGAGTGGAGCAGGGCGAGTTTGGGCCGCTCTACAAGTTGCTTATTCGGTTCGACAAGATCAGAGACAGAGACGTGAAAATAATCGGCAAGCTGCTGCATCATGTTTGCTCGCGGGAACCGTTTCCCAAGCACCCAGGATGAAACAATGGATGGAGAAACTTGAAGATCGAATGCAAGCTTCTGCTGTTCAATTCCCCGTTGTTCAATAAGGGTAGATAGGTTTTTTGCGAAAACAGCACGTGTTTCAGACACTATGTTGCTCCCCTTTTAGTGTAGATACTGCGATTATAATACACTTCGAGTTAAATGAAATCAACGCATTGAAAAGGAATTTTTGATTAATAATTCGCAATGTACTTTAAGTGTAGACTACTCTTAGTAAATTGCGCTGAAAAGAATTGAGAAAGTATAGACGTGCATTATCATTACGGTAAAGATGAAAAGTGTAATCCTATATGTCAGGGCAGAATCACCTCAAAGATCTTGGGCCAACGCTTGCCCGTCACATAGAAGCGGTTGCCCTCCAGGTGGGCGATGCCGTTGAGGACGGCGTCGCTGTCTTCAGTTCCCAGTTCCTCTTGCAGGCTGTCCCGCAAAAGGCTCATATCAATCACGTCCAGCACATTGCCGGTTTCCGGATCGATTTTCAGAATATTATCCGTTAGCCACACATTGGCATAAATGTAGCCGTTGGCATACTCCAGCTCGTTGATGCGCCAGATGGGCTCCCCGTCGTGGCTCACCATCACATGGCCCAGCAGCGCAAAGGTGACCGGGTCCCTGCGGCTTAGCCAGAAGGTGCCGTCACTCATGAACAGGGTTTCACCGTCAAAGCAGATGCCCCAGCCTTCGCCCTCATAGCGGACGCTGCGGAGCATTTCCAGGCTGTCCCGGTCCAGCAGCCAGGCTTCCCCTTCCTGCCAGGACAGCAGCCAGAGGCCTTCCTCTGTGGCAGTGATGCCTTCTGCAAACAGTTCATCCGGCAAATGGCGGGCATCCACCAGCTGTCCACTTTCCAGGTCCAACTCCCCGATTTTTGAATGTCCGTAGAGCCCGCTGGACAGCATCAGCCGCCCGTCCACCATTTCCAGGCCCTGGGTGAACAGCGCCGGGTCCAGGGGATGGGTGGCCACCAGTTCAATGCCCTGGCTGGTGATGGGCAGGCACAGGTAGGCGGCCAGCGCCATCAGCATCAGAAAACGCTTCATTAACCTGTTCATGCGGTCGCCTCCTTTATTCCTGCAGGACATCCCCCAGCACAATCCGGCAATAGGGAATCAGGTCCCGGGGCGCCAGCTTCAGCTGCACACCCCGCTTGCCTGCATTCACCAGAACCTGATCCTGGTTGGTCATGCTCTTGTCGGCGAATACCGGGAAATCCTTTTTCATGCCGATGGGGGAGCAGCCGCCCCGCAGGTAGCCGGTCAGCCTCGGCAGGTCATTCATGTGGACGGGGGACACCCGCTTGTCGCCGCTGAGGGCGGCCAGCTTTTTCAGGTCCAGGCTGCGGGCTGCGGGCAGCAGGCAGACCAATACCGGGTTGCTGCTGCCTGTCAGCACCAGGGTTTTGTACACCATCCCAGGGTCCACCCCCAGAATCCTGGCGGCGTCAAGGCCCGACAACTCGGATTCGTCAGCCGCGTAGCTAAGCACCTGGTAGGGAATTTGCGCCCTGTCCAGCAGGCGCATGGCGTTGGTTTTGGGCGGGGCCATCAGGCCTTGGGCGCTGCCTGCCAGCTTTGCTCCAGGGCGCGGCTGTCCGCTTCCTTCTTTAAGGTTGCAATCAATTCATCATGCTTCAGGCCATTCACCGTCAGGCCCTGGCGGGTGCGCAGGGACACGGTGCCTTCCTCGGCTTCCCGGTCGCCGATGACCAGCATGTAGGGGGTTTTCATTATCTGGGCTTCCCGCACCTTGAAGCCGATCTTCTCATTGCGCAGGTCCATCTCCACCCGCAGTCCGGCCGCTTCCATCTTGTCCTTCAGGGCGCGGGCAGCATCATCTGCCCGGTCGGTGATGGTCATGATCCGGGCCTGGATGGGGGAGAGCCACAGGGGGAAGGCGCCGCCAAAGTGCTCCGTCAGGATGCCGATGAAGCGCTCCAGGGAGCCCAGCACCGTGCGGTGGATCATCACAGGCCGGTGCTTGGCGCCGTCCGGGCCGGTGTATTCCATCTCAAAGCGCTCCGGCAGGTTCATGTCCAATTGCAGGGTGCCGCACTGCCAGCTGCGGCCCAGGCTGTCCTCCAGGTGGAAGTCAATCTTGGGGCCGTAGAAGGCGCCGTCTCCTTCGTTGATGACATAGGGCACAGCCAGGTCATCCAGGGCGTCCTTCAGGGCCTTGGTGGACAGCTCCCACATCTCGTCAGAGCCGATGCTGTTCTCCGGCCGGGTGGACAATTCCACCTTGTACTGGAAGCCGAAGTCCCGGTACACCTGGTCCTCCAGCTTGTACACGCCGATGATTTCGTCCTTGATCTGCTCCGGGGTCATGTACAGGTGGGCGTCGTCCTGGGTGAAGGCCCGCACCCGCATCATGCCGTGGAGAGCGCCGGATTTCTCATGCCGGTGTACCAGGCCCAGTTCGCCCACCCGGACGGGGAAGTCCCGGTAGCTCCACAGGCGGCGCTTGTAGGCCAGGATGCCGCCCGGACAATTCATGGGCTTGATGGCAAAATCCTGCTCGTCAATTTTCAGGGTGTACATGTTCTCCCGGTAGTTTTCCCAGTGGCCGCTCTCCTCCCACAGTTCCCGGGACAGGATCAAGGGGGTGGAGATTTCCTCATAGCCGGCCTTCTTGTGCACCTGGCGCCAATAGTCAATCAGCAGGTTCTTCAGCACCATGCCCTTGGCATAGTAGAAGGGGAAGCCGGGGCCCTCCTCCATGAACTCAAACAGGTCCAGCTCACGGCCCAGTTTCCGGTGGTCCCGCTTCTTGGCCTCCTCAATCCGGGCCAGGTAGGCCTCCATCTCTTCCCTGTCGTAAAAGGCGGTACCGTAAATGCGCTGCAGCATCTTGTTCTTCTCGTTGCCCCGCCAGTAGGCCCCGGCCAGGCTGGTGAGCTTGAAGGCCTTCACCTTGCCGGTACTGGGCAGGTGGGGGCCGGCGCAGAGGTCCACAAAATCCCCCTGGCGGTAGAAGGACAGCTCTGTTTCATCGGGCAGGTCGTTGATGAGCTCCACCTTGTAGGGCTCGTCCATCTCCTCCATCAGCTTGATGGCCTCCGCCCGGGGCAGCACAAAGCGCTCCTCCCGCTCGTTTTTCTTGATGATCCGGGCCATTTCTTTCTCAATTTTCTGCAGGTCTTCCGGCTGGAAGGGCTCCTCCACATCAAAATCGTAGTAGAAGCCGTGCTCGATGGAAGGCCCGATGGCCAGTTTGGCCTTGGGAAACAGCTTTTTGACGGCTGAGGCCATCACATGGCTGGCAGTGTGGCGCAGCAGATGCCGGGCCTCGCTGTCCTCAAAGCCCACGGGCACCAGTTCCCCGCCTTTGGTGATGGGGGCCATCAGTTCCAGAAACTCGCCATCCAGCCGGGCGGCGATGGCGTCCTTCCGGGCTTCTTTGTCCAGCTCCTTGAACACATCCAGGGCGGATACCCCTGGCTCAAACTCTTTTTCTTGTCCCTTGACGGAAATAATCATGGCTTCCTCCTGTTTTGTGGTCTGATAAAAGAAAAACACCCATCCCACATTGGGACGGATGATGTACTCCGCGGTTCCACCCAGATTGCTGTTTGCACAGCCCCTCTTTGGCGCTGTATCGCGCGCCCCGCGCTCCTGTCCGGCGGTGGTACTGCCTGCTTCCATGCCCGGCGCGCTTCCAGCCACGGCGCTACCTCTCTTGGGGCGGTGTGCAGGGAGCATGTCCTCCCTCAACCAGGATGATGCCCAGTATATACCCGGTTCCAGACGGCGTCAACACCGCCGGGGCAGAAAAAGCGGCACCCAGTTATGACCGGATGCCGCAGCAATTTTAATCGGGACAGATTTACAAGATCCTGGCCTGCCTTTTCTTCAACCAGTGCCACAGGGCCACCCCCAGCAGGATCTCCAGCGCCAGCACTGAGATGTAGTTGACAAACATGGCTTTTTCATAGGCATTGCCATAGGCTGTGATCACAACACGCCCAGTCTGTTGATTCTTCTCAAAGGTGAGGCTGGCAATGTCCGGGTTATTGGCCTTGAAGGTAATCACTTCTTCCTGGCCATCGGCACCCTGGATTGTGATTTTTTGCTCTGCGTCAATCGGCTGGTTGGGGTCATATTGGATGCCATCTCCATGGATGCTGATTGCATAATAATGGAAAGGGGGATCCATGCCGATGATGGGAGCCGGATTGCCGTTCACATACCCTTGGTCTGTGCCGCCCTCAAGGGCGGTAAACACTTGAAAGTCCTCCACCTTGTCAAAGGTGGCCAGGACAGGCTGCACATAGCGGTTCAACCGCTGATGGTTGTAGGCCACAGCGGTGACCAGCAGCGCCAGGGCTGCCGCCATTGCGAAACCGGCTTTGATCTTGGTGGGCAGGGCTTGATGAACACTCAGGCTTTTCAGGATGCCTTTGCGATAGAATGCTTGCATGACCTTGTTGTACAGTGCGTAGCAAATCCAGAACATCACTGCAGCGCACAGCAAGCCCCATGGGAACCAGGTGGAGAACATCAGCCCGGTATGATAGGAATAGGGGTTTGCAAGCAGGGGAAGGGTACTGGCAATCAGAATCAGCACCAGGGAGATGCCCAGGTACACAAGGCGGACTGCTTCGTATCGAAAGGTATATACAGCTTGGAAGTGCGCATCCTCCGGGTTGGCATTCAGGGCGCTGATTGCAGTCACCACCTGCAGCACCAAGGCGCTGATGAACAGCACCAGGCCCACAAAGAAGGCCAGGCCAGAGCGATTGGCGGCGTAGTTGATGGCCATGGCGGCCACCACCCCCATGAGGGCACCCCCCAGGGCGATGAAGAGGGTCATCATCAGCTGGTTCTTGCTGCGCCGGAGCAGGCGCTTCACGCTGTCCTCGCTGCGGGCCTGCACCTTTTCCGCCTCCTCATTCCGCACCGTCTCCGCAATGCGCTCCCCCCGTAGCAGTTCATCCACGGTGATGCCAAAGTGGTCGGCGATGATTGGCAAGAGGGAGATGTCCGGAGCGGTTTCATCCCGCTCCCAGCGGCTCACGGTCTTGTCAGATACGTTCAGTTTGTCGGCCAGGTCCCGTTGGGTCATCCCGCCTGCCTTGCGCAAAATGGCGATGAACTCCCCAATGCTGTGTTTTGCCATGGTGTCACTCCTTCCAGGTAGCAGCATCATACTGCTTTTCCTGGCTTCATGCTATCCCCTGGACAGAAAGAAGGACACACCAGAGACGTTGAATCACTCCCGAAAACTGAGAATCTGTAAAAAGATGTCAATTTTGGTCCACCATTCTGCGGTGCGTCAATCTTTTAATCCCCCGGCAATCATGGTATAATCTAAGGAAACGGGGAAGGAGGATGTGGGATGCGCAGCATGACAGGTTATGGCCGGGGACAGTCCAATAAGGCAGGTGTCAGCCTGACTGCCGAGGTCAAGACGGTCAACCACCGCTACCTGGACATCTCCGTACGCTTGCCCCGTGCCCTGACAGCCCTGGAAATCCCCCTCAGGAAGCGCCTGGCCGAGCGCTTCACCCGGGGCCGGGTGGAGCTGTCCTTCACCCAGGACCTGGCCGGCGCCCCCGCCACCCTGGTGCAGGCCAATCTGCCCCTGGCCCACGAGTATGCCCAGGCAGCAGAGCAGGTGGCCCAAGCGGCGGGCATCAAAGGCGGACTGAAGCTGAACACCCTCATCAGCCTGCCGGAGGTGCTCAGCCTGATTCCCCTGGAATTGGAGCCGGCGGTGCTGGAAACAGCGGCCCTGGCAGCCCTGGACCTGGCCTGTGATGCAGCGCTTGCAGACCGGGCCCGGGAGGGGGAGCAGCTGCGCGGTTTTTTCCATGGCCGCCTTCAGGTGCTGGAAGATGCCCTGCAATCCCTGCAGCAGGAAGCGCCGCAGCAGCCGCTGCTGGCCCGGGAAAAGCTGGACAAACGCCTGGCCGCCCTGCCGGAATTGCAGGTGGATACCCAGCGCCTGGCCCAGGAGATTGCCCTGTTTGCAGACCGCTGCGACATCACCGAGGAAATCAGCCGCCTGCAGGCCCATTGCCAGCAGATGCGCGCCCTGGTGGACCAGGAGCAGCCGGCAGGCCGGGAGATGGACTTCCTGGCCCAGGAGATTGCCCTGTTTGCAGACCGCTGCGACATCACCGAGGAAATCAGCCGCCTGCAGGCCCATTGCCAGCAGATGCGCGCCCTGGTGGACCAGGAGCAGCCGGCAGGCCGGGAAATGGACTTCCTGGCCCAGGAGATGAACCGGGAGGCCAACACCATCTGCAGCAAATCCGCCTCCCTGGAGGTCACCCGGCTGGGCCTCGCGTGCAAAGCAGAAGCGGACAAAATCCGCGAGCAGATACAAAACGTGGAGTAAAAGAAGATGAACAAACAGTTACCCCCCGTCCAGACGTCGACGGAAGCCCTGGCCCCGGTGCAGCAAAAAGACCGCAAGGGCATGCTCATCATCATTTCCGGTCCCTCGGGGACGGGGAAGGGCACCCTGTGCGAGCGGCTGTTTGCAGCGGACAAGCACATCGTGTTTTCCGTCAGCGTCACCACCCGGGAGCGCCGGGAGGGGGAACAGCACGGGCAGCATTATTTCTTCATCGACGACAAGGAGTTTGAGCGGCTCAAGCAAAGCAACGAGCTGCTGGAGTACGCCACCGTCCACGACCATTCCTACGGCACCCCCAGGAAACTGGTGGAGGAGAAGCTGGAGGAAGGCTATGACGTCCTCCTGGACGTGGACACCCAGGGGGCCATGAGCGTGATGCAGCAGATGGAGGACACCGTGTCCATCTTCATCCTGCCGCCTTCCTACGCCTCCCTCAAAACCCGGCTCCACACCCGCAACACCGATGACGAGGCGGAGATCAACAAGCGCCTGAACAACGCCCGGGGCGAGATCGAGCGCTACCAGCGCTATGACTATGCCCTGGTGAACGACGACCTGGAAAGTGCCTTTTCCCGCCTGCTCACCATCATCAAGGCAGAGCGCCTGCGCACCTGCCGCTATCACCCGGAAATCCCTGAAGTGTAATTGGAGGAAGATTTATGGCAATCAACGAACCTGGCATCCAGTCCTTGATCGGCAAGGCCGACAGCGCATACACCCTGGTGGAAATGGTGGCCAAAAGGGCCCGCCAGATTGTGGACGGCGCCCAGCCCCTCATCGAGGGCGATGACAAAAAGCCCCTGGCAGCCGCCATTGAAGAGATTCAGCACGGCATGATCACCTACCACCGCAACCTGGAGGACGAGGTCTAAGCATGTCAGCCTCCCCGAAGACGGTGGTCCTGGGGATCACCGGCGGCATTGCGGCCTACAAGGCCTGCGAGGTGGTCTCCCGGCTGAAGAAGGCAGGGATTGATGTTCATGTCATCATGAGTAAAAACGCCTGCGAATTTGTCGCGCCCCTCACCCTGCAGACCCTGTCCCAGAACCTGGTGGCGGTGAACACCTTTGAGGCGCCGGACGTCTGGGAGGTGGAGCACATCTCCCTGGCGAAAAAGGCGGATGTGCTGCTCATTGCGCCCGCCACCGCCAACATCATCGCCAAACTGGCCCTGGGCCTGGCGGATGATATGCTCACCACCACCGCCCTGGCCACAGAAGCCCCGCTGCTGCTGGCCCCGGCCATGAACACCGTGATGTGGAACCACCCGGCCACCCAGCAGAACCTGAACACCTTGGTTCAGCGGGGTGCCCGCACCGTGGGCCCCGACGGCGGCATGCTGGCCTGCGGGGACGTGGGTGCCGGCCGCATGAGCGAGCCGGTGGAGATTGTGGCGGCGGTGATGGCCCTCTTAAACGAAAAGCAGGACCTGGCAGGCATGAAGGTGCTGGTCACCGCCGGGCCCACCCGGGAAGCCCTGGACCCGGTGCGCTACCTCAGCAACCGCTCCAGCGGCAAGATGGGCTACGCCATTGCCCAGGCAGCAAGGGAGCGGGGCGCCCAGGTAACCCTGGTGTCGGGGCCCGTGTCCTTGGCGCCGCCCCGGGAGGTGGACCTGGTCAGCGTCACTACCACCCAGGACCTGTATGAGGCCGTTCTGCGCCTGTCCAAGGAGCAGGACATCCTGATTCAGGCGGCGGCCCCGGCAGATTTCCGGCCGGACAGCGCCCATCCCCAGAAGCTCAAAAAACAGGGGGATGGCGGCTTGCAGCTGAATCTGGTACAGACGCCGGACGTGGCGGCGGCTGTGGGCGCAGTGAAGCAGCCCGGCCAGTTCTTTGTGGGCTTTGCCGCAGAGACCGAGAACCTGCACCAGAACGCCCGGGCCAAACTGGCCAGGAAAAACCTGGACTTGATTGCCCTCAACGACGTCAGCCGGAAGGATGCCGGCTTTGATGTGGACACCAACGCCCTCACCCTGCTGTCCAAAGAAGGCGCCCTGGAGCTTCCTCTCCTGAGCAAACAGGAGGCAGCCCACCGCCTGCTGGACGAGGTGCTCCGGCTGAAACATGGGATCTTGGATGCCTGAAACTGCCCCCTATGCCCAGGTCATCGTGGACATCGCCGCGGACAGCGCGGACAAAACCTTCACCTACGCCGTGCCGGAGGGCATGGCGCTTGCCCTGGGCACCCGGGTGCTGGTGCCCTTTGGCCGGCAGACCAAAGAAGGCGTTGTCATCGGCTTTTCCAAAGAGACGGACCTGAGCCCGGACCGGATCCGGGACATCATCGAGCCCTTGGAGGACTACCCGGCCATCCTGCCCCCCCTGGTGGCCCTGGCCCGGGACATCAGCGCCCGGTCCAACTGCTCCCTGGCCCTGGCCCTGCGGCTGATGATCCCGGCGGAGATGCGTTCCGGCCGGGTGAAAGCCAAGACCCAGACGGTGGCCAGACTGCTGATTCCGGAGGCAAGGCTTGCAGAGGCTGTCGCCAAGAACAGCCGCTCCAAAAAGCGGGTGCTGCTCCTGCAGCTGCTGTCAGACGGCCTCCCCCACCCGGTGAGCGAGCTGAAGGCCCTGGTGCGGGACCCCCTGGTGCCCCTGAAAACCCTGGCGGAAGACGGCCTCATTGCCCTGACGGAGGAGGAGGTCTACCGCTCGCCCTATGCAGACCCCGGCCCGCAGCAGCAGGACCCCGTCCTCACCCCGGAACAGAACGAAGTGCTGCAGGAGCTCCTGCCCGCCATCCATCAGGGCAGCGGGCGCTTCCTGCTCCACGGCATCACAGGCTCCGGCAAGACCGAGGTCTACATCCGCTGCGCCCGGGAATGCCTGGCCCAGGGACGGGGCGTCATCGTGCTGATTCCCGAAATCGTCCTCACCCCCCAGATGGTGTCCTGGTTCCGGGGCCGCTTCGGGGACGTGGCGGCGGTGCTCCACTCCCGGCTCTCCGCCGGGGAGCGCTTTGACGAATGGCGCCGCATCAGAAGCGGCAAGGCGCGGCTGGTCATCGGCGCCCGCTCGGCGGTGTTTGCGCCGGTTGCCAACCTGGGCCTCATCATCATCGACGAGGAGCACGAGCCCAGCTACCTTTCGGAGCACAACCCCCGCTATGACGCCCGGGAGGTGGCCGCTTTCCGGGCCGGCCAGGAGCAGGCCAGCCTGCTGTTGGCCAGCGCCACCCCCAGCATTTTAAGCTTTGCCAAGGCCCAGCGGGGGGACTACATGCTGCTGGAGATGCTGTCCCGGGTAAACAAGCACCAGCTGGCCCAGGTCACTCTGGTGGACATGCGGGATGAATTGCGCCTGGGCAACAGGAGCATCTTCTCCACCCTGCTGACCCAGCGCCTGAAGGCCTGCCTGGAGGCCGGGCAGCAGGCCATGCTCTTCATCAACCGACGGGGCTATGCCCCCAGCGTGCTCTGCCGCAAATGCGGCCATGCCCTCACCTGCGCCCACTGCGATGTGAAGCTCACCTACCACCAGGCGGACCGGCAGATGCATTGCCACTACTGCGGCGGCATCAGCAGCCTGCCCACCGCCTGCCCCCAGTGCGGCAGCGGCTACCTGCGGCCGGTGGGGGTGGGCACCCAGACGGTGGAGGAGGAGTTTCACAAGCTGTTCCCCGGGGTGCAGACTGTTCGCCTGGATGCGGACACCACCACCGGCAAGGACGCCCACGAGCGCCTGCTCAACCGCTTCCGCAGCGGGGAAGCCCGGGTGATGATCGGCACCCAGATGATTGCCAAGGGCCTGGATTTTCCCCAGGTGACCCTGGTGGGGGTGGTGCTGGCGGATCTCACCCTGAACATGCCGGATTACCGGGCTCAGGAGCGCACCTTCCAGCTGCTCACCCAGGTGGCCGGCCGGGCGGGCCGGGCAGAGATGCCTGGCGAGGTCATCATCCAGACCTACAAGCCCGAGCACGATGTCATCCTGCATGCAGCAGAGCAGGAGTACCGCGGCTTTTTCAACCAGGAGTTTGCAAGGCGCCGGGCGCTGCTGTACCCCCCCTTCACCATGATGGTGCGGCTGCTGGTGGAAGGACCAGGGGAGGAGCAGGTCCGGGAGGTGTCCGCCCAGTTGAAGGAGCGCATCATCACCTTCCTGGCAGAATCCGGCCCATTGAAACGCCGGGTGCTGTTTGTCAGGGAGGACGCAGCCCCCATCAAGCGCATCATGGGCCGCCACCGCGCCCAGGTGCTGATGAAGATTCTGGAACACAAGGACAGCGAACAGGTGCTGGCATTTTTAACCGCCCAGACCACAGAACCGTGGCCCTGCCGGGTGAGCCTGGAAATCAACCCGGCCAGCCTTGCCTGAACAGGCAAGCCAGGAGGAAGACAACAAAACCATGAAAAAGATTTTTACCATCGGCGCGAAGGAGCTTCGTGTCAAAGCCAACCCCATCACCAAGTTTGATGCCCGCCTGGGCCTGATCCTGCGGGACATGGCCAAAACCATGTACCAGGCGGAAGGCATCGGCCTGGCCGCGCCCCAGGTGGGGATTGCCCGGCGGATGATGGTGGTGGACGTGGGGGAAGGGCTGATGGAGTTCATCAACCCGGTGATTGAATCCGCAAGCGGCGAATGCGGCATGGCGGAGGGCTGCCTGTCGGTTCCCGGCCGACGGGGCTATGTGATCCGCCCGGAGAAGATCACCGTCACCGCCCAGGACCGGAAGGGCAGCCCGTTCACCCTGGAGGCGGACGGCCTGCTGGCCCGCTGCATCCAGCACGAGATTGACCACCTGGACGGCATTCTCTATGTGGACAAAATGGAATACGAGGTCTTCCCGGAGGATGAAGAAGAGGACGAGGACGAGCCATTGGACGCGGCGGAGGAGCTGGCGGAATAATGCGCATCGTGTTCATGGGCACCCCGGACTATGCCTTGACCAGCCTGAAGGCCCTGGTGGAGCACAGCAGCTTTCAGGTGGCGGGGGTCTTTACCCAGCCGGACCGGCCAAAGGGCCGGGGCAAGCAGGTGCAGATGCCGCCGGTGAAGGAATATGCCCTGGATAAAGGCATCCCGGTGTTCCAGCCCCGGCGCATCCGGACGGAGGGCCTTGCGGACTTGCAGGCCCTGCAGCCGGACCTCTGCGTCACAGCCGCCTACGGGCAGATCCTTTCAGAGGAGATTCTGGCCGTCCCCAAAATGGGCACCGTCAATGTCCATGCCTCCCTGCTGCCCAAGTACCGGGGCTCCTCCCCGGCCAACTGGGTCATCATCAACGGTGAAACCAGAACCGGCGTCACCACCATGATGACGGACAAGGGCATCGACACCGGGGACATCCTCCTGCAGACGGCGCTTGACATCCACCCCTTTGAAACCGCCGGGGAACTGACGGACCGCCTGGCCCAGGCCGGCGCCGCACTGCTCCTGGATACCCTCCTGCGCCTGCAGGCCGGCACCTGTCCAAGAAGGCAGCAGGACGCATGCAGCATGTCCTACTACCCGATGCTCAGCCGGGAATCCGGCATCATCAGGTGGAGCGAAGCCGCCCTTGACATCCAGAACCTGGTGTATGGCACAGCCCCCTGGCCGGGGGCCAGCACGGCGTCCCCCTGGGGCACCCTCAAAATCTGGGCGGCAGAGGCAGAAGAAAACGGCGCCATGGCAGCGCCGGGAACCATTTTGCAGGCCGACCCGAAGACCGGCCTGCTGGTGCAGACCGGGAACGGCGCACTGCGGATTCACCGCCTCCAAGCCCCGGGCAAACGGGCCATGGAAGCAGCGGAATTTCTCCGGGGCAAGCCCCTCACAGCCCCCGGCACGATGGACAACAGCGAGGACAACAATGGCAGACCCGAAGCATAAGGGAAAACAGAGTCCCCAGCGCCCGCAGGAGCGGAAGTACGGCCGCCCGGCCCCGGGAGGCCTGCAGCCCCCTGTGCGGAAATACGGCCGCCCGGCACCCGGACCTTCCTCAGACCAGGCGGGGGAAAAGCGCTACGGCCGCCCGGCGCCCGGGGCTTCTTCAGACCAGCCGGGTGAACAGCGCTACGGCCGCCCTGCTCCAGGAGGCCAACAGCCACCTGTGCGGAAATATGGCCGCCCGGCGCCCGGGCCTTCTTCAGACCAGCCGGGTGAAAAGCGTTACGGCCGCCCTGCTCCGGGGGCCCAACAGCCTCCCGTGCGGAAATATGGCCGCCCGGCGCCCGGGCCTTCTTCGGACCAGCCGGGAGAAAAGCGCTACGGCCGCCCTGCTCCGGGAGCCCAACAGCCTCCCGTGCGGAAATATGGCCGCCCGGCCCCTGCCGCGCCCGGGCCCTTCCGGCAGGACCCGGACAGGCGCAGGCCGGTTCCCGGCCCCAAGGATGCCCCCATCCTCAGCAAGGACGCCCGGGTGGCAGCCCTGCTGGTGCTGGGCCGGGTGCTGGATGGCGGTGCCTATGCCTCCCTGACCCTGGACGATGTGTTTCAGAACATGCGCCTCAGCCCCCAGGACAAGCGGCTGGCGGCGGTTATCGTGTACAAAACCATTGAGGACCTGATCAAGATTGATTTTGCCCTGGGCCAGTTCCTGGAGGATGCGGAAGCCTTGAACGGCAAAATCCGCAACATCCTGCGCCTTTCTGCCTGCCAGATTCTGCTGATGGACCGGATTCCGGATTTTGCCGCCACCAACGAGGCGGTGGAGCTGACCCGGGCCAGCGGCTTTGAGGAGATGACCGGCCTGGTCAACGGCGTGCTGCGCTCCCTGATTCGCGGGAAGGACAGCCTGCCCTGGCCCCTTGAAGGGGAGGAGAGCCACCTCAGCATCACCTACTCCATCCCCCAGTGGCTGGCAGACCTGATCCTGAACTCCTACCCCAGAGAGCAGGCCGAGGGCATCATCAAGTTTCGCAGCGACAGCCACACGGTCACCCTGCGGCGCAACCAGATGCTCACCACCCGGCAGGAGTTTCAGGACATCCTGGACAAAAAGTCCTGGGAGGTGCAGCCCGGCGTGCTGGAGGAAGCGGTGCGGGTGAAGGGCGCCAGCAACCTGGCCCAGGACCCGGATTTCCTGGGCGGCCGCTTCTCCATCCAGGGGGAGGGCAGCATGATGACAGCCATGGCAGTGGCCCCTGCAGCCGGCATGACGGTGCTGGACTGCTGCGCCGCCCCCGGGGGCAAAACCAGCCTGATGGCTGAAATGATGCAAAACACAGGCCGGGTTCACGCCTGGGACGTGCACGAACACCGGGTGGACCTCATCTACGCCCAGGCGGAGCGCCTGCGGCTGTACAACATCCGCCCTGCCGTGCGGGACGCCACGGTGTACCAGGAACGGTTTGACCAGACCATGGACGCCGTGCTCCTGGACGCGCCCTGCAGCGGCACCGGGGTGATGGACAACAAGCCGGACATCAAATACCGCCTCACCCCGGAAGGCCTGGAGGAGCTGATTGCGCTGCAGGCCCGGCTGCTTAAAACCAATGCCCGCTATGTCAAGCCCGGCGGGGTATTGGTGTATGCTACCTGCAGCCTGCTGCCCCAGGAAAACATGGAGCAGGTTCGGAATTTCTTAGCCGCCCATGATGATTTTCAGCTGGATGCCCTTCCTGCCGGCATCCCGGAAAATTTCCGGGACAAACAGGGGGAATTCGGCCTGCAGCTGCTGCCCCATGAAGACCAGGTGGACGGCTTCTTCATCGCCCGGCTGAAACGGAGCACCTGATATGAAAACACAGCTGACCGGCATGGACCTGCAGGCGCTGACGGACTGGGTCAAGGCCCAGGGCGCGCCTGCTTTCCGCGCCCGTCAGCTGCAAAACTGGCTGGTCAAGGGCGCTGATTTTGACGGCATGCGCAACCTGCCCGCCAGTTTGCTGGACAGCTTCAAAGAGCAGGCTGTGGCCCAGCCCGCCCGGGTGCTGGAGCGCCATGTGTCCAACATCGACGGCACCGAGAAGCTGTTGTTTGTGATGGCGGACGGCCACACGGTGGAAGGCGTCATCATGCGCTACCGCCACGGCATCACCTTTTGCCTCTCCACCCAGGTGGGCTGCGCCATGGGCTGCGCCTTTTGCGCCAGCACCCTGGGCGGCAAGCTGCGCAACCTCACAACCGGGGAAATGGCCAGCATGTGCTACCTGGCAAACAGCCTGACGGCCCCTGAAGGCCTCAGCAACCTGGTTTTGATGGGCAGCGGGGAGCCCCTGGACAACACCGGGGAGGTTTTTCCCTTCCTGCAGCTGATTTCCTCCAAGGATAGCCTCAACATCGGCGCCCGGCATATTTCCGTGTCCACCTGCGGCCTGCCGGACAAGATGCGCCAGCTGGCGGACCTGGGCCTCCAGGTTACCCTGTCCGTCTCCCTGCACGCCCCCAATGATGAGGTGCGACGGCAGATCATGCCGGTGGCAAGGGCCCATGCCATGGCGGAGGTGCTGGCTGCATCCCGCTATTATATCGAGCGCACAGGCCGCAGGGTGGTGTTTGAATACGCCCTGATCCAGGATTTGAACGACAGCCTGGACCATGCCACAGAACTGGCCGCCCGGCTGCGGGGCATGCAGGCCCATGTGAACCTGATTCCCCTCAATGACGTGGCGGAACGCGATTTGCGTGCCAGCCCCAGGGCCCAGGTGGCCCGCTTTTTGGACCGGCTGACCCAGCTGAAGATTTCCGCCACCGTGCGCAGGCAGCTGGGGGACGACATCTTTGGCGCCTGCGGCCAATTGCGGGCCCAGCGCCTCAAAACACCTTTGCAGGAGGAGAAAAACCCATGATTGCCGTATCCAGGACCCACCAGGGCAAAATCCGCCTGAACAATCAGGATGCCCTGCTTATCCGGCAGGAAGCCACCTCCCTGTATGCGGTGGCCGACGGCATGGGGGGTCACCGGGGCGGCAATGTGGCCAGCGCCATGGCGGTGTCCGCCCTGATGGAACTGGACCTCAATGACCAGCCCAACGACGGCGCCTTTGTGCGGGCCTTCAACCGGGCCAACCTCTTAATCTGGGAACGCCAGCTCAGCGACCTGAGCCTGTCCGGCATGGGCACCACCTTAAGCGCCCTCTGGGAGGGGGAGGAAGGGCTGCTCATCGCCCACGTGGGGGACAGCAGGGTGTATCAGTTTCACGAGGGCAGCCTGCGCCAGATTACCCAGGACCACTCCCTGGTGGGGGAATTGCTGCGCTCCGGCGCCATCACCCCGGAAATGGCCAGCAACTACCCCTACCGCAACATCGTCACCCGGGCTGTAGGAACAGACTCCACCCTGCAAACTGACCTGTTCCGCGCTCAGAAGCTGCCGGGCAGCCGCTTTTTGATCTGCTCTGACGGCCTCACTGAATACGCAAACAGCGATGTCCTCATCCAGTGCCTGGGCCTGCCTCTCAACGAGGCGGCAGACCGCCTGCTCACCCTCGCCCTGGAGGGCGGCGGCAGGGACAACATCACCCTCATCGTGCTGGAGGTGCCTCGATGATTGGCACCCTCCTGATGGAGCGATACCGCCTGGAAGAACAGATTGGTGAAGGCGGCATGGCTTCGGTTTACAGGGCCCTGGACCTGCGCACCGGCCACCGGGTGGCGGTGAAGTTTTTGCGCCAGGAATTGCAGGCCAACCCGGAATTCCTGGACCGTTTCCGCCGGGAAGCCACAGCGGCCAGCCGGATGTCCCACCACAACATCGTCAACCTCCTGGACATCGGGGACAACCCGGCCTCCCCCTACCTGGTGTTCGAG
>Ga0209510_1002256_pt1 | contig 20041 bp, 17 predicted proteins | sample BiotimSIPDNA_FD_185749 | JGI IMG/M metagenome (GOLD analysis project Ga0209510, IMG submission 185749) | Anaerobic biogas reactor microbial communites from Washington, USA - Biogas_R1 time_0 SIP DNA (SPAdes) (version 2) | ecosystem: Engineered > Bioreactor > Anaerobic > Unclassified | place... | reverse complement strand
AACGGCTGAGATGGGGCTTGACGAGGACGCCATCGTCGCCTGTCTGCTGCACGACTGCATCGAGGACACAAAGGCGACGTATGAGGACATAAGCAAGCGCTTCGGTTCTACGGTAGCCGATATCGTGGAGGGAGTAACAAAGCTCACCCGGGTCACCTACACCAGCAAGGAAGAGGAACAGGTCGAGAATCTTCGCAAAATGCTCATCGCTATGGCAAAAGACATACGGGTCATCCTCATTAAAATTGCCGACCGCCTCCACAACATGCGCACGATGAACTACCAGAGCGCCGAAAAGCAGCGCGAAAAGGCCCGCGAGACGATGGAGGTATACGCCCCCATCGCACACAGGCTCGGAATGCAGAAAATCAAATGGGAGCTTGAAGATCTGGCTCTTATATATCTTGATCCGCTGGGTTATTCGGAACTGAGTGCCAAACTGGAAATGCGAATGAAGTCCCTTGAGGGATTCATGACCTCAATACAAAGAAAGATTTCCTCCCGCATGGATGAGTACGGCATAAAGGCTGCCGTTTTCGGCCGCATTAAGCACATTTACAGCATATACCGCAAAATGTACAGTCAGCACAGGGACTTCAACGAGGTTTTTGATATATGCGCCTTCCGGGTCATAGTGGACGATATCGCGGACTGTTATAATGTTCTCGGTCACATACACGACCTTTTTAAGCCGCTGCCCGGCAAATTTAAGGATTATATAAGCACGCCGAAGGCCAACAACTACCAGAGCATACACACTACAGTTATCGGCACCGAGGGAATACCCTTCGAGGTTCAGATACGTACGCGCGAAATGCATCATACCGCCGAATACGGAATAGCAGCGCATTGGAAATACAAAGAAGGCCTTACCTCTAAAACCGCCGGCGAGGAAAAGTTCGCCTGGATACGCACACTGCTCGAAACTCAGCAGGATACCGACGCGCAGGACTTTGTTCAGGCGCTTAAGATAGATTTGTTCGGAGACGAGGTCTTTGTTTTCACTCCTCAGGGCGACGTTATAAATCTGCCGGCCGGCGCGACGCCGATAGATTTTGCCTACGCGATACACAGCGCAGTGGGAAACCGCATGACCGGCGCCAAGGTCAACGGCAAGCTCGTTACTATCGATACGGCCCTATCCAACGGTGACGTCGTTGAGATACTTACCTCCGGCGCTTCAAAGGGACCCAGCCGCGACTGGATGAGCATAGCGAAAAGCTCCGAAGCGCGGGGCAAGATTAAACAGTGGTTTAAAAAAGAGCGCCGCGAAGAAAACATCATACACGGCAAAGCGTCATTTGAAGCCGAGATGAAACGCAACAATCTGCGTTTGTCTGATCCGGATATGGATGATCTGCTCCCCGTTATACTAAAAAAGCTTTCCTTTTCAAGCCTCGACGATATGTACGCGGCAATCGGCTACGGCGGGCTGACCTCGGTGAGGGCCGTCAACCGTGTGCGCGAGGAACTCATCCGCGTCAAAAAACAAGACAGAGAGAAAATACAGACAGATAAGCTTGCCTCCGCCGCGCCCGCCGCCAGAAGCACGCGTCCCATACGCGGCATAATGGTCGAGGGACTTGACAACTGTCTTATTAAATTCTCGCGCTGCTGTACGCCTGTGCCCGGAGACTCCGTGGTTGGTTTCATCACCAGGGGTTACGGAGTTTCGGTTCACCGCAAAACCTGCCAGAACTATAAAAACGCCAGAGCACGGGGCGAGGACGAGGGCCGCTGGATCAATGTCAGCTGGGGCGACACCGCGGGCGAAACCTACGAGACCTCGCTGAAGGTTCTCTCCAGGGACAGGGGAGGACTTGTGCTCGACCTGGCTACCGCTTTAAGCGCGGCCAAGGTTAAGATAAATTCATTAAGCGCCCGCGATTTGGGAAACGGCAACGCGCTTGGCCTATGTGTCTGTCAACGTTAAGGATCTCGAGGAACTGAGCGCTCTTATCTCGCGGCTGGAAGTGCTTTCGGGAGTTACAAGCGTGCTCAGGTCCGGTGCGGAGACATAAGCGAAAAAGTTGTAATAAGGAGCGGTTGCCTTATGAGAGCTGTCGTAACGCGAGTTATATCGGCCGGCGTTGAATGCGGCGGCGTTGAGCTGGGAAAAATCGAAACGGGTTTTTTAGTGCTTCTGGCCGTGAAAAGCACAGATACTCCGGTTCATGCCGAGCTGCTGGCACGGAAAATCTGCCAAATGCGTGTTTTCGGAGATGAAAACGGCAAGATGAATCTCTCCCTTGCCGATGTCTCGGGTTCACTGCTGGTGGTATCTCAGTTCACGCTTTACGCTTCATGTAAAAAAGGCCGCCGTCCGGACTTTTTCGCCGCCGCCGGGCCCCAAACCGCGATACCTCTCTACGAGCATTTCATCGCCCTTTGCCGCGGGCAGGGCTTTAATACGCAGACAGGCGCGTTCGGAGCGGATATGCGCGTACACTCCGTAAACGACGGCCCGGTTACGATAATACTCGATACCGACGATCTGTAATAACATCCTCCCGGCGGTCTTTGATTTTTGAGCTCATTTCACCTCCCGCGCAATGGGGGAGGGTTTTTATTATATCTGCACCGACGGGTGCATTGGAGGTAATTATGCTCATTAAAACTCTAACGGTAGGACAGCTTTCCACCAACTGCTATGTAGTAACGGACGAAACCACAATGGATTGCGCTCTTATCGATCCGGGAGCGGAATCAGGCCGTATACTCAACTACATTGAGGAAAACGGCATGCGGCTGCGCTGTATCATGCTCACGCACGGTCATTTTGACCACACAACGGCGGTACCCTCCGTGCGGGAGGCATATCCCGTACCGGTCTACATCAACAAAAAGGACACCCGCACCAAAGGCAGCCGGGATGCAATGAAGTGGCTCCCACCCGATGACATAAGCTATTATTCGGAGGGCGACACAATAAAAGCGGGCTCCCTTGAATTCACCGTAATGGAAACGCCCGGCCACAGTGAGGGCAGCGTTACGCTGCGTTGTGACAACGCGCTTTTTACAGGCGACACGCTGTTTCGGGATTCCTGCGGGCGCACCGACTTCGAGGGAGGCAATATGCAGGTGCTGCTTGGCTCTCTCAAGCGCCTTTCCGAGCTCGAGGGGGATTTTGAGGTATATCCGGGACATGCGGAGGCCACATCTCTTAGCAGGGAACGCCGCTTCAACTACTATATGAGATACGCCCTGGAGGGCTGATATGCGCATTTTGCTTGTCGGGCACGATTATAAATACGCGGTTGAGCAGATGCTGCTCACGCTCTTCCCATCCGAAAGGCCGGAATACGACGCTTCATGCGGCAGCCCGGCTCTTGTCTCCGAGCTTCTAGTCCTGTCTGACGGCAGAGCCGAATGCGTGAGTAAGATGAGCCTTGAGGGAGCTTCGTATATAGCGCGGCGCCGGACCGATAAACCCGTTGCGGCCGATGCGATACGCCGGGCAAGTGAGCTGTCTAAGCTGATAAAGCTCTCCTTTTATGAGGCTGCTCTCGCCTCGGGTATAACGCCTCCCGCCTGGGGCGCTCTTACGGGGGTCAGGCCTGCAAAGCTTGCCGAGGCACACATTATTAATGAAGCTGTCTCCCCTGATGAGGCCGCCGATTATCTGAGCCGTGAGTTCGGCGTTTCACCCGAAAGAGCGAGTCTCTGCGGCGAAGCGGCAGGCGCGGCCGTAGCGGCGCGCCTTAATCTGAACCCGGACGATGTATCCTTATACGCGGGTATTCCGTTTTGCCCCACGCGCTGCTCATATTGTTCCTTTGTAAGCCAGAGCGTTGAAAAATCCGGCGCACTCGTAGAGCCGTATCTGAATGCGCTTTTTCGCGAAATCGAGGCAGCGGGCAGCGCAATGCGCCGTACCGGTATGACTGCCGTTTCGCTTTATATCGGCGGCGGAACGCCCACTGTTCTATCTGCCTTCGAGCTTGCTGCGCTCATGGAAAAACTGCGCGGCTGCATGGATCTCGACCGATGCCGCGAGATCACCGTTGAGGCCGGCAGGCCGGATACGGTGACGCGCGATAAGCTGCTTGCGCTCAAAGACGCCGGTGTCACAAGAATATCCCTAAACCCACAGACAATGTCGGACGATGTGCTGCGGGCCGTCGGGCGCCGCCATACCGCGGCGGATGTCCGCGAGAGCATTGAGCTTGCCCGAAGCATAGCCGCCTGGAGCATAAACATGGACCTCATTGCGGGTCTGCCTTCCGATACGCCCGACGGCTTTAAAAAAAGTCTCGACGAGGTACTTGCGTTTACACCGGAAAACATAACGATTCACACTCTGGCTCTAAAGCGGGGCTCCCGCCTTAATCTTGAGAAAACACCGCTGCCCGGTTCAGACGAGGTATCCCAAATGCTTTCCTACGCTCACAGCCGGCTCTTCGGCAGCAGTTATTCACCGTATTACCTATATCGTCAGAAATACACAGCGGGCGGCCTTGAGAACACCGGCTGGACGAAACCCGGCTTTGCATGCTTGTATAACATATGTATGATGGAAGAGCTTCACAGCATAATATCAATGGGAGCAGGCGGAGTAACAAAGCTGAAAAACGCCTCGAGCGGCAAAATCACAAGGCTCGTCAACAAAAAATACCCGGAGGAATATATCGCCTCCGTCGGGGAGTTCGAGAACACGGCACGGAAAATTTTGTCTTTCAAGGAGATTCATGATGATTAAAACACAAAAGTTAAAGATATCCGAGGTCAACGCCCGCGCTGTAGCTGATCCGGAGGGATTTATCACGCAAAGCGAGGCGGATTACAGCTTCCAGATTGATAACGCGGTTCAGACGATTATAGACCGCATGAAAGGCAGCCCCATCGTTATGCTCTCCGGCCCCTCCGGTTCGGGAAAAACCACCTCGGCTTTCCGCCTCAAAGAAAAGCTCATCGCCACCGGCATTACCGCGCACACAATCTCGCTGGACAATTATTTTCATACTCTGGACATACGAAGGGCCCCGCGTACGCCAAACGGCGATCTTGACCTGGAATCCCCTTTGTGCCTTGATATAGAACTTATAAACGAGCATTTTGACTCTCTCCAGAGCGGAGAGGAAATTAAAATACCCCGCTATGATTTCATCCGCAAGGAGCGCAGCGCTTCCAGATGCACAAAGCTTAGTCTCGGGCCAAACGAGATAGCGATATTTGAGGGCATACACGCCCTGAATGATCAGATCTCCGGTCCTCACCCTCTGGCAACCAGGCTGTATATAAGCGCGAGCACGGATTTTTATGACGACGTGGGAACGAAGGTATTCGACAGGACCTGGCTTCGGCTTATGAGGCGAGTCGTGCGCGACAACAGCTTTCGCGGCTCCGACGCGGCCTATACAATAGAGATGTGGAAAAACGTCCTGCGCGGAGAGCATTTATATATCGATCCGTACAAAGACAAGGCAGATGTTCTGATAAATTCGGCAATGCCCTATGAGGTCTGCCTGTTCAAGCACTTCGCCGAACCGCTTTTCCGCGCGCTGCCCGAGGGCTCCGGACCGGCGGAAGAAATTGAGGAAATCGTCCTCGCTCTTGAAAAGTTCGTAGATATACCGGTCTATCCCGTTCCCGGAAATTCGATAATCCGCGAATTCATCGGCGGAAGCATTTACGATTACAGTTGAATTTATGTAGAACTGCCTGTATAATAAATACGGTGACAGTTATGGTGACAGTTATTATATAGGAGGGCTTGATATGAGCGGCAACAAAATAATAACCATAAGCAGGGAGTTTGGTACCGGAGCGCGGCTCATCGGCCTTAGAATAGCCACCGAGCTCGGCTTCGATTACTACGACAGGGCGCTGATTCAATTAGCTGCGGACAAGAGCGGATTATCACCCGATTTTATTGAAAAGAATGAAACGACTTCCCGCAATTCTTTCCTCTACAATATAGCGACTACGGCTTATGTCAGCTCCACCATTAACCTTCAGTACACCATGCCCGTAAACGATAAGGCGTTCATTGCCCAATCCGAGGTCATTAAAGAGGTCGCGGCTAAGGGCAACTGCGTCATCCTCGGCCGCTGCGCCGACTACGTGCTTTCCGACTATCCCAAACTTATGCGCGTGTTTCTTTACGGAGACCGCAAGGATCGCCTCAAGAGGATAATCGAGGATTACGGATACGACCCACAGACCGCTGAAGAGGAAATGAACAAGATCGACAAAGGCCGCGCCGGCTATATCAAATACTATACCGGCTCCGTCTGGACAGATCACAGAACTCACGACATCATGCTCAACACCAGCCGCTGCGGCATCGAAGGCTCCGTGAAGGTTCTTCTCAATTTTGCCGAGGCTTTCTTTAAAGGCTGAATTGTTTAAGACCGCTGCTGACTGCAGCGGTCTTTTGGTGTCCGCGGGCTGCGGCAGGATTACCTGCCGCAGCCCTCTTTATACCGGCATCCCGCTAAAAATCGGAGAACAGAAATTAATCCGCGCGAAGTAGCTTCGTGTTGCGGCCTATAAGGACTACGATGAGCGCTGTTAGCAGAAAACTCACGAGCATGTATCCGCCGTTATAAAGCAGCGAGTATATTAAAGCGTTATGCATCCGAAGCGTCAGGCTTCCTATAACAAGGTCCTCTATCCACTCCCCCCAGATAATTACACCCGAAAGCACATGGCAGATATATCGGGCAAGACTTCCGATGAATACGGCGAGCAGCGGTCTTGACGGGAAAAATCCCGCAAGACCCGTAAGCGCGTATGCCACGCCGTAGTCAAGTATAAGCGACTGCCAGCCGTAAGCTATTCCGCCGCTGACCACGCACTTTAAAATTCCGAAAACCAGTCCGGCTCCTATGCCCCACCAGCCTCCTCTGCGTATTGAATAGATCATAAGCGGCAGCATTACAAGGCTTATGCTCCCCCCGTTTGCCCAGAAGTCAAGACGCAGGAATGAAAGCGCAACGGCTAAAGCGACGCAGACGGCGCCTTCGGTCAAAGAGAGCAGTTGAGTGTGATTTTTCATAATATTCATCTCCGCTTTGTTATTTGTAAAAATACATAAATGTTACCGGTTAAACTCTTAATATTAATAAATATATAAAAAGCGCCGTTCCCGAAAAGGGCGCGGCGCGTTGCTTTTTTCCTACGCCGGCATTATCCGGATCAGGTATATGGGTTCGCGCCTGCCGCGCGTCTCAGCCGTTATTCACAGCACCCCCCCGATATTCAGTTTTGCCGGACCGAAAGGATTTATCCGAACGGTATAACTCAAGGAGCTCTTCAGTTATTATCTCTTTTAAGCAGCCTGATATCCTTCCCGACGAAACGCAGGTTTTCATACTCACCGAGAATGCGCGATACGGTTTGCGGCAGATATCTTTTCGTAAGCTCGGCAGCCGAAAGGTTGCTGCTTATTATCGTTTTGTTCCCGCGGCAGAGTCTTGTGTTGATAAGGTCGTATAGCGCGCTTTGCGTGAACGTTGTTGTCATTTCCGTACCCAGATCGTCGAGAATGAGAAGGTCGCAGAGCATATAGCGCTCCATGCTGCTCTGAACCGATTCACCCGGCTCACGAGAAAATTTATATGCCTCAAAAAGAGAAAATATATTCACGGCCGTGTCGTAAACTACCGAAAAGCCCTTTTGAGAGACTTCTCTGGCTATACAGGCGGACAGAAAGGTCTTTCCGAGGCCCGGGCCGCCGTTTAAAAACAGGTTGTCGCTTTTGTCCCCGAATTTACGGGCGTATTCCAAACATATTTCGTATACAATCTCCATATGCTCTCGCGCAGGGTCGCCCGGCTCCCCGTACCAGTCGAGCGAAAAGCTGTCAAAGCTCTCCTTTCCCAGCCTTAAGAGCGCCGAAAGCTCCTTTTTCTGTTCCTGCGAGTAAAGCTCAAGAAGGCATGAACACGGCTTTGCGTTAACAAAGCCCGTGTCGCCGCATCGCGTGCAAAGCGGCTTATAATCCAGTAATTCGGGCGCGTAGCCCGCCTGTACCATCAGTTCGGCTCTCTCGGCCTGCAGGGAAAGGTTTTTAAGGGAAATGCTGCGCACGGCTTTTTCCGGGTCCGCCCCTCCGTCCAGCGCGGCTGCCGCCGCCTCGATCACAGACAGGGCAAGCTGCCTGTCGATTTCCTGTACCCTCGGCAGCACTCTGTATACGCGCTCCGTGATGCGCTTTTTCTCCTCTTCCGCCAAGCGTTTATTTGCGGCAAGCCTGTTTCGCGCCGCCGCCAGAATCTTTCCGTCCAGCGACATAGAAATCAACCTCCGCTTTTCTTGAGCTTGTCCAGTGAGCGTTTAAGACGCGCAAGCTCTCCGTCACCCGCGCCGCCGCCCGCCTGCGTCGTCAGAGCTCTGCCATCGCCCGCTTTTATTTCCTGCGGCGTATGCAAACCCTTCGAATGCCAGCTTTTCAGTATAGAGTTCATATAAGGCCACACCAAAGCTCCTTTTTTAAGCACCGTGCGGTCATAGGCCTCCTCGACAGATTCGGGCGGAAAGCCCATATCCACCCAGGAAGCGATGTATTTTTCCTCGCCCGGGGACAGCGCCCGGCCCCTGATGCCGAGACAGTCGCATATTTTCTGCCTGTCGAGACGTTTTTCCGCGATACGGCGTATGTATTCCTCAGCCGAGTCAAGATTTACAATCTCGTTTCGTGCCCAAACGTAAGCTTCCTTTTCTATGAAACGCATAGACGGCTTTCTGCCCGGCCCCGCTTTCTGCTCGGTTTGTTCCGTACAATACACGACAAGCAGAAGTATTACCTCGGGAGGCAGGCCCAGATAATCGTATAAGCCGTATAAAATCTTAAGGTCTCCGCCGGAAAGTACCCGACCGAGCCGCGACTGCACCTCGCGCACAAGAGTAGCAAACTGGCTGTTCCCGGAAACATGGTCCGCTATTTCGTCGGCTGTGTACTCCGGAGGCTCGTCCGGTCTTTCCCGCACTTCCGGGCCCTCCGCGACCATGCCCATCGCCCGCAGTGTGTTCATTGCCTTTGCCAAGCCGCCTTGAAGCGGCAGCTTCCCGGCGTCGGAGGGGTCAAACCGGCCGTTGTTCCGGAGTATGTATATATACAGCAGTGCCGCTTCACCGTCTCCGGCGGCGATAAGTCTGTCCGCAGCTTCGGCGCTCATGAAAACGGCTCCCGCGGGCGGCAGTACATAGCTTTTATCTTTCACACGGTCACCGTCCTTTACTGATTATTTTACAGTATAACAGTTAAATCGCGGTGCCGCAACGAAGAAACGGTTTTTTTGGCTTTCTAAATTTTTTCCGCTCGTATTTACTGACCGTTGCCGACGTGGTATAATAACATATTGTAGTATACGCTCAAGGTAGTATACGCTCAAGTTAGCTATAAGGAAGCAGGTATGAGTATGACGGAGCTTTCCGTTCCCTGCGGAAAACCGGAAGCGGTGCGCGCCGCGGTGCAGAGCGGCGCGGACTCTGTCGTGCTTTGCCTTGACACATCCGGCTTTCTCAGACCCTATTTTTTTACCGAAAACCAGTTTGCCGCCGCGGCGGAGTATTGCCGTATCCGCGGAGTTTCCGTAACGGTTTCAAGCGAGGAATATGTCCGGGATGACGGCATTGAGGATGCCGTGAGGCTTTTGGCGCGCGCGTGTGAGCTTGGTGCGGATGCGGCGCTCATATCCGACCCGGGCCTTTTACGCGCGGCACGCCAGTGTCTGCCCGATCTTCCTTTCTATATAGGTGAACGCAACTCCGTGCGCGATATTTCCGGAGCACGTTTTCTCGCCTCGCTGGGCGCCTCCCGCGTAAGGCTCGCACCGGAGCTTTCGGCCGATGAAATGCGTGCCATTTGCTCCTCAGCGACGGTACGGACCGAGGCGCTGTGCTACGGGCAGCTGTGCTGCGCGGCCGGAGGCCTGTGTTATCTCGGCTCGTTTACCGGGAAACGCAGCGCGAATCTGCATACCTGCGAAAGGCCATGCAGCGCTGCTTACAGCTTCGGAATAAGGTCGGACTGCCATGCTCTGAGCATGAAGATATACTCTCTTATGTCACATTTGGACGAGCTCGAATCTATGGGCGTATCCGCCGTAACTACGGACGGCCGTTTTCGCCGACCGGAATATACGGCTATACTGACCGATATATGCCACCGTTCTCTCATGTCGAAAAAGCCGCCATCCGAGCACGACATGGAGCTTTTGAGCCGCGCTTTTCCCTCCGCGGGAAAAAGCGACGCTTATTTCCGCGGCGAACCGGGCCCGGAGCTCTTCGGATATATCCGCCGAAAACGCGCTCATGTGCCCTCCTCGGTCAGATCGGAGTACATGCGCACCGAGCACCCGCGCGTACCGGTGAATTTCTATGCTGTCATACACCGCGGCGTACCCGCGCAGCTGGCCGCTGCGGACGAGAGCGGCAACACGACTGTCGTCAGAGGTCCCGTGCCCGCAGCGCAGGGCGAGCGGGAGCTTAACGCGGTGGTATTGCAATCAGCCCTTTACAACACAATCGGTACACCTTATGTCTGCCGGGGCGTCAAAAGCAGTATAGACGAGGGTCTGTACATGAGTATACCCGATATATCCGCTATGAAAGCACACGCACTATCCATGCTCAGCCTCAAGCGCCGCGAAAAGCCTCCTTTTCGCTATGAGGAATACCACGCTCCCGTGCGCTATATCGAGCGGAAAGAACCGCCTGATATTACGATTTCGGTTCAAAAGGCCTCCCAGCTATCACCGGAGCTGGCAGGACTTAAGCCTGCGGTGCTGTACGTTCCGGTTTCCGAGCTGCTGTCCTCCCCCACCTCCGTCACGCCTTTTTGGGAAAACGGTTACACAGAGATATGCGCCGCGCTCCCTCCCGTAATGCAGGGAGCGGAAGGCGAAAAGCTTATGGACGACTTGACCCGTCTAAAGGATATCCATATTTCACAGGTGCTCTGCGGCAGCTTTGCTTCGGCCGTCGCCGCAAGGGCCTGCGGATTTTCCGTGCGCGGAGACTTCACTCTCAATATTACAAATTCCCATACTCTCAGGATAGCCAAAGACCTCGGCATGCTTTCGGCCGGCATATCCTTTGAGCTGGAGTATTCCGATATAAAGGCCATGAGCAAGGGCATTGACACCGAGATAATGGTCTACGGCCGCCTGCCGCTGATGTTTACCGGGGCATGTGTCATAAAGGCCGGGACAGGCCTATGCGGCTGCGACAATGCAATTCATCTGCGGGACAGGCGCGGCGGCGCTTTGCCAGTGATGCGGCAGCCCGGCTGCCGAACCGTCATATACAGCGAGGAAAAGCTTTTTCTCGCTTCACGCAGAAACGAATACGAGAAGCTGGGGCTCTGGGGAGCGCGGCTCGCTTTTTCAACCGAAAACGCAAAGGAGTGCGTTCAGGCTGCCGCCCGCTATCTCGATCTGAGTCCCTACGAGCCGGTCGCCAAAACGAGAGGCCGTTACTGAAACGATATATAAGGACACTTAAACAATGACCGAAAAACCCATTCTGGCATCCGCTTCCCCGCGGCGTATCGAGCTTCTTCGCTCTCTGGGGCTCGATTTTGATATACTTCCCTCCCCCTGCGAAAATGAGCCGGATATGTCGATCGGTCCGCAGGCCGCGCTTGAATCCGTCGCGCTGGCAAAAGCCGAGACCGTCCGAGATATGACCGGTACAGACAGGCTGATAATAGCGGCTGATACCTCCGTGCTGCTCGACGGCGCTTTTCTCGGCAAACCCCGCGACAGGGCCGAAGCCGCCGCTATGCTCCGGGCTCTCTCGGGGCGGCGTCACACCGTGATCACCGGCGTCGCTTTGCTCCGCGGCCCCGATAATATCGTGTTTAGCGAAACAACGCAGGTTTTTTTCCGGCCTCTTACAGAGCGGGAAATAAACATATATACGGCAACCGGCGAGCCGTTGGACAAGGCCGGGGCTTACGGGGCGCAGGGCATGGCCTCACTGTTTATCGAGCGTATCGAGGGCGATTATTTTAATGTTGTCGGTCTGCCCGTGTGCCGTCTTGGCCTTATGCTCGCGCGTATGGGCATTAATATACTGGAGTAGCGTATGAAAAATTTTTTTTCCAAAAAAGCGATGCGCGTTGTCCTCATACTGGTAATCGTGCTGGCTGTGATATTGCTCTCGCGGCTCATTATGGGCGGCGGCAACGTGGTAACCGGATCTGTGCGCTTTATCACATCGCCGATGGAAAAGGGTCTGGGCTGGTTCGTTGACCGGCTTGAGGGCATATACGATTACATGTACAGGTATGACGAACTGAAAGCCGAAAACGAAGAGCTTAAAGCCAGGATAAAGCAAATGGAAGCCGAGGTTCGACAATCGGAAGCCACGAATAAGGAAAACGCCGTGCTGCGCGAGCTTCTCAATTTATCGGAGCTTCATCCGCAGTTCACCTATGACATAGCGGCTATCACCTCCTGGAACTCCTCCACGTGGTCCTCCTCATTCGTTATAAACCGCGGCACCCGCTCGGGAATCGAGCTGTTTGACCCGGTTATAACGGAAGAAGGCGATCTTGTCGGGCAGGTCGTGGAAGTGACCGGCACATCAGCCGTTGTGCAGACAATTATTGATTCAGCCGCCAGCGTAGGAGCCTATATCAGCCGGACAGGCATAACGGCAGTAGCCGAGGGCGACTATTTCATGATGCAGGACGGCAACTTAAAGCTATCCTACATGCCTGACGGAACGGAGGTTTTAAACGGGGACACCGTTCTTACCTCCGGAGTAGGCGAAATTTTTCCGCCGGATCTTGTTATCGGAACAATCGTGTCGGTAACTACGGACGAGAGCGGGTTCACCGTTTACGGCATTATTAAACCCGGAGTCGAGCTCAGCTCGCTGACTCACGTGTTTATAATAAAAGACTACGACTACACAACGGATTGAGGTGCGGCATTGCGCAAGGGTCCGGTCTATGGGATAATATCGCATATTCTCATTGTTCTGGCGCTTTATCTGCTCCAGACCGCGGTGTTTTCACGCCTTCGGATAAACACCGCCGCTCCCCTGCTGCTGCCTTTGGCGGCTGTGGGCTTCGGGCTGTTTGAGGGCGGCTTCAAGGGAGGCGTATGGGGTCTCATCTGCGGAGTTCTGTGCGACATTTCACTTGGTGATTCGGGCCTGCTCTTTACCGTTTTTTTAACTTTCGCGGGCTTCTTTACAGGTTTTTTATCTGAGTTCTTCCTGGCCCGCGGCTTTCCCTCCTATCTTACGATGAGCCTTCTTACGCTCGTGCTCTCCGTGCTGCTGCAGCTTGTGGGACCGCACTTTTACAGGGGAGCGCCGCTCGCTGTTTTATGGAAGCCGGCTCTTATTCAAACAATATATTCCGCAATCTTCATAATTCCCGTTTACTATCCGATACACCGCGCCACCCGTGCCTCCAGGCGAGTGCGGATATAAGCGCTCCGAGAGTTCCGGGGAAAGGATACTATCATGGCAAAAAACATTAAGCCGATACGAATGGTCGTTGTCATGCTCTCGACTTTCATATTCGCGGCAGTCTGTCTGCTGGCCTTGTATGACCTTCAGATAATTAACGGTGATGCCTACTATGAGCGCTCCGTGAACACCATAGTCACCTCCGAGACCGTCAAAGCCTCCCGGGGCACGATATCCGACAGATACGGACGGCTGCTTGTATCCAACAGAGTCAGCTACGACATAAAAATCAACCGTTCCGACCTTGTCTCCGGAAGGGACCCGAACGGCGTGCTTGTCCGGCTGGTTGAATGCGCCAACTCTTTTTCAACACCTTATACCGACACCTTCCCGGTGACTTTCGCGCCTCCGTTTGAGTATCTGCCCGATATGAGCCAAACGCAACGAAAGCTCCTTGACGATTATATAGACCACTTTGACCTGAACGAGAAAATAACGGCGCCGGAGCTTATGCGTCATCTGCGAATGCACTATTCGATACCCGAGTCATTTTCCGACGAGGAAGCGCGCATCGCCGCCGGAATCCGTTACGAGCTTGAGGTCCGGACCCTGTGGGGCGGCGCGGACTATGTTTTCGCAAGCGACGTTAGTATTGAAATGATATCTTCGATAGGCGGATACAATATGACCGGAGTATATGTTGCCAATACCTCCGTCCGCGAATATCACACCGACTACGCCGCGCATCTTCTGGGCTATATCGGACTCATGAACGAGGAAGACTATAAAAAATACGGCAAGCTCGGCTATCCGATGAACGCGGTCATCGGCAAGAGCGGCGTTGAGTCTGCTTTTGAGGAATATCTTCACGGGCAGGACGGGGAGATCGCCACCACGAAGGACTCTTCCGGAGAGGTAACGGCCGTTCTGTACACAAAAGACCCGGAACCGGGCGACAACGTTGTTCTGACCATCGATATAATGCTCCAGCAGGCAGCCGAGGACGCGCTTTCGAGCACCATAGCGGGCATTAACGAGACCCGGGCCGAAAAAGCCCTTGAGGAAGGCAAGCCCTTCGTTCCCACGACCGCCGGCGCGGCGGCCGTGGTACAGGTGGGCACCGGCGATGTCCTGGCGCTTGCCTCTTATCCGACATACAACCTTAATACCTTTAAAGAGGATTATTCGTCGCTTCTTTCAGACCCCGCACTGCCCCTTTTCAACAGGGCGACGCTCGGAACCTACTCGCCCGGCTCCACCTTTAAGATCTGCACGGCGATCGCCGCTCTGTCCAACAAGGTCATTTCAACGGGTTCAATAATCCACGATGACGGTAAATTCACGGTCTACCAGGGCTTCCAGCCCACCTGCTGGACCTACCCCGGCTCCCACGGAGATATAAACGTCACCGAAGCCATCACGGTGTCCTGCAACTACTTCTTTTACAGCATCGGGCTCAATCTGGGCATTGACAAGCTTACCCCCTTCGCGCGGTCCTTCGGCTTTGGTGCCCCGACAGGTTTAGAGATCGGCGAAAGCTCCGGAATACTCGCCACACGCGAATACAAAGAGAAAAACGAGGGATTATTCTGGGACGGCGGTGATACGCTGCAGGCTTCAATCGGTCAATCCTACAGCCTGTTCACACCCGCGCAGATCGCAAGCTACTGTGCCACGATCGCCAGCCGCGGCACACACTACTCCCTGCACCTTCTCGACAGCGTTAAAACAAACGATAATACCGTAACGCTGCGCGAATACCAAAACAATGTTCTCACAACCGTGGATACCGAGGACGAATATTGGCAGGCCATGTTCGACGGAATGCTCGGTGTTTCCAAAGATGGTACGGCCTCGTCCGTATTCGGCAATTACTCTATAGACGTGTGCTCGAAAACAGGCACCGTCCAGTTGGGTGAGGACATTGAGAACAATGCCGTATTCATAGCCTTTGCTCCGTACGACGACCCGGAGATTGCTTTGGCAATCGTTGTTGAAAACGGCGGCTCGGGAAGCAATGTGACGGAAGCGGCCAAAAAGATCTTCGATTATTACTTTACCTCCGAGGCTGCCGCGGACAGCGTGCCGGCTGAGGGCGTACTGATAAGATAAGAACTTACACAGACGGGGGGCGCTTCTTTGGGCAGGTCGATTGTAATAACCTCCGGCAAGGGCGGTACCGGCAAGACCACCGCCTGCGCCGCTCTTTCGGCGTCTCTGGCGTGTATGGGCGAACGCGTACTCTGCATAGACATGGATGTCGGTCTGCGCAACCTAGATCTTGCTCTCGGTCTTTCCGACGAAGCCCCGCCGGATCTGATGGATGTAATAGAAGGAAGGGTGTCGCTGGAAGATGCCGTCCTGCGGCATCCGAACGTCGAGAATCTCTTTTTTCTCGCCGCTCCTTATTCCGCCCCGGATGGCGGAGTTCCGCCCGAGGGGATCGACCGGCTTATAGCCGATGCCGGAGACTGCTTTGACTATTGCCTGATAGATGCTCCGGCGGGCATGGGAACCGGCTTTCACCTCGCCTGCCGCGCCGCCGATTCGGCAATAATCGTTGTTACGACCGACGCATCAAGCTACCGCGACGCTAACCGCTGCGCCATCGAGCTGAGAAGGATGGGAAAAACGGATTGCCGCCTTTTGGTTAACCGCATTCGCCATATGATGCTTCGCAGAATGAACGCGACCGTGGACGATGCCGTGGATACGGTAGGTGTCCGGCTGATAGGAATAATACCGGAGGATCGCGCCGTCATGCTGGCCGCGGCCCGGGGAGTTCCGCTCAGCCTTGCCGGGGGCTCCGCGGCAGAGGCATTTGAGCGGGTCTCGCGCAGGCTGCGCGGGGAAAACGTACCGATTAAAAAAATAAGGAACAAGTTTTAATAAGGAGGCCGTATCAATGAATATTGCCCTTTTGGCTCATCAAAACAAAAAAGAGCTCATGGTGCAGTTCTGTATAGCTTACTGCGGCATACTTTCCGCGCATAAGCTGTGCGCAACGCACGGCGTGGGCAGGCTCGTTCAGGATACGACCGGCCTGCCCGTAACGCAGTACCTGTCTGCCGATCAGGGCGGCGTACAGCAGATAGCCGCGCGCATCGCCTATAACGAGATAGACCTCGTGCTGTTTTTCTGCGATACCGCCGCTCCCCGCTATGAGAGCGACCTGGCGCAGATATGCCGTCTGTGTGACCAGTATACCGTCCCCTTCGCATCCAACGTGGCGACGGCCGAGGTGCTCATACACGGTCTGCAGCGCGGCGATATGGATTGGCGCGATATAGTCAATCCGAAAAAATAAAGGCCCGGCGCATGCAAGCGCCGAAAGGATGTTGATTAATGGAAAAGGTCAAGCCGAGGACTCTCTCCGGCTTTATGGAGCTATTGCCCGCTCGTCAGGTTCAGTTCGACCGTATGGTTGATTCGCTGCGTGAAACATATTCGCTTTACGGCTTCACCGCTCTTGATACCCCTGTTATAGAGGCATCCGAAATACTTCTGGCCAAGGGCAGCGGCGAAACCGATAAGCAGATGTACCGCTTTACAAAGGGAGACGCCGACCTTGCTTTGCGCTTCGACCTGACCGTTCCGCTCGCCAAGTATGTGGCCATGCACGCGGGCGAACTGACCTTCCCCTTCCGGCGCTACCAGATAGGAAAGGTCTACAGAGGGGAAAGAGCGCAGCGCGGACGTTTCCGCGAATTTTATCAGGCGGATATAGACGTCATAGGCGACGGAGCCCTTGATATATCAAACGAGGCCGAGATACCCGGCATAATTTACCGCAGCTTCACCCGGCTCGGGCTCAAGCGGTTCTGCATACGCGTAAACAACCGGAAGGTGCTCAGCGGCTTTTTCGAGATTCTCGGACTGTCGGAAAAAGCAGGCGACATTATGCGCGCCGTGGACCGTCTGGACAAGGTCGGTCCCGATACGGTCCGCGATATACTTACGCAGGATTGCGCGGTATCCTCGTCGGACGCCGGGCATATACTTGACTTTATCTCCCCCGCGGCCGCGACGGAGGAAAAACTCGCGGCTTACCGGGGAAAGAGCGGTCTTTTCGACACGGGCGCGGAGGAGCTTACAACGGTTCTGCGATATATGTCCGCGTTCGGTGTTCCGCACGAGGCTTACCGGGCCGATCTTACTATCGCGCGCGGCCTTGACTACTACACCGGAACGGTATATGAAACCACTATGCTCGACCATCCGGAGATAGGTTCGATATGCTCCGGCGGCCGGTACGACGATCTTGCCGGCTATTACACCGATAAAAAGCTTCCCGGCGTGGGAATATCCATAGGTCTGACCCGGCTGTTTTACGTTCTCGGCGAGCAGGGCTACCTTAACGATTCCTTGCTCACCGCGCCCGCGGACGCGCTGGTCATACCCATGACCGATGACATCGGGCCCGCCGTTTCTCTTACCACTTTGATGCGCGACGCAGGTATCCGCACGCAGCTGTACGGCGAAAACAAAAAATTCAAAGCAAAAATCGCCTACGCCTCGAAGCTCGGCATACCCTATGCAGTGTTCCTCGGCGAGGACGAAATAGCCGCCGGAAAAGCGGCGCTAAAGGACTTAAACACCGGCACGCAGGAGCTTTTCGATTACGAGGAACTTATATCGCGGATAAAAAGCGGCGTACTCTCCCTTAGCCAAGGTCCGGTTATAATCGACAAATAGAGAAAGAAGGAAGTAAATTGGACACATTCAAAGGCTTCAAAAGAACCGACTATTGCGGAACACTGCGCGCGGGTGACGCGGGCAGGACGATTTGCGTTTGCGGATGGGTGCAGCGTCGGCGAGACCTCGGTTCGCTCATCTTCGCGGATCTCAGAGACCGCACCGGTATGCTTCAGCTTGCCTTTGATGACTCTACTCCCCGTGATATATTTGAAAAGGCCGCCTCGCTTCGCTCAGAGTATGTCGTGGCCGCCCGCGGTCTTGTGAGGGTCAGAAGCAGCAGGAACCCCGATATGTCCACAGGCGACGTGGAGCTTTTCGTAACCGAGCTGCGCCTGCTGGCCGGCTCGCAGACGCCTCCGTTTGAAATAACCGAGGACAGCGACGTAAACGATACGCTGCGCCTGAAATACCGCTATATGGACCTGCGCCGCCCGGATATGCAGCGCGCTATAGCTCTTCGTCACCGGGTAACGAAAATAGCCCGTGACTACTTCGACGAGCAGGGTTTTCTGGAAATAGAAACGCCGATGCTAACCAAGTCGACTCCCGAGGGCGCGCGCGACTATCTGGTTCCCTCGCGCATATTCCCCGGCAAGTTTTTCGCGCTCCCCCAGTCTCCGCAGCAGTACAAGCAGCTTCTGATGCTTTCCGGTTTCGACCGTTATATGCAGATAGCCCGCTGCTTCAGGGACGAGGACCTGCGCGCGGACAGGCAGCCCGAATTCACTCAGATAGACCTTGAGCTGAGTTTCTCGGACGAGGAAGAGATAATGTCGATACAGGAGGGCTTTTTAAAGCGCCTGTTCGGCGAAGTCCTCGGCGTAAATGTTGCAACTCCGTTTCGCCGCATGACATGGCGTGAAGCCATGGATCGCTTCGGAAGCGACAAGCCGGATCTGCGTTTCGGGTTTGAGCTCAAGGATATAACGGATATAGCCGAAAACTGCGGCTTCGGTGTTTTCTCGGCTGCCGCTAAAAGCGGCGGCAGCGTGAGGCTTATAAATATCGAGGGCGGAGCGGCGGCATTCCCGCGCAAAAAAATAGACGCCCTGTCGGACTTCGTTAAAACATACAAGGCCGCGGGCCTCGCCTGGATCCGCCTGATCGACGGCGGTATGACAAGCAGCTTCGGTAAATTTTTGAGCGCCGGGGATATGGACGCCCTGCTCAGCCGCGCGGGGGCAAAGGACGGAGACCTCATACTGGCTGTCGCCGACGCGAACAGTGAGATTGTTTTCGCCGCTCTCGGAGCTCTGCGCTGCGAATGCGCAAAGCTTATGGGCCTTGTTAAAAAGGACGTATATGAGTTTTTATGGGTCACGGAGTTTCCGATGTTCGAATGGAGCGAGGAGGAGGGCCGCTTCACGGCCAAGCATCATCCCTTCACAGCCCCGATGGAAGAGGACGTCGAGCTTCTCACCGAAAACAAGGCGGCCTGCCGCGCCCGCGCATATGACATAGTTCTCAACGGCACCGAACTGGGCGGCGGCAGCATAAGGATAAACACTCCGCAAATGCAGGAGCGCATGTTTTCCGCGCTTGGGTTTACGCCGGAGGACGCCGAGGAGCGTTTCGGCCACCTTATTAACGCCTTCAGGTACGGCGCGCCTCCGCACGGCGGACTTGCCTACGGCCTGGATCGCCTCGTAATGCTCATAGCCGGGGCAGATTCGATACGCGACGTTATAGCTTTTCCGAAGGTACAAAACTCCGGCGAGCTTATGACGGCCTGCCCTGCCGAGGTGGATGAAAAGCAGCTCCGCGAGCTTTCTATCGCTGTTGTGGCCGAATAAAGAGGAAAACCCATCAAGCCAAACTAAACATATAAGCAAACACACATCGGGGCGCGTTGCAAAACGAGCTTGATGAAAAACAAAGAATCGGACAGCCCGAAAGGGTTGGCCGATTCTTTATTTTGCGTTAAAATTGAGTTATGACTACACAACAAACGCAAGGCCAGTATAACCTG
>Ga0209510_1002254_pt1 | contig 20062 bp, 11 predicted proteins | sample BiotimSIPDNA_FD_185749 | JGI IMG/M metagenome (GOLD analysis project Ga0209510, IMG submission 185749) | Anaerobic biogas reactor microbial communites from Washington, USA - Biogas_R1 time_0 SIP DNA (SPAdes) (version 2) | ecosystem: Engineered > Bioreactor > Anaerobic > Unclassified | place... | reverse complement strand
TTCCCACGATGAGCTTCCGCTCGGCATTGCCGGAAGTCTTGCAGTTGAAGTCCATCGGCTGCCTGGAGGAGGTGGCTGCATTGCCCTGGTGGAGTCGCCTGTCGCAGATCGCGCCTAAAGACATGTTCGTGGGCGCCTTTAGCTTCGGCATCATCGTCGTGCTGTTCTTCAGCTTCCTGCGTCTGCGGGTTCCCAAGTGGCCGCTGCACCCTGTCATGTTCCTGCTGTGGGCCACTTATCCGATGGCGATGACCTGCCATTCTTTTTTCATCGGCTGGATGTTGAAGAAGGCAGCTGTGCGTTTCGGCGGCATCCGCATGGCGCGGGTGCTGCGTCCGTTGATGATCGGCATTATCGCCGGGGAGATTATCGCCGCAGTCATCTTCATGATCGTCGGCTTCCTGTATTACCTCAATACTGGCCAGAAGCCATTGCCTTACAGGTGGTTCCCACGATGAAGCCGCCGCACTTGCCGCGCCCTGGACAAGTTTCTCCAGCCTGGCAGACATGGGTCTGGCAAGGACTGTCGGTGACGCTGCCCCCGGACTGGGAGATGCTGCAATTCGCCCGCAACCCGGAAGTCGGACGCTGTGTGTTCGGCGACCGCTACCAGTATCGTTTTGAACTGAATTGGAAGCGCGTGCAAGCGCCGCCAGACATGGAACGGATGGTCGGCGATTACCGCGCCAAGCTGTCAGAGGACGGTCTGCGTGACGTCCGGCCGCTCGGCCATTCCCCCTGGCTAGGGACGTGTGGCCAGGACGGCGAGCGGGACATCTGCCGTTACGGGATGTATTCGGCTGAGAGCCGCCAGATTCTGGAGGCAGTTTTCCTGTGGCCACCGGGCGAGGAGTCGAAGCCGTCATTCGAAGGGCGGGTGCTGGATATGCTGCGGGTTTTGCCCTTGTCAAAAGATGGCCGCCAGCGTTGGCAGGCGTTCGGCATGACTTGGCACGTCACAGCAACAACCGTCTTTGCCTCGTGCGCCGTGGAGCCGGCGCAGGTGGAAGCGGTTTTCGCCCTCCGCAATAACCGCGGCGAGGCGACCTTTGCGCGCCGGGGCATGGTGTCGGAATGGCTGACAACGCCGGTGTCGGAATGGCTGGTGCAGACGATTCCCGCCGGGTATGCGCAAGAGAGCGTGACTCATGCGGGGCAGTCCGGGCATGACGTTTGCAGCCTGGTTGCGCGCCGGGAACGGTCTGTGCTGAAGGATTGGCTGTATGGTCGGCGGCAGTATGAGGCCAGCGCCTGGATTTGCCCAGGCGACCGGCGCCTGTACTGCGTGTCGCGTTGGACGCACCAGCAGCGCGGGCAGGCTACTGGCCTGGACATCGCCTTGTCCTGCTGTTCGGGATTGGAGGTGCTGCTATGAAGCGTGGCGAGTCAGCTGGCCTTGGCAGCGGGGATTGGCGGGCGATGTTGGCGGCGTACCCAGTTCGCAATGTTGCGGTGGAGGTGCGCGAAAAAAGTGAAAATACCGTGACTGTGGTTGTCAAAACACAAAAACCGAATTATATGATGCCTCCGATAAGTTGGTTCGTGCCCTATAATCCCGAGCGGGAAATCGACCTGGACGCCATGGGCACTCGGCTATGGCGCTGGTGCGATGGCCAGCGAACCGTTGAAGACGTCATTGATTTGTTTAAGGATACGTATGATTTGAGCTTTCATGAGGCGCGGGCGGCAGTAGTCGATTATCTCCGCAAGCTGATTCAACGCGGCATCCTGGCCGTCATGATGGCGCCAGAACGTCCGGAGAATCAAGCCGAAACCAACGCGAAGTGAGGACATCAAGCAAGCAATTGACCAGAGCAGTGAATAGCTCGCACTAAAATTTAAGCATAACCATAAGTGCCTTTGCGACGAAACAGTTCGCAAAGGCTTTTTTTTGTCTGCGACTTTAAAAATAGTTAATGTGCAAAGTGTTGTGACAAAAAGTGAGACTTGGCACAGTGGTTGTGCTTGCCAGATGTCTGGTAGTGCCCCTGCAGGGCACCACCTTTGGGGGTTGTCAAGCCCCAGGCTGTGAGGCCTGGGGATAAGCATGGTTGAACGCCTGCGGAGCAAGATGATATGGCTGCAATCATGATACATTTTGTCGGCTGAAGGTCTGTGGAAGCCATCTGTCTCCGCTCTGCCGTCCACTACCGTCCGCCAATGTCCACGTCCATTGACCACTACCGTCCACTAAAGTCCACCGTCCATCGTCTACTAACGTCCATTAATGTCTACTAACGTCCATTGTCCACCGTCCACTAAAGCGCTTTATCTGGGAAGCCTGGCTCTGAAGCTCACCGGAACTCCGAGTATCGATGGGTGACCGTTTACCAGCATTAAAAAAAAATATCTCATCCGTTTGAAATGCCTCGGAACGCGGTGTATAATTAGCTTATCGCAAATGTTGCGTTAATTATTACGCAAATCATCCTAAGGCTTTAATATACGGAGGGGTTCGATGTCAACAGGTGAGATCAGCATCAGCACGCTTGCCCGGGATTTGCAGACCACCCCGAGCACTGTTTCGCGCGCTTTGAATGGCCTTCCTGGCGTCAGTGCGAAGAAGGCGGCTGCGATCCGGGCGTATGCGGATCGTTTGGGCTATCGTCCGGCTCCGTATTACGGCAAGCGTTCGAATTGCATCGCGATGCTGTTCCCTGACTCTACGGTTGAGCCCATTGACGAGCAATTTCAACGCCGCCAAATCTATGCGGCAGAGCGTTATGTGTCTCAGATCGGCAAGTTTCTGTTTGTCAATTTTGTTTCGACGAGCAGCCAGCAGTTGCCCAAACTCCTGCAAGAGCAGCGGGTTGACGGCGTTCTTCTGGCTCAGTATCACCAGCGCAGCCTGGTGGAACAGATTCGCGGGCAGGGGGTGCCGGTTGTTGCCCTTGATGACGAAACCCTGCGTCTCCCTTGCGATTGCGTCATCTCCAATCCGCGCAAAGGGACTGTTGAGCTTCTCAACCGGCTGTTCGAGACCGGGCACCGACGCTTCGCCATGGTCATCACCAACAGGAAATTCCCGACTGTTGATCGTCGTTTCAAGGTTTTCGACATGGATTTGGCGGAACACGGTTTAACGCCGCCGCCTGAATACATCATCAGCAATGTCGGCAATTCGCTTGCCGATGGCGCACGTTCAGCCCGTCAGCTGTTGTCATTGGCAGAGCTTCCTGATGCAGTCATTTTCACCAATGATTTGATTGCCTTGGGCGCCATGCTGGAATTTACCCGGGCCGGCATTGCTATTCCGAATCAGATCAGCATAGCGTCCTTCGACAACTCCGAACTCTGCGACATGACCTTGCCGCCACTGACCAGCGTGGAATTGCACACCAACGATGTGGTGAAAATTGGAATTGACCATCTTGTGAAGTTGATTGATAATCCTCCTCCGCCGTCGACCGATACCTTCACCCAGATTGAGGTTGATTCCTCTTTGGTCTGGCGCCAGAGTTGCCGAGACCACAGCAAATAACGGCCCACATTGCCGACTGCCTTCCAAAAACATAAGCAAGCAAATGGAGGTTTTGAAATGCGATGCAAGTGGCTTCTGTTATCGTGTGCGGCATTCGCCTGCTGTCGGGCTGACGGCATGGAGATTGCAGGAGATGGTTTCACGCTCGTGGGGCGGGACAACAAAATCCTCGTCGTAGACGCGGTTGACAAAGAGCCGGTCTTTGAGTTTGGCGGCGTCGATTTTTCTTGGGGTCCCCAGCAGGCCGAAATTACGGAAATCATCCCAGCGGCGGGGCAGTCATTGCGCGCTGTCTTCACCATCAACAATGATCCGGACAAGCTCTGCGCCGGCCATGTTCTCTTCACGGTTGCTGGACAACGCATCATCGCCAATTATGTGCTGACCGTGCCTGCCACGGTCAACTACGGCGGCATGCTCGCCGAACGGCGGGCGCTTCGCGGCGACATGCAGCCGCTCTATAAATCGGGTTCCTGGACTCGCCATGAACATGGCGGCGTGCCCTACGAACGTTCGGGCGCCGTCCTGCGACCCTTTGCCACCGGCAGCCTGAATGTCCTGGAAATCGTCAAGGGCAATCTGAGTTGGAATTACGAGCGCAAGTCACACCTGCGCTTTACGCCAGGAGAGCAGCCCGGCGAAATTCGTGGCACGGCAGAGTACCTCGTCACCCCCGCCGCTGTCACACCGCAACTGGCGGCGACCGCGCTTAATGGCGCTCCCATCGTCCTGGCTTTTCATTCCGACCAGCCTAATCATATCTGGGCGAGCGGAGAAAAGCCCTCGTTGCAACTCCATGTCGGCAACAGCGGCACGTCGCCCCTCAGCGATTGCCAGCTGATCATCACCGTGCGTAATTTCGCCGGTGAGGTCGTCTATAGCGACAGCAGGCCATTGACCCTGGCGCCTCTGGAACAGCGTCAACTCGTCCTGTCCCTGCCGACAGCGGCGCAGCAGGACATACTTTTCTTGGAGGCAACGGCGAAAATCGCGGACAAGGAGTACTTCACCCGCAGCAACATCGCCTTCCTTGATGACTATGACTTTAGCAACGATCCCGACAGCCTCTTCGGGATGGCCGCCGCGTTCTACGATGTGCCGGGTCGCGATAGCATCTTTCGCCTGATGCGACGCATCGGCGTGGCCTATATCCGCAACGGCGACAACCGCGAGTCATCTCGCTATGGCATCATCAGCTTCTACCATGACCACTATACTCCGGACAAATGGCGCGACCTTGACGCCGCCGGGCGGGAGGACATGCTCCGCAAAACGCTGGATCATATCGTCAAAACCGGTGCTGTCGCCTGGGAATTCGGCAATGAAAACCGCATCCTGACTCCCGAGGCTGCCAGCGAATATGTCGAATATCTGCGCATCATCCGCCGTCTCATTGATGAATCGGGCGCCAAGGTCAAGCTCCTCAGCATCGGTTTCGCCAACGGTTTTGACGGCATCAAATCGCTGCAAATGGTGCATGCGGCCGGCGCTTGGCCCCTCCTGGATGGCATTGCTTACCACCTCGGTCGCGGCAATACAACCCCGGATTACGCGGAGAGTGGCGGTTGGACCTATCTAAGCAGCCTCAATGACCTCAACGCCCTGCTGGATGAGTACGGTCGCAAACCCATCTACCTAACCGAAGTCTATACCTGCACAAAGCCGAACAGCTGGTGGCATGATTCCCAGCGCCGCGCCGCGGAAAACGTCGTTCTCAGCTATGCGCTGGCCAAGGCCAATCACGTGAACATCGCCTTCCACTACCAACTGCACGATTCGGTCTGGTTCAACGTCGGCGGCGTCTGCGAAACTGACAGCGAGTATTTCTATGGCCTGCTCGACCGTTTCGGCCATCCCAAGCCACCCCTGCTCGCTTTCCAAGCCACTGCCAGACAACTCCATGGGGCGACTTTTGTTCGCAAAATGAGCTTTCCCGGGCAACCCAGCGTCAACGGCCTGCTCTTCCGTGCGCGTGATGGGCAGGACCTGGCTTTGTTGTGGAACCGTTCCGAAGGCTGTTGGCAAAGCAAAAAATCAGACGATTATGCCGCCTTGGAACCCTGGGTGTCTCATTGGCAAAAAACGGCGCCGCTGAGCATGGACGCAGCCGGGGACGTCACTCTGATCAATCCTATCGGCCAGCAACGCGCCGTCGCGTCCAGCGGTGGCAAAGTCACTTTATCTCTAGATGGCGCCCCGATTTGGGTGCGTGGCAAATTCAGCAACTAAACCAAGTCCCTAAGCAAGGAAAGGACCAAGTCATGAAGAAGAACTCGCCATTTACCCTCATCGAACTCTTGGTGGTGATTGCCATCATCGCCATCTTGGCCGCTATGCTCATGCCGACGCTGAGCAAGGCACGCAACCAAGCGAACAAGATCAGCTGCGTCAGCAACGTCAAACAGCTGGTGTTAGGCGCCTTGCTCTATGTCGAAGACAACGATGGTCAATTCATGAACAACTTTGCGGACGGCAATTCCGCCGCCACCGGCAAGTGGGCCAGTAACTTCTGGATGTGGAAGCTGCGTGGCTCCTACGGCATTGCCGATGGTTGCTTCTCCTGCTCAAACCCCATTAATCCCGCTAAAATGGGTGGAAACCGGATCAAGGGCGTCGGACTGCCCAAGGCAGGGCAGGAAATCGGCTGGCCGGAAGACGCTTCCGGTGTCAACTACACCTTCAATGCGCATCTCCTCCGGGATAACCATCCCTGGATTAGCGGCGGCACCCGTCTTGCCAGCGGCTTTATCGGCCGGATGGACATTCCCAGCCAAAGCATCATGATCTATGAGTACAGCGTACCGAACAGCGCTGATGGCATCTTGCAAATCAACAATGTCCTGACCGTAAAAGGCGCTGTCTATCCCCGTGACCATAATAGCGCCGGTATGAGTTTCGGTATGGTTGATGGCCATGCCGTCAACCTAGCCTATGGTAATAATCCCGACGGACTTACCCTGATGCCACTTCAGAGCGTTGTCAAACCCTATACTCACGGCGACGCCTGGCTCTGCGGTCGCCTGTGGCGTCCGTTGTTTTGAGGCGCCACCCCCGGGAGTTTATCCATGTCCGGTAAGCTCAGCTCGACCGCGCACCGAGTAGTCAATGCGTGCTGAGGCGGTTCTCGCCACGAAGCGGTGACAATGCTGATAGGAGCAGCATTGCTGAAGGCGCGAAATAGCTCAGCCCAAGACGGCGGCAGGCGTCCGGTTGACAAAGTCCGGCGGCGTGGACAATCCTGCCGCGGCCATTACCTTATTGCCGGAGCATTTTCCCGTCTCACCCCATTCCCCAGCCAGGAGTTGCCATGTCCCTGCCCATCACTGATCAGCCCGTTTTTGCCTACCGCCCGCCCTATGGCAAGCACTTGTTCGACGACATGGCGGCGCTTGCCGCCGCTCGCGATGCCGGCATTGACGTCGTCTGCCTGTCGCCCATGAACACCGACAATTCCCTGGGTGACCCCTACTCGCCTTACCCGACCATCTGGAAATACTTCGACACCTACGACTTCGCCGTGCTCGAACAGCAGATCAACGACATCCTCGCCGTCCATCCCCAGGCGCGTTTCATCACCGTCGTTGACCTCAATTCGCCGCCTTGGCTGGCTCGCCGTCACTCCTTGGACTCCTTTTATGAAGTCAGCGACTGCTCCCTCTCCAAAGAGTGGAAGGACGCCACCACCAACTACCTCAAGGCCTTCCTGGACTACTGTGAAAAACACCACGCCGAGCGCATGCTCGGCTACATCATTGCCTGCGGACGTACCTTGGAGTGGATCGAAGCCTACAACCGCGCTGCCGGCATACTCAAACCTGCCTTCTATCCCGAGTGGTGCAAACAGCAGCAGCGCGAGCTGTTGCCCATTCCCCGCATGGACGAAATCTCCAAGCCCGCCCATGGCTGGATTTACGACCCTGTCAGCGAAAAGCACGTCAGCCAGTGGCTCTATTATGTGAACTACCTCACGGCAGACCTCGTCATCCATTTCATCCGCTGCGCCCGGGAACATGTCCGCCCAGAAGTGCGCCTCGGACTTTTCTACGGTCATATCCACAACATCCACCCATCCGGTCAGATGGACTGCGAACGGGTACTCAAGACCGCCCCGCCGGACTTTTTCATCGGCGCCGCCTGCAACAGCAATCCCGCCATGGGTTCTTCCAGCGGCTACATCTGCACCCTCAAGATGTGCCAGCGCTACGGCGTCGGCTTCATGCACGAATGTGACCGCATCACCAGCACCGGCAATCTCCAGGTCAACGAACACATCTCCCTCAGCGGCGGCATCTGGGTCAAAACCCAGAACAGCGCCGAAGACTGCGCCATGATTCGGCGCGAAACCGCCCTGTGCATCATCAACCGCTTCTCCATCTGGTGGTTCAATATCTGGGGCCACGCCTATGACAGCGACGACAGCAAGGCCGCGCTCAAGAATGCTCGCGAGGTCTGGGACCGCTACATGCCCCAGTCCACCGGCTCCGCCGCTCAAACCCTGCTGGTCTTCGACTCCGAAAACAACTACCGCATCAACCCCGGCACGCCGAATCTCCAGCATCTTTCATGGAAATTCCGCCAAGAGTTCTACACATACGGCGTACCCTTTGATACTACCGTCTGGACCGACCTGGCCGCCATGGACCTCAGCCAGTACCGCCTCATTCTCTTCCAGAACCCCGCCTGTCTTGACGATCAGCGTCTCGCCTTCCTCCGCGAAAAGGTGCTCCGAGATGGCCGCGTCGTCATCTGGCTCTGCCCGCCCGGAACCGTCTTCAACGGCCAGTACCGACCCGAGATGGCCGAGAGCATCAGCGGCAATGCCAACAGCAGCACCAGCTGCGCCATCAGTATTCTGCCCGACGCCGTTTCTGTGTCCTGCTATGACAGCCGCACCCTTAGCATCGACCAGTTCCGTGAACTGGCCACCATGGCCAAGGTCCATCTCTACGCCGACAAGGACAACGCCGTCCTGGCCTCCCGTGAATTCCTCATGGTCCACCGCAAAGACCCCGGCCAAGCCCGCATCACCCTGCCGGTCAGCGCCAAAACCATCACCGAAGTCTTCAGCGGCCGCTCTATCGTCGGCAACACTGCGGTCTTCACCGACAGCTTTACCGGCCCCGATACCCGCCTTTACTACTTCAGCCAAGAGCATTGAGTTTGTCCGAAAGCATAGTTGGGCTTTGTAAGCCGGAGAATAGCTATTAGGCTATCCCTCCCTGCATCTGCAAGCGCGAGCCTGCGGGTTTCGACCCTTTCCGCCCCTGTGCAAAACCTGACTATGCTGCTCGGCTATTCCCTTTTTAGGGACTCATGCGGAGCGAGCCGCCGGCACCTTCGCTGAGTGGCAGGAAGAGGACGCATTTATTAGGGTTGTATAAGTTTGGTAAATATTTCTGCATAAACTTGCAAATCTGCCTGATGACGATTACGGTACTTCTTTGCGGGTAAATTAATGCCACAAAAGCCTGCCTTGTCATCCCCCATCTTTCACTGGGAGCTTCATCTTTTATGACTTTGCGCGCCCTTTTCCTGGCTTTTGCAGCTGTCGCCTTCATCTGCGGCTTCACATATTTCAATGACGCTGTCCTTTTTCATTCCATGTTCGTGGGCAATCATATACCCATGTCCGTGTTTGGCGGATTGTTCCTTTTTCTCATTACGGTCAATCCCATTTTACACCGTCTCAGCCGGGGCAAGCCGTCTTCGTGGTTGCGGCCGTTCTCAGCTCGCGAGCTCTGCTTTATCCTCGCCATTGTCCTTCCTACGTGCTGCATCCCCTACAGCAGCATGTTGCGCCTGCTGCCCAACGCCATCATGCTCCCGCACCACTACGCCAAAACTATCACCAGCTGGAAACTGCAGGACAGCAAGAACAGCCAGACGTTCACGCCAGCGACCTCCCTCCTGCCCAAGCGCATGCTCGCAGACTCGGAATACGACGATGGCAACGCCTTGCTGGCCATGGTTCAGGGCATGCCCACCAAGCCTGGCCAAAAGCATGTCAGCCCATCCGCCATCCCCTGGGGCGCCTGGAAAGACACTCTCTCTGTCTGGATTCCCCTGTTCCTGTTGCTATGGCTCGCCCTTGGCGGCATCGCCGTCGCCTGTCACCACCAATGGGCCAACAACGAACTCTTGCCCTATCCAATCGTCCAATTCGCCAGTACTTTAATGCCCGAGGCCGACGGCACCGTCAGCCTAGTTCTCCGCAACAAATGGTTCTGGCTTTCCTGCATTTTTGTCTATGTCATCCATCTCAACAACTATCTCTACCTCTATTATCCTGAATACCTGATTCCCTTCCGGCGCTTCATCAGTTTATGGCCCATCTCCAAGCTCTTCCCCACCTTCATGCGCGGCGGCGGCGGGAGCCTCCTCACCATCCGGCTTTACTTCACTGCCATTGGCATTGCCTTCTTGATTCCCGTTGACGTGTCCATGGCCGTTGGCATCGGCCCTTTCGTCTTCATGTACATTGCCGGCGTCCTTGCCAAGATTGGCATGCCCATGCATGCCGGCTACATTTTTTCCAGCCGTATCTCCAGCGGCCTCATCTCAGGCGGAATCCTGGCCTTTTTCGCTGTCTTGCTCTATACTGGGCGCCACTACTACCTCAACGCCCTGAAAGGCGCACTGCGGCTCGGCGCCAGCCGAGATGTGCCTGCTTCTGCGGTCTGGGGCGTCCGCTGCTTCTTAGTCGCTGCCACCGCCTTCATCGCCAGCCTGACGGCGCTTGGCCTCGACTGGCAGCTGGCCTTGATCTACACGGCCGTCGCTGTCGCGCTGTTTACGGTGTTAGGCCGAATCATCGCGGAAGCCGGCGTCTTTTACCTTGCGCCGGGAGTCTATCCCTGCGCCCTGATTGTCGCCTTTCTTGGCGAGCAGGCTCTTGGCCCCTCTGCCTTGGCCATCATGTTCTTCCTGACCACGGTTTTTCTCATTGACACGCGCGAATGCTTTATGCCATTCATGGTCAATGCATTGCATTTCTCCGCGAGTGCCCGGCTCCGCTTTTCGCGGGTTCTGCCGTTAACGGCCATCGCCATCATCGTCGGCCTCTGCATCGCTGTGCCAACGACGCTTTACTTCAACTATGACCGGGGCGCCAACTGGCGGGATGCCTTTGCTACCTCCAGCGTGCCGCGCTACGCCATCAATTCCGTTGTCGCGGCCCGCCAGCGCCTCCAGGCTCAGGACACCCTGGCGGTCTCTGAGAGCTGCAAGGGCTTCCAACGCTTTGCCGCCATCAAGCCAAACAAGCGCTTCATGATCGCTTTCGGGGCGACGTTTGCAGCCACCATCCTGTTCAGCATAGCCAGGCTCCGGTTCGCTCGCTGGCCCCTCCATCCCGTCCTCTTCTGCCTCTGGCCAGGCTATGGCGGCTACATGATGGCCTGGTCCTTCATCATCGGCGGAACCATTAAGATTATCACCAGCCATTACGGCGGCAGCAAATTCGTCCAGAAAATCAAGCCTTTGATGATCGGGCTGATTGCTGGCGACATGCTGGCTGGACTTACCGTAACCGTCTATGGCGCAATATATTATTTTGTCACCGGCACACCGCCGAAAACGTTCTGGGTCCTGCTCGCGTAACAAGGAATGAAAAATGGTTTGCACTCAAAGTGTGCGTGATTTCGTTGCCGGAAGCAACTTGAATTTCAAAAACAGAGCGAGAATCCTTCACGCTGCATTTGCAAAAAATGGCGGTGCCAGTAACTTAACGTCTTATCTGTTGTAGCATAAACTCAACACTCTCAAGCGGCCCATTGACCAGAGCAGTGAGAATATCATGAAGGAAATCAAGATTGAGGAGCAGCCCTGGCTGAGCCTGCATCGCACCATTCGAATCACGGTTGACGGCATCCGCTACCGGCTGTTCCGAGCCTCGGTGACGGTGGCGGTCATCGTGGTCGCCGTGGCTTTCCTGATGAATATATTGTCAGAAAGCCTGATCAAGCGCTCGGTGGCTGCCAATACCCGGGAGCGGATTCAGAATGCCCGCCTGATCTATGCTTGGTCTGCCAAGCTGACGTCGCCAGGCAGCCTGGAGTCGGTGGTCGCTGACTTGGCCAACAACCCGCCTGAGTCAGCTATCATCAAGGAAATCCAGGGCTTCGGAGACTTTTCCGACCGCGAGATGACCGAGCTGCGCCAGCAGGCAGCGGAAATCTCCTTCGTCTTTTCATTTTTCAATGGCCTTGACTATGCGAAGCGCCGTTCCATGATCCACACGGCAACAGGCATGGGCATCCTGAACCGGCTGCGGACGCCGGTCGGCCGGGAGCAGTTCGAGACAGCGCTGGCGCGGATTCGCTCCGTGCATTTTGACCTTCCTGACGAGCAGCTGGACGCGCTCCTGGAGGCGACGCCAGCAGTCACGGCCCAGCTTAACAAGGTGCTGGCAGCCCGCAGCCGGGCCATTGCCGCAGTCAACCGCGAAGTCAAGAACAAGGACTTGCTGGCGTGCCTGGCTGATGCTGACCATCGTTTCGGCGATGTCATCCGCCAGGCCGGCTTTGTCTTTGACTCGGAAAAACTGGCACCGACCATTGCCGTCCAGGCGCAGCGTCTCATTGACACCCTGCACCTGGAAAAAAGCATGGAGGAACGCCATTGCCGGCAATTGATTGCACAGCAGGCTAACATCCTGCCAGCTGACGTCAATGTCATCATGATGTGGGACTACCTCGACAGCGGGCGGTTTGCGGGCCGTTACCTGGAAAGGATGGCCTCAGCCGGCCTTGACGTGACTGGCCTGGACGCGGAGCGGCTGGTCAGCCTGGCGCGCGGACGCAAGGAAAACGCCGCCCTGAACATGGCGGCGAGGCTGACGGTGGACGCAGGCCGCGGCTTCTTGGGGCTGGGCGAGCGACTGGCCTGGCTGTTGTTTGTGTCCATGCTGGTCTGCGGAATCGGCATTACCAATGCTATGATGATGTCCGTGACCGAACGCTTCAATGAGATCGCAACCTTGAAATGCCTCGGCGCCCTGGATGGTTTCATCATGTTGATGTTCGTGTTGGAAAGCTGCTTTATGGGAATTGTCGGCGGCGCCATTGGGGCGTTTATTGGCGGCATCATCGGTCTGGGTCGGATGATGGCGGCCTTTGGAGTCAATTTCTTCAATGCGATTCCCGTTGGCGACATCCTGCTGGGCATGGTCGTCTCGGTGATCCTGGGAACCTTGCTGGCGGCAGTGGCAGCAGTTGTGCCGTCCTACAAGGCGGCGCGGCTGGCGCCAATGGAGGCCATGCGAGTAGAGTGATGGCGAGCCAGGGGCGGAGATAGGACAGGCGTAAAAATAGGGAAATAGAATATGGCGGCAGTGACAGCAGAACAAACCAACGGGCAGAATCCGGCCGTCGCAAACGGCAACGACAAACGCCGCGTCATCATCAGGACAGTCGGCCTGAAAAAGACGTACCTGATGAAAGGCGTTCTGACCGAGGCCCTGCGAGGGGTCGATATCGAGATTTTCCAGAGAGAGTTCATCGCCGTGATGGGCCCGTCCGGCTCTGGCAAGTCGACGTTTTTCAACATGATCGGCGCACTGGACAGCCCGTCGGTAGGGCGGGTTTTCATTGATGAAGTTGACGTAGCCCAGCTGACAGCCGAAGAGCTGGCGTATCTGCGCTGTCACAAAATCGGCTACATTTTCCAGAGTTACAACTTGATCAAGTACATGACGGCCTTGGAGAATGTGACTACGCCCATGGCGTTTGGCGGAGTGATGCCTGACCAGGCCCGGGAGCGCGGCATGAGCATCCTGGAGATAGTCGGGCTGAAGGATCGTTGGCACCACCGGCCGATTGAGATGTCGGGCGGCCAGCAGCAGCGCGTGGCCATTGCGCGCTCCTTGGCCAACAACCCAAGCGTGTTGCTTTGCGACGAGCCGACAGCCAACCTGGACCTGAACACCGGACAGGAGATTCTCGAGCTGCTGCAACGCTTGAACACGGAAAAGGGCGTGACGGTCATCTGCGCCACGCATGACCACCGCATGATGAATATCTGCGACAGGCTAATGTGGATCCGAGACGGACGCATCGACCGCATGGCAGACCGCAGTGAGGTGCATATCGAAATCGGCACCATCGAATGACGGCATTCTAAGACGCCAGCCGCTGGGAGAAGTCCGAGCGGAAGCTTGGCAGGAACATAATTATTTTAAGCAACCGGAACGGAGATAGCGGCTGGAAACGGCCTGACACCATCAAAGAATTGTGGTCAGACAGCACCTATCACCAAGACAACAGGGAAACGGAACGCGCATGAAGCGTTGGACATTTATCTTAGCGATGTGGTTGACGGCGGCGGCCTGGTCGGCAACGCCGCCCCCGGAATTCATCTCGGACTGCGAGCGGCTGAGCGCCGAGCCTCACCGGCTGAGCGGCACGCCTGAGTACAACCGCGCCGCCGACTATGTCATGGCGCGGCTCCAAGCATTGTCGCCAGATACGATCTTTGAGCAGCCGTTCGCAACAGCACAGATCGAGAAGCAACACGCTGACCTTGTCTTGGCGGATGGACGGACGCTTGAGCTGCAGCCCATGCGGCCAAATGGCATCATCCCGCCGGTGACTCCGGAGGGCGGGGTGACTGGCCGGGTCGTCCATACGGGCCAGGGCACAGCCGCCGACTTTGAACGCGAGTCCGTGGATGGGGCACTGGTAGTCTTAGACTACAACTGCGGACAGGGCTGGCTGCGGGCCTTGCGCCTGGGCGCCAAGGCCGTCATCTTCACAAAGCCATCCGAAGCTGACGCGCGCCACCCGCATCACGTCGTGAGCAATGTCAATCTCCTGCGCTTCTACTATGACGGACCGGCTGCGGACATTCCGGCCGGCACGACCGCAACCCTGCACAGCAGCATCGTCTGGACGCCGGCTGTCGGCCGGAACCTTTTCGCTTTTTTCCAGGGCACCGACCCTGTGTTTGCGCAGAGCAAGGAGGAAGTGGTGATTTTGGCGGCCAACCTTGACAGCTACGGCGAGGCGCCCTGGCTGTCGCCTGGCGCACGCGGCGCGGCCAACGCGGCAGCACTGCTCCACCTGGCCGACGAAGTCAGCCGCAACCGGCCCCGCCGCCATACCCTGATCGCCTTCTTTGACCAACAGGCGCGCGGACATCTCGGCAGCAGCTATTTCTACCGCGCCCTGGAAGTGGACAAGCCAGACGTCACCTTGGCGAAACGGGAGGAATCGTATGCCAATGAAATGGCCTTCATCACCGAGATGCGAAAGATTTTGGCCAGCCCTGCGCCGCTGACTGCGCGTTCCAAGGACGCCCGACGGCGCTTCCTTGACCGCCTGACTGACAAGGCCCAGCAGCAGGCCCATATCTACAAGGACAAGGAATTCCGTCTGAATGACGAGCTTCTGAACTACCGCAAGATGTATGGCGCACAGCTGCCCGAGAGCCTGCAGGGGCGGATTGAGGAAATCGCCGCAGCCAAGGCCGAGGTCATTCCGGTCAAGCAGTCCTGGAACGAATTGCAGCGGGTGGTTGGCCGGCAGAAACGCCAGTCCGGCGGTGAACCGGTCGCCCTCAGCCCGGAAGTGCAGGCCAACCTGGAGCTGATCGTCGCCCAAGTCAAGGATGACATCGATGCCCGAGCCCGTGAGCTTGAGCAGGAACGAGCGGCGTTGGACGCAGACGCCGCGATTGTGAAGCTGTTAGGGGAGCGCTGGATCGCCCTGCATATATCGTTGCTGCTGGGCGACACCAGCGAGCGCTGGGGATTGGTCATTGGCGGGGAGTCGGCTATGCATTCGTATCAGGACAACCCCGGACTGTATGGCAAAATCCAGGCAGTCTTCCTGCGTACGCACCAAAAACGCACCGAGACCGGCCTGGCCAGCCTGTTTCTGCCCGAGTCGGCTGACCAGACCTTGTCGCAGACGCGGGTGCTGTGGGCGGCTCCGGCGCTCATCCACAGCGGCGAGCCGGCCGGACTGTTCGGCATTTACAACTTGTGCCTGGGCACGGTTCAGGAATCAGCCCCGCATGAAGGCACACCGCATGACACTCTGGACCGCCTGAGCCTGCCGCGACTTTTTAGCCAGGTTGAGGATATTGCCGCGTTCCTGTTCCCGGTTGGCGACATGTCCGCTGAACTGGCCGCGGAAACGGTCGGCAGCCATCCCGGGCTGTCCCTGCGCCGCAGCATCGTCACCAGCAAGGAATATGTGCTGCCCAGCTTTGACAGCGACAACAGCGTCAAAGGGCCCATGGTCATGGGCATGCTGCCAGGAACCTCAATCCCCAATACTCCCATGCCTGGCGCCATCATCCAATTCCGCCTGATCCGGAATATGTCCCTCGCCTACGAGGAAAGCAAACCGCCCGCCTTTGATAACTTCCAGGTGCTGCAGACAAACCGGAACGGCAGCTACGCCCTGGGGCCGGTCACTAACGCCTGGGGCGCACGCGGCGGCTTTGCCGCTATCTTCGATGCCCAGGGGCTGCCAGCAGAAGTCTCAGGAAACAGCTCCTACACGACGATCCGATGGCGCCTCAACACCTTCCGGGCCAATTCCGGCTGCGTAGTGCTGCCATCGCAGCAGCGGACGTATAAGCTGCCGGGCGATGATGTGAAGGTGATGTCGGCCCGGGCCAACTCCGACCTGGATCGCACCAAGTCGTTCACTGAGACGGTGGATGGCGTGGTGTGCTGGTACGCCGAGGAGCGTGAAAAAGGCGTTAAGCTGTTCAGTCTCAGGCAGATGGTCGGCCTGAACAACGGGCCTGAGTTCCTGGAGGAGTTTGAGCCTGGCGAAGAACAGATCGGCGAAGGCTTCCCGATGAGCGACGAACCCCTAACCCTGAATGCGGCAGCGCGCTCGGCAGCCGACCTCTGGCGGCTGAACGAGTCACGGATGGAAATTCTGCGAGCCAAGGGCATCCTCGACTCTTCCCTGGCCGAGATGCACGGACGCTCCGAGGACATCCTCCTGGAAGCGGCTCAGCCAGACACGTCGCCGATGCGACGGGAAGCGCTGGCGACCACGTCGTTCTGGGCTTCCCGGCCAGTGTACCAGAAAGTCAGGGCCATGTTAGACGACCTGGTGTTCGCAGTCCTGATTCTGCTGGGATTGTCAGTGCCGTTTGCGTTCGCCTTGGAGCGGGTTCTGATCGGCGCAACAACCATCTACAAGCAAATCTATTGGTTTGTCGTCTTTTTTGCGGCAACCTTTTTGATTTTATACTTGTCGCATCCGGCCTTTGCGATCGCCAACACGCCGATCATCATCTTTTTAGGCTTTGCCATCGTCGTGATGGCGGTCATGGTGATTTTCATCATCATGCGGAAATTCGAGTATGAACTCAAGGCGATCCAAGGCATGACCACGACGGTGCACGTCAGCGACGTATCGAATGTGAGTACTCTCATGGCGGCGATGCAGATGGGCATCTCGACTATGCGCCGCCGGCCTACGCGCACCGCCTTGACCGCCATCACGATTATCCTCCTCACCTTCACCATCCTGTGCTTCGCGTCCTTTGGCACCCAGTCCGGCATCGTCACCATCTTCGCGGCGCCAAACCCCAACTACTGCGGCGCCTTTGTGCACAATGTCAACTGGAATCCGCTCAGCGAGGACTTGCAGGACATCATCCGCGGCCGGTGGCCAGACTTGACCGTCTGCCGGCGCCTGTGGGTGTCGCCGTCCTCGCAGGACAACCCTGGGCTGCTGATGAGCCGTACGGACGCATCACAGCCGGTGACAGTGAGGGGCATCCTGGGCATCGAGCCGCAGGAAATCGCCAACCGGCCTGATCTCCAGGAGTACTTCAGCGGCTTGGAGGAAGATACGGTGCTGATCACAGAGGCCGTGGCCGAGGCGCTGGGCGTCGCCGCTGGCGACGAGGTGCTGCTGCGGGGACGGCGGCTTAGGGTCGGCCGACTGCTCGATGCCGTGCAGGTCTCGGCAGCCAAGGACATGGACATGAGCAGCATCCTGCCGGCTGACTTCACAGAGGCGACCTCGTCCTCGCAGCCGACAGCAGCCGCACTGGAGGGCGATGACGAGGCCATAGAGTCCATGTCACAGCGCAATTGGGCAAGCCTGCCGGTTGACCAGGTGGCTGTAGTGACGGCGGACACGGCCAAGGCCATCGGCGGCGCCCTGTTCGCCCTGACCGTGTATACGGTTGACAGCACGGCCGCAGTGGAGACGGCGGAGAACCTGGCTCGGATGCTGCCGTTCCCGATCCCTGCAACCGGCGACAACGGCGTCTACCGGCACCTCCTGGGAACCGTGTTGAAGGCCAGCGGCGCCCGAGACTTGTTTTTCCCGATTGTCCTGGGCGGATTGGTGATATTCGGGACTATGCTGGGCTCAGTGGCAGACCGGCAGAAGGAAATCTACACCTTCAGTGCCCTCGGCCTGGCGCCGCGCCACGTGGCAACGCTGTTTTTTGCCGAGTCCATGGTCTATGCCCTTATCGGCGGCCTGGGCGGGTACCTGCTGGCGCAAGGAACCTTGAAGGCGCTGGGAGCGGCTGCAGAATACGGCCTGTTGCGAGTGCCGGAGATGAACATGTCGTCAACAAATACGATTGCGACGATTCTGATTGTCATGGCGACCGTGCTGCTCTCGTCGGTCTATCCAGCGATTAAGGCTTCGAAATCAGCCAACCCGGGCCTGATGCGGACGTGGCGTCCACCCGCACCAGTGGGCGATTTGATGGACCTGGTGTTTCCGTTCACAGTGTCGCAATACGATATCACCGGAGTGGTGTCTTTCCTGAAAGAGCATTTTGGCAATCATACCGACACTGGCCTGGGGCGATTTATGACGAGCGACGTGAAGCTGGTCAAGGAGCCCAACGGCGACCTTGGCTTGGACGCGCGCCTGGCCCTGGCGCCGTTTGACTTGGGCGTGAGCCAGACCTTCGCGCTGCGCAGCACGCCGAGCGAAATCCCTGGCATTGACGAGGTGCGGGTGCTGCTGCATCGTCTGTCCGGGCAGCCAAAGGATTGGCAGCGCCTGAACAAGGTCTTCCTGGACGACCTCCGGCAGCAATTTCTCATCTGGCGCTCCATTCCACCAGAGACTATGGAGCATTATCGTCAGCAGACCCTGGAAGCCTTGCAGATTATGAATGGGAATGGGGAAGGCACGAAGCGACAGGCGTGAGGAACGTCGGCTTAGGCCAGACGTTGGAAACAGAATTGAAGCGAACCAGTAAGACATCATAGAGACACCATAATGGAACATCGAATTGACCGCGAACTCGAAGAATTTCGGCGCATCATGGAAGTGCCCTCTACTTTTGAGGAGGGCTTCCGCTGGTCGGCGCTGTTTGGCGCGATTTTTGTGGCCCTGCTCATGGTTCCTGGGGCAATCTACATGGGTCTCCTGGCCGGCACTGGCATTGGCTCGGCGGCGCAGTGGGTGACTGTCATCCTGTTCATTGAAGTCGCGCGCCGAGCGCACCGTTACTTGAACCGCTCGGAAATCTTCGTGCTGTTCTTCATGGCCGGGTCGATGATGGGCGCAGCCACGACCGGCGGCCTGCTTTGGCAGCAATTTTTCGCCCAGAGCGACGCGGCGGCAGCCAACGGCCTGGCTGACCAGCTGCCGCGCTGGTGGGCCGCACCGCTTGGGTCAGACTCTTACGCCCAGCGGACTTTTTTCCACATCGACTGGCTGCCAGCGATTCTGATGATGATATTCGGTTCCTTTGCCGGTCAGCTTTCGAACGTCGTCCTGGGGTATGGCTTGTTCCGCGTTGCCAGCGACATGGAGAAGCTGCCGTTTCCCATGGCGCCGATCGGCGCCCAGGGCATCATGGCGATGGCCGAAGACATTGAGGCCAAGGATGCTAAGACGGCCGAGGAATCCTGGCGCTGGCGGGTGTTCGCGATTGGCGGAGCGCTGGGTCTGGCATTCGGCTCCATCTATCTTTTCCTGCCGGTCATCAGCGGCGCCTTGACCGGTACCGCCATCCAGATTTTCCCGATTCCATTTTCCGATTTCACCGGCAAGACTGGCTTGTATCTGAAGGCAGTGGCGACCGGCATCTCGTGGGATTTCGGCAACATCATCACCGGCATGGTGATGCCGTTCTATGGCATGGTCGGCAGTTTCATCGGCCTGCTTGTGACCGTGGTCGCCAATCCCATCCTGTACAATCACGGCATCCTCAGCAATTGGAAATTCGGCGATGACACGGTGTCGACCCTGTTCAAGAACAACATCGACTTTTATTTCAGCCTGCACATCGGCATTGCGGTCGCGATTGCCTTAGCTGGGATTTACCAGGTCGTGCGCAGCGTGTTCAGGAACCGTCAAGCGGCCCGGCAGCCCGGGGGCGGACCTAAGCGCGGCACCTGGAAAGACGTCCCGCCCGGCCGCGGCGACATCAAAGGCTGGGCAATCCTGCTCTGTTATTTTGTCATCACTTGCGCCTACATCTCTGTTTCAATCGGGCTGCTGATGTGGCACCATGGCGGCTGGACCAAGGACATCCGTAACGTCCTGATTGTACTGTTGATCCTCGGCTTTTTCTATACGCCGCTGATCAGTTATGTCACGGCGCGGCTGGAAGGCATGGTCGGTCAAGTCG